>WNFG01000573.1_pt1 | contig 49342 bp, 52 predicted proteins | sample 5400431 | NCBI WGS metagenome assembly WNFG01 (sample SAMN13153346, study PRJNA577476) | soil metagenome | isolation source: 120 cm saprolite under Douglas fir tree site 2 hole 3 replicate 2 | place: USA:California | collected 2015-04-18
AGTCCCGGAAATGCGGTTAAGGTGTGCGTAGTCAGTCATAAGCCGCCTCACGTTGCGGCTGTCGGCGTTCACCAGCACCTCAAACGCAACGTAGTATTTATCGCGATTATGGAGCACCTCGGTGTTAACGATAGTTATCGCTTTGCATGGCTGTGTTAGACCAACCATAAGCCATAAACTCGCCGCCGCGGCCCGCATCAGTTGCGCCTCTATTTCTTCAGAAAATCCTTTAGCCTTTTATTCAATTCCTGTTTCAGTTCTTCTTTTGCCTTGTCTTTTTCTTCTTCCAACCTCTTTCCAGCTTCAGCTTTAAGAATCGCATTCCAATCCACACTGAATTGCGGAGCGGAAAAACTCCCGGTGATGTTTACCGGCACGGTAGTGCCTTGTCTAGCCGGATCGTCCGCGATATTTACCTTTAGTTGATAGTCCAAGGCCGACTTCGGCAGATTGGCGGTGCCCTTGCCGCCCACGCGCAGAAACGGCGCTTGCATGTTCAAGTCTTCATTGTTTGCGAGGCCGTTTCGGACTTTAACGGTGCCGGTCAATTGAGAAAATTCGGTTTGGTCGCCCGCGCTTGTTGCTGCCGGAACCGGCTTTCCGCGAAACTTGTCCACCGCTGCGCGGGTGTCATTCACCATTTTACGCAAGTTCACGCCTTGAATTTTGCCGTCGCGTACCGAGAAGGAGGCTTCGCCATTGAGAGTTTGCTTCATGTTTTCTATGTCCAGGCCGCGCGCGCTTAAATTCGCAACTACGTTAGCAACGCCGCTGAACTTGTCGAACACGCCAGCGTCTTTAAGCAGAGAACCGAGTTGTACTCCGGTTAATTGTTGTTCGATAGTTAAAGCCGGATTGGGAGTGCGCGCATCATAACCGATCGCGCCTTTGTAGGCGCCGCCGTAGAGCTTGGCCTGCGTCGGGTTAAGTTTTATTGCGCCGTCCTTGGCCGCGAGACTGATAAGCACGTCGCTCGAGCGGACCCCGAACGCCTTGAATTTGCCGATCCGGAAACTGCCCTCGGCGTTCAATTTGCGGATCGCATCCAGCGGAATCGGCGCAGTGGCCGGTTGCGGTTTGCCCGCACCTTGGCCGGGGGGCGTTTTGGCCGGCGCGGCAGGCGGCAGATAACGATCGAGATCAAAGTTATCCAGCATTAGATCAAACCGGTAGGAAGGTGGCGCGAAGTTCGCTATTTCCAACGATCCATTCAGCTTGCTGTCATCCAGGCTGGCGTTAAAATTCTTAAGTTGCAGATGTTTCGCCGAAGCATCAAACTTTGTTGCAAGCGTGGCCTGGCCGAGGGCGGTTTTATCGGCGGTGTCGAGCTTGAGACCTAGTTTTTCCAGAAAGGCGCGCGGGCTGAACGGCGCAAGCTCCAAATCGCCGCTGAACGCCGGCGCCGACGAGATGCGCGAGCCCTTTGCATCGGCCTTAAGCTTAAGCCCCGCCGCCGCCAATTCGAGACCGGAAACATCAAGAGTTTGTTTATCTACATCGACCGCGACGCGTGTTTTAAGATCTACATGGGTGCGGAATGCCGGTGCCGTGCTTTCCAGATCCAAGGCAAGCTTGATATCCATCGGTTTCGCCAGAACGAGTTCGCCGGATTTTAATTCCACATTGTGCAGAATGTAGGTGGCGCCGCTGGTCTGATCTTTCCAGCTAATTTCCCCGGCGCGCAGATCGACGCCGCCTACACTTACGGCATTGATGGCCGGCGCGCCGGCGCCTTCGCGTGGCGCGGGAGTGGCGGCCGGGCTTTTCGCCATGAGATCGTCCCAATTGGTTTTTCCGGTCTGGTCTTTAGCTAAGTTCAGGTTTAAGCCCGTGAGCAAAACTTTGTCCACCACCACGTCTTTTTTTAAGAGAGGCAGCAGTTTGACTTTAACCCCGGCGGTTTCAACCCGGGCAAACGGTTGGTTGCCGAACCCGGGCGCATTGCTGAGCTCCAATCGATGCATCTCGACCCCGAGCCAAGGAAAGACCGACCAGCCGATTTTGCCGCCGATTTTGAGATCGCGCCCGGTCTGTTGTTTTACCGCTTGGATAATCTGATTTTTATAATTGTTGGGGTCGATCAGGAACGGCAGGGCGATGGCTATGGCAATGAGGGCGAGAACTAAGATGCCCAGGGAAATCACTAAAACCTTGCCAATTTTTTTCAAGCCCCATGCTCCTGGAGAAAAAGTGGAGCGGGTGATGGGAATCGAACCCACGTTATCAGCTTGGGAAGCTGAAGTTCTACCATTGAACTACACCCGCGCAGTGTTTTTGGTGTCGGCAACAATATAGCAGGTTGTTAGAAGCTTAAAAACCTTCTTGCGGGAAGAAAAGCAAGAAGCGGCCTTATCTGTTTCAAAACGCCTCGCTGGCCTTTCACCTGCTTTTGACACCCTGCCCTTTTAAGATAAAGATCGTTCCAGAGTTTTTCCCACGCGTGTTGAAAACGGCCACGGATGGACTTTTTCAACAACCTAGTAGGCGTATTCCGCGCCGGCACTTACTTGAAGCTGGTAAGGTAATGCGACAGGTTTTCAATGTCCGCGTCGGACAGCGGCTGTGCCGCACTCGACATGTTGCCGTCGATATCAGGCCGGGCGCCGGTCTTGAAGCCGCGCAGTTGTTTGAGCAAATAATCGTATTGCTGGCCGGCGAGTCGCGGAATGTGGTTCTGCCCGGCATAAGTGGGCAGGTGGCATGATCCGCAATGGTTGCGGTCCGCGGCACTCTTGCCCGCCGCGCTTTTTTCCACGTCCGTTTGCGGCGCCGGCGGTGGTGCCGGCTGCTGCGCGAAATAGGCGGCAAGGTCCTGCATGTCGCGGTCGCTCAGGTTCGCGGCGAATGGGGTCATCTGCGGGTCGCTGCGCCGCTTTTCGCGGAACTGCAACAACTGGTAATAGATATAAAGCGGCGGCTGGGCGGCGAGCGATGGCACCGTTGGCGTGGGCGAATTGCCGCCGGCCCCGTGACAGGCGATGCAGATTTCCGCTTTACGCTCGCCCGCCGCGGCATCTGCGGCGGCTGCCGCCGTCGCCGTGCACGACGCCCACACCAGCCCGACGCCGAGTATGCTGCGCCCGATGAGGCTTTGCGTAACTGGTTTCGCCATAGTTATTCGCGCCCGATGCGGACAACCCCCCCCGCCGCGCTGCGCGGCGGGGGGTTCACTATGACGATCGTCAGCGCTTATAGGCGATGCGGTATATGGCCCCCGCGGTGTCATCCGATACCAGCAACGCCCCGTCGGGCATCACCTGCACATCAGCGAGACGGCCCCAGAACGCATCACCCTGCAGCCAGCCCTCGGCGAACGCCTCCAGCTTCTTGACCTTGCCGGAATCGTCGAGCACGACGCGGCTCAGGTTATAGCCGGTCTTCTTGGTGCGATTCCAAGAGCCATGCTCGGCGATGAAGATATTGTTCTTGTATTCGGCCGGAAACATCGTGCCGGTGTAGAAGCGCATGCCGAGTGCGGCGACATGCGGGCCAAGCTTGAGCACCGGCGGGTCGAACTCGTTGCACGAACGGCCCTTGCCGAACTCGGGATCGAGCAAGTCGCCCTGATGACAGAATGGATACCCGAAATTCATACCCTTGTGCGTCACGTGGTGCAGGGTATCGTTGGGCAGGTCATCGCTGACCCAATCGCGGCCATTGTTGGTGAACCATAGCTCCTTGGTCACAGGGTGAAAGTCCATGCCGACGCTGTTGCGCACGCCTCGTGTCACGGTTTCCATGATACCGCTATCGGGATTGACGCGCGCAATCTGCGCATGGGTGTACGGCGGCATGACGATATTGCCCGGCGCGCCGATTTGGAAGTAGAGCCAGCCGTCGGGGCCGAGCCGCATGAACTTCCAGCCATGCGGCTCGTCCTTCGGCAGCGCGTCGAATACCACGACCGGTTGCGGCGGGTTGTCGAGCCGCTCTTCGATGTCGTCGAAACGGATGATGCGCGACAGCTCGGCGACGTAGAGCGCGCCGTTCTTGTACACCACGCCGTTCGGGCGATACAGGCCCTTGGCGATGATCTTAACTTCACGCTTGCCGCCGTTATCGACGATCGCGTAGACGTTGCCGACGAAGCGCGTGCCGACGAACACCGTGCCTTTTTTGCCTACAGCCATCGAACGCGCGTTCGGCACGCCTTCCGCCCACAGGCTGATCTCAAAACCTTTGGGCAGCTTGATCTTATCGAGTGGGATTTCCGCGGCCGGTTTGGCGGTCATTCCCGGCGGATGCGGTGCGAGCGTAGAGCTCTCCTGCTCCGCCGAACGTCCCTGCGCCCAGGTCGGCGGAATCGCCGGGGGTGCCGCTTGCGGTTGCGCCGGCTGCTGCGCGTGTGCGCCGGACCAGGTAAACAACGAAACGCCGGCGGCGAGCAGCAACGCCGCAAGCGGATAGGCAGCCACAGCGCGGCCACGCACGCTTCGAGTCGATAGTATGGAAATAGACATAACTCCCCCTTTCAGAATGAGCCGGTTAACAATTCGTCAGCCTGCACCGATACCTCGGTCGTCGGCGCAGCCCTGCTCGTGCTAATGTAGCACGGCGCACGATTGCAGCGGAATGGGTCAGTCCGCTTAACCGGGATGCGCGGCAAAGGGGCCTAGCAATTAAGAGCAATTTGTGTTTAATTTTGATAACAATTTGTTATCAAAATTATTTAATCGCTTGTTTTAGCAGTGATTTAAGGGTAACGCTATGAACATTCTACTAAACGGAGAGCCGAAACACGTGGACCACGCCGTTACCATCGTCCGGCTGCTACGGGAAATGGGGCTGGCGGAAAAACGCGTAGCAGTGGAAGTTAACCGTGAGATTGTGCCGCGCAGCCGGCATGCCGAATATCAGTTGCAGGACCAGGATCGCGTCGAAGTAGTCAACGCGATAGGAGGGGGTTAATGAGTGCGCCGGCGGAAAAAATACATTCCGGGATTGAATCCGATAATGCGCTGGTGGTTGCCGGAACCAGCTATCGTTCGCGCTTGCTGGTCGGCACCGGCAAATATAAGGATTTAGCGGAGACCGGTTTAGCCATCGAAGCCAGCGGCGCGCAAATTGTGACGGTGGCGATCCGCCGCACCAATATCGGCCAACACCCGGCTGAGCCGAATTTATTGGATGTGCTGTCGCCAAAGCGTTACACCATTTTGCCTAACACCGCCGGCTGTTACACGGCGGAGGACGCAGTGCGTACTTGCCGCCTGGCGCGCGAGCTGTTGGATGGGCATGAACTGGTCAAACTGGAAGTATTGGGCGATGAGAAAACCTTGTTTCCCGATATCACCGAGACGCTCAAAGCGGCGGAAATATTAATTAGGGAAGGGTTTAAGGTGATGGTCTACACCACCGATGATCCCATCGTCGCCAAACGCCTGGAGGAAATGGGTTGTGTCGCGGTCATGCCGCTCGCCGCGCCGATCGGATCGGGTCTCGGTATCCGCAACCCCTACAATATCCATTTAATCATCGAGAACGCCAAGGTGCCGATTCTGGTGGATGCCGGTGTCGGCACCGCCTCGGATGCCGCGATCGCCATGGAATTGGGCTGTGATGGCGTACTGATGAATACCGCGATTGCCGCCGCACGCAATCCGGTGCTGATGGCGTCGGCGATGAAAAAGGCGGTCGAGGCCGGGCGCGAGGCGTTTCTCGCCGGGCGTATGCCGCGCAAGGCTTATGCCTCTGCGTCATCACCTATTGACGGGGCGTTCTTCTAACGCGGGCCGGGCGAAGAAATAATTTTTTGGCCGTGAACTTTCTCGCCGGGCAGTAGCCTTCTGCACTTTGCGTGTTCTCTGTTGCGGCATGATCGAAACCAGTTTAAATCTTCGAACCATCCGTAGTTTCGTGCGGCGCGAAGGCCGCATGACCAAAGCGCAGCGGCGCGCGCTTATGGAATTATGGCCGCATTACGGCATTGAGACTGTTTCCCCCATTGATTTTGCCGCCGCGTTTGGCCGCCCTGCGCCGGTAATGCTGGAAATCGGTTTTGGCAACGGTGAGGCATTGAGCGCGATGGCGGCCGCTTTCCCGCAAAATAATTATCTCGGCATCGAAGTTCACCGGCCGGGCATCGGGAATTTGCTGCAGCGGTTAGAACGGCAAAGGCTGCCCAACGTGCGCCTCATCTGCGATGACGCCAAGCCGGTTTTGCAGGAGCGTATCCCGGACGCGTCCGTCGACGCCGTGTATCTGTTCTTTCCCGATCCATGGCCTAAAACGCGTCATCATAAACGCCGTTTAGTGCAGGCCGACTTTGCCCGGCTGCTGCGGCAAAAGTTGAAACCGGGTGGCTGCTTTCATATCGCGACCGACTGGGAGGATTACGCCCGCCATATACTGCAAGTGTTGTCGCAAGCGGAAGGGTTCGAGAATACCGCCGGGCCGGGCCGGTACGCACCGCGGCCGGATTACCGGCTTTTAACTAAGTTTGAACGCCGCGGGCGCAGGCTGGGCCATGCCGTCTACGATTTGATTTTCCGGGCTGAAAAATAACAGGCTGCTGAAAAACTTGTTTTCAGCAGCCTGTTAGGCGCCACAGGGATGTGCCGCATCATTTCTCAAACACGTAAGTGTTTGAGAAATGGAGCAAAGCAAAATTTCGCCGGGAGCGAAATTTGGCGTGCGCAGCACGCCCGTAGGGCGAGCGCCAGGAAGGCGCGAGTCAAAAATCACACTTTTTGCTCGCCTCATTCCCTGAGGCTCGCCCCTTGTGGGGCTTGCGCGAAAATTCGCTCCCGGCGAATTTTTGCTTTGCGTGACTGAGAAGTGGTACAGGGATGTACCGCATACGGAGCTAAGGACGCAAAAAGTCCTGGACGGACTTTTTCAGTATCTTAATAGTTCCTCAGCCGCCGAAGCGAGTATTAAAAAACCATATAGCCGCGCTGCCTACGGTAAAAAACAGCGCAAGGTATAGCACTGCATAGCGCCGGTAGTGTTTAATCAAGCCCTCTTCGGGAAATGCCGATAGTAAATAGGGGCGCCCCGGGTCATGGGTTGGCCCCAGCAGATTAATCGGCTCGACGGATTGCTGCTGTTCTTCCCGCTGCGTTTTAGTCACCTCACGGTACGCCTCGGCGCGCGCCAGCATCCATTCTTTTTCATCAATTTCGCCGTCTTGATTAAGATCGAAGCGCCGCTTGAGCGCCGCTTGATCCTGTTTCCACTGGTTTAATAAAAAGCCTATCTCCTCGTGCAGCGGGGCATTAATATGGCTGCCGACATTTTTGAGCAGCCCGAGCGCATAAATCCTTTCTCCTTTATGTATAAGTTCTTCGGTAAAGCGATGCGGGTTCGAGCTGGCGCTGGAAGACACAAAGTTGGCGATAAAGCCGGGCAGAGTGGAATAGCTCGAGGCGCCGGAGCGCGAACGCCAAACTTCTTTATGTTTCGGCGTGACCTCGGCACCTTCGGGATCAACGGCAATCCGGCCGGTTTCATCTTCCAGCCAAAAAACTTCCGTGCTTTCGCCTTTATCTACCGTCGCCCAACGGGTTTCGTTCCGGCCCTTATTATAAGTGGTAACCTGCTCTTCAATCAGATAGCGGTACCAAACACAAGAAGTGCGCGACAAGGGGGCAATGATCGGCGGGCCGTCCATTTGCTTGCCGACGCCTTCGAGCGCCACATAGCCTTGCGCGGCGGAGCGTGCCTTGGAGGTAGGCGTGTCTTCAATCAGGCGGGCCTCTTTTAAGCTGCGCTGTGCGCGCCAGGCCGCTACCACAGCGACCAGCGCCAACACGGCGATCACGCCGGTGATGGCAAGCGGGTCGGTGCTGTGGACCGATTGGCTAAATTCTATCAGCCGCGCATGGAAAGCACCGGGTTGTGCCATCGTTAACTATTGAACAGCGCCTTGACGTTGACGTCCTGGAGCTCGGCCTTGTCGAACTTAAGCAATTCGCGCGCGCCAAAATTCAGCATGCGCGCGATCATGGTATCGGGAAACTGCTCGATACGGATATTATTGGTGTTCACGCTGTCGTTATAAAACTCGCGCCGGTCGGCGATTTGCGCCTCGAGCTGCGAGATGCGGCTTTGCAAGTTCTGAAAGCTTTCGTTCGCGCGCAGTTCAGGGTAATTTTCCGCCACCGCGTAGAGATTGCCTATGGTCGTGCGTAGCTGCGTTTCGGCGGGGCCAAGCGCCCGGACATTGCCTGTCTCACGCGCCTGTGCCACCGCCGCGCGCGCCTGTGTGACTTTTTGCAGCACGTCTTTTTCATAGCCCATGTATTGTTTGCAGGTTTCAATGAGCTTCGGCAGTTCGTCGTGCCGTTGTTTTAGCAGTACGTCGATGTTCGACCAGGCCTGTGACACGTTGTTCTTCAGGCGCACCAGGTTGTTGTAGATCATAATGAAATAAAGGACGGCGACGGCAATGCCGCCCCAGACAATAAAACTGCCGATAGCCATGATACCCCCTCAGAAAATTTGCCAGTGCGTGTATTGAGTATAGGCTAGAGAAACGGATTTCCCAGTAAATGGCTCCGGGAAGGCTAAGGAACCTCTGATTAAGTCAGAGGTTCCTGCGGCACAGGAATGTGCCGCCATTTTTGCTCGGCGCCTCCCTGCGCCTCACCCCTGCGGGGCTGACGCGAAAATCTGTTCCCGACAGATTTTTCAATTACATAAGTAATTGAAAAATGAAGAAAAACGAAAATCATGCTGTGCATGGATGCATGAATGCCGCGAGCGCAAGGATGCGCAAGAGCGGCCACTTTTCGTTTTTCGTCTCTGAAAAATGTCAGGGATGATTTTTTCAGAGCTTCCCTAAGTTCAGGCTGGTTCTATTTTACGGATATGGTCTAAGCGGGTGCTGAAGGTTTTTCCACCCATGGCGCGAAAGATAAGAAATTCTTCGCCATTGCGCGTTTCTAGATCCAGGGGCTTAACTATTTGCCAATAAATTACATTCGCTTCGCGCCAGGTAAGGCGCAGCTTGCAGCCGTGCATAATCGCGATTTCGTAGACGTCATACTCAGTGCAGGGAATAGGTTTATAGTCAGTCATCGTCGCGCCGCAGGCGAATACCGGAAAGGCCGCCTTCATGGTCAACCTCGATCTGAAATACGATTGGCCGGCAACAGACCTGGCAATCTTCGATATATTGCTGGCTGCCGCCGGAAGTGTCCACGCTGGTTTCAAATGCCTCGCCACAGTAAGGGCAGGTTATGATTTGCCATTCTATCATCAATAACTGTGCGCTACTTTAATCAGGTAAAGTTTGTAAGCCCCCTTTTAACACAAACGCCTTAAAACCGCGCTGGCTAAGCAGGAACGCGGCAGCCGAGCTGCGCCGCCCGGTTTTGCAGTAGCAGATATATTCGAGATTCTGGTCCAAACCACCGGCGCGATTACGCAACTCATGCAGCGGGCACAATAACGCGCCCGGCACACGCGCATGTTGATACTCTTTGGCATGGCGTACATCCAACCATTTGGCCTTGCCGGATTTGACTTTGGCCACGGCCTCTTGCTGCATCACCCAATTAAGCAAGGGCTCACGCAATAACTCCACAAAATCCTTTTTTGCCAAGCGCAATAATATGCCGTCGCCAATCATGGTGACGGTAGCATTGCGCTTGGCGTCGGAAACCAACGCCTCTTCGCCAAAGCAGGCGCCGGGGCCGAGCTGCGCCAGCTCCTTGCTATCCCCGGTCTCGATTTGCCGCGTAACCGCCGCCTTGCCGCTTTCGATTAAATAATAATAATCCCCGTCATCGCCCTGGCGGATGATGACCTGTGCCTTTTCAACCGGCATCTTCTCCATACGTGCCAGCAACTTCTCGATATTGGCGGGCGGCAAGTTTTTGAACGCGGAAGTTTTCCCCATCGCGTCCATCCAATCTTCTTTTTTATCGTCGGTTTTTCTATCGGAATGCGCCTCGACATCGGCTTCGTATTGCGTAAGCTGATCCCACGTGAGCATGATATCGAGCAAGTCATTGTCGATGCGTAAAACGTCGATGTTGGTCTCGGCCAGGGCGGAAAGCTGCCGCGGCTGTTTGTCGGCAACGGCGTACTTGGCATCTTCGCTGCCGCCGTGCAGCGAAAGTTTTTTATTTTCTTTGTCTGAACTGAGGGCGACTTCGCCGTTTAAAAGATAAACCGTCTGGTTGTCGGTATCGCCTGCGTGAAACAGAGCTATTCCGGCCGGAACCTTTTCCACAAAACACAAGGCCGCCAACTCCTCGACGCGTTCTTTACTCAGCGAGGCGATGGGTTCCAGGGTTTGGAGGACGGCTTTATCAACCGCATTTTGAATTTTGGTCATGCTGGCGTTCCAGAGTTTTAGCGTGTACTAGAAATACTAGCAATTCCGTGTTTGCTTTGCCTAGCAGAATGCTGAAAAAGTTCTTCCCCGGCGTTTTTCAGTTCGCTTCGGGGCCTGAGGCCGCCGTCGCTATAGCGTTATGGCCACAGCAAACCGCGCGTTATCCCCCTTGCGCTATGCGAACGCGCGCGTGCGCATTCAAGGTGTAGTGAGGCCAGTTTCGGGCCTACCGGTAACGCCCTATTCTTCCTTGCGCGGTTCACGCCGCAGCAAAGCCTCCACCGCCGCCTGCGGCGAGAGATTTTCGAACAACACCCGGCATACTTGTTCGGTGATCGGCATTTCCACTTGCATGCGCTTGGCCAATATCCGCACCGCCGGGGCGCTGGTAACCCCTTCCGCCACCTGGCCAAGCCCGGATAATACGTCCGGCAATTCGCGCCCCTTGCCAAGCGCCAACCCAACTTGCCGGTTGCGCGATAGATTATCCGTACAGGTCAGCACCAGATCGCCGGCGCCCGTGAGTCCCATAAAAGTTTCTGCTAAGCCTCCGAGCGCAACACCTAAGCGGGTGATCTCCGCCAATCCGCGTGTGATCAACGCCGCGCGCGCGTTGGCGCCGAAGCCGAGGCCGTCGCTGATGCCGGCGGCGATGGCCATGACATTTTTAACCGCGCCACCGACTTCGACCCCGGTGACATCGTGGCTGGTGTACACCCGCATACGTTCATTGCGCAGCCATTGGGCGACGATCTCTGAAGTTGTAGCGTCGCGCGCGGCCACCACCAATGCCGTCGGCAGGCCCAAGGCCACTTCGCGTGCGAAACTGGGGCCCGATATCACACCGGCCGGCACCGCCTCGCCCAGCACTTCCCGCGCCACGCTGCTTAACAGTTTCGCGCTGCCGGGCTCAACACCTTTGGTCGCCCAAGCCAGCAGGGTATCGGCGGATAAATAGGGTTTGATGATTTGCAGAGTTGAACGAAACGCATGGCTTGGAACCGCGATCAAAAAATAATCCGTCTCATTAGCGAGTAGCGGCAGATCTTGCTGAATAATTAAATTGGCAGGAAACGGGACCTCGGGCAGATAAATAGCATTACTCCGCTCCTGCGCCATGCGCGCCATCTGCGCGGGGTCATGCCCCCACAATAAGGCGCGATAACCATTGCCGGCTAATAAGACCGCCAATGTCGTGCCCCAGGAACCGGCGCCAAGGACGGCGATATTCTTTTTTTTGGCAATGGTCATTACTTTTGCCCAAACCCCCGCTGCGGGCGCAAACTGCGCTCAGTGCGCCGCCGGGGGTTTTGCCTGTGCCGCCTGCTTCCGCTGATACAGCGCCTCAAAATTAATCGGATTGATTAATAATTGCGGAAAACCGCCTTTTTGCACCAAGTCGTTGACCGCCTCGCGCGTGAACGGCAATAAAATATTCGGGCAAGCGATTTCCAATACCTTGCTCAGTTCTGTGTCGGGCACGCCGTTAATGCGGAACAGTCCGGCCTGTTTGGCTTCAGTTAAGAACACGACTTTATCCTGCAGCTTTGCCGTCACCGTCACCGACAATATGACCTCGAACAATCCTTGGTCGAGCTTGCCATGCTCTATCCCCAACTGTACGCCCACTTCCGGAGTGTCTTTTTCGGTGAATATGGCGGGGACATGCGGCGCCTCATAAGAAACATCCTTAAGATAAATTTTTTCCAGGTTGAATACGACCTCCCGTTCTTGGTTTTTCTCATTCATATTGATTTATGCTCAATTTTAGACGGATAAGATCAGGAGGATTGGGCCGGCTGCGCCAGACCGTCCAACCCGCCGGCAAGATCAAGCCTCGCCAGCTCATGATAACCGCCGACATGGGTGTCGCCGATGAAGATTTGCGGCACCGTGATTCTGCCGCTGAGCTTGACCATTTCCGCGCGCCGTTCGGGCAGATTGTCGACATAGATTTTTTCAAACTCGATTCCCTTCTTTTCCAGCAAGCGCATAGCCATCCGACAATAGGAGCAAATGTGCGTGCAATACATGCGGACTTTCGGCAAATTACGTCTCCAAAGTGACAGGCAGATTCTCAGTGCGCCAGCGGCTGATGCCGCCGGCTAAATTATGTACCGAACCAAACCCTTGCCTGCGCAAAAAGGTCGCCGCCTGCGCGGAACGCTGGCCGGTACCGCAGTAAAGCACAATCGATTTATCTTTAAATTTCTCTAATTCGGATGCCTGTTTTGATAAATCACTCAGGGGGAAATTGAGCGCCTTGCGGATATGTCCGGATTGGAATTCTTTTGGGTCGCGCACGTCCACGATCACCGCCGCGTGGTGATTGATTAATTGCACCGCCTGGCTGGGCGGGATACTTTGTATGCCGTACATGAGCCGGCGCACAGGTTCGGCAAGCAGCAGGTACACGATAACGACCAGCGCCAGAAATAAATACCAGTTATTAAGCACGAAATGCGTAATTGAATTCGAATTCATCGACGGAGTAGTCTCAACTCGTTGCAAACGGGGTCCTGAGCGTCTGTTTTCCGGATTAAATGCTGCGTTTGTATACCGAACATTATACAATAATACTTTTTTGATAAAGACTAAAAGCCTATCCCCATGCCGGTAATTCCCAAACCCCTGGTTCTCATCATTATGGATGGCTGGGGTTATCGCGAAAACCCGCAAAACAATGCGATCGCCAGCGCCAAAGCGCCTACCTGGAATCGCTGGTGGCGGCAGTACGCCCATACTCTTATCTATGCTTCGGAGGCCGCGGTCGGCTTGCCCGCCAAGCAAATGGGAAACTCCGAGGTAGGCCATCTTAATATCGGCGCCGGGCGGGTAGTGTATCAGGAATACACGCGTATTAACCGCGCGATCAGCACCGGCGAATTTTTCCAAAACCAGGCGCTGACCGAGGCGGTGGAGGTGGCGGCCGCCAATCGCAAGGCAGTGCATGTCTTGGGCTTATTGTCTCCCGGCGGGGTGCACAGTCACGAGGAGCAAATTTACGCGATGCTCGATCTGGCGCACCGGCACGGCGTCTCGGCGATTTATTTACACGCCTTGTTAGACGGGCGCGATACCCCGCCGCAAAGCGCGGCCAGCTCGATCGCGGCGGTGGAAGCGAAATTCCGCAGGTTGAAGCAAGGGCGGATCGCCTCGGTCATTGGCCGTTACTATGCCATGGATCGTGACCACCGCTGGGAGCGGGTGAAGACGGCTTATGATTTATTGACGCAAGCCAAAGCCGACTACAAAGCCGTATCCGCGAGCGAGGCGCTTAGGCGCGCTTATGCGCGCGGAGAGACGGATGAGTTCGTAAAGGCGACGGTAATTGCGCCCGAAGGCGCGCAGCCGGCCTTTATCCAAGACGGCGATGTGGTGGTGTTCATGAATTTTCGCGCCGACCGCGCACGCGAGCTTACCCAGGCGTTGGTGGAGAAGGAGTTTAACGAATTTAAGCGCGAACGCGTCCGGCAAATCGCGCGTTTTGTCAGCCTCACGCAATACCGTCCCGATTTTCCGGTGGCGGTGGCGTTTCCACCCGAGCCTCTACGCAACGTGCTCGGCGCCTATCTTGCCAATCTCGGCAAACATCAGTTGCGCGTGGCCGAAACCGAAAAATACGCCCATGTCACCTTCTTCTTCAATGGCGGCGAGGAAAAGCCGTTCGTCGGCGAAGACCGTATTCTGGTTCCTTCCCCGAAGGATGTACCGACTTATAATTTGAAGCCGGAAATGAGCGCGCCGCAAGTCACCGATGAGATCGTCAAGGCGATTAAGAGCGGGAGCTACGATGCGATCATTTGTAACTATGCCAACCCCGATATGGTGGGCCACACCGGCGATTTCGCCGCCGCGGTCAAGGCGATCGAAGCGTTGGATAGCTGTTTGCAGCGGATAGGGGAGGCGGCAAGCGCGGCCGGCGGCGAGCTTTTAATTACCGCCGACCACGGTAATGTGGAGCAAATGTGGGATGAGGAGAATAACCAGCCCCATACCGCGCATACCACTAATCCGGTGCCACTATTGTACGTCGGCAGATCGGCTAAGATTGCCGCAAGCGGCTCGTTGCAAGATATTGCGCCGACCATGCTTTACCTGATGGGCCTCAACGTGCCGGCGGAGATGACCGGCAAATCGTTGGTTACGCTTAACGCTTGAACGCCCGCCTAGTAGTACCCAGTCAGTTTGGGACCAAACAGAGACGGTATAAGAGTGTAGGTATTGCCCTGGGAGTCGCCTTCAGCCTCACCGCCGGGATTGCTGCTTATGCCGGGGACGAGGCGCAGCTCAGACTGTTGCGTGCGCGCATAGAGGCCTTGCAACAGGAGCTGGAGCAAAGCCGTGGGCAGCGCGACATCCTGCTGGACGAGCTGCGTGATACCGAGCGTAAAATCGGCGTCTCCCTTCATAACCTAAAAGAAATCGATGCGCAGCTTAAGGTGGAGGCCAAGAAATTAACTTCCTTGCGTAAGCAGAAACAGGAAAAGCGCGCACAACTGCAAACGCATATCAAGGGCATGCAATACCAGGTACGCGCGGCTTATGCCATGGGGCGGCAGGAGTACGTCAAGATGTTGTTAAACCAAGAAGATCCGGCCGGTTTAAACCGGGTTTTAATTTATTATAGTTATTTCAATCAGGCGCGCGCGCAGCAGATTGAACGTACTAGATCGGCGATGTCAGAGCTTACTAAGATCGGGCAGCAGATCAATTTGCGCGCACAGGAGTTGCATAATTTACGCACCGAGCAGTCGCGGAAGAAATCAGCGCTGGAACAGGCCTTAGACGCGCGCGAAATTACTTTAGCCACTCTAAGCCGCAAAGTACGCGATCAATCGCAAGAAATTAATCTGCTGCGTCAGGACGAACAGCGGCTGGCGCGGCTGGTAGAAGGTTTGCGAACCCCGCCGATTTCACCGCTCGTGTTGCCGGCAAACGCCTATTTTCGCGATGCCAAAGGCCAATTGCCTTTGCCGTTACAGGCCAAGATTACCGCCTTTTATGGCAGCCCGAAGAATAAGGGCGATTTGCGCTGGAAAGGCGTATTTATGGCGGCGCCCGCTGGCCGCGAGGTGCGCGCGGTTTTTCGCGGGCGGGTCGCCTATGCCGATTGGTTGCGCGGATTCGGCTTGCTGTTGATACTGGAGCATGGTGATGGTTATATGACGCTTTACGGCCATAATCAAAGCCTATACTCCAAAGTAGGGGATTGGGTCGAGGCCGGTCAGGTCATTGCCGGCGTCGGGAATACCGGCGGGTTTAGCGAGTCCGGCCTTTATTTCGAAATTAGGCATAATGGCGAGCCCTACGATCCGTTACAATGGTGTAAGCGCTAGAATGTAACTATTAAGTCCGCGTTCCGCGGATAAGCAACACGGAGATCTCAAAATGAAGTATTTAAGCCGTTATACCCTGGTTTTGCTGCTTGGCGTTTTTATCGGTGGAGGTGTCACGATAGAAAGAATGGTGTTCGCCGAGCGTCAAGATGTTAAAGAAACAACGCTCGGTCCGCTGCCGTTAGAAGAGCTGCGCGCCTTTACCGAGGTGTTTAATAAAATTAAAGCGGACTATGTTGTAACCGTGGAGGACAAAAAGCTCTTGCATGACGCCATTCAAGGCATGCTTGCCGGCCTTGACCCCCATTCCAGTTATCTCGACGCCGAAGGCTTTAGGGAAATACGCATCAGCACCGAAGGCGAATTCGGCGGTTTGGGCATCGAGGTCAGCATGGAAGATGGTTTTGTCAAAGTTATATCGCCGATCGAGGATACGCCGGCGGCGCACAGTGGGTTAAAAACCGGCGACATTATCGTTCGCCTGAATGAGAAGCCGGTCAAAGGCATGACGCTGAACGATGCCGTCAAGCTCATGCGCGGCAAGCCCGGCACTGATATCACCTTGACGGTGCTGCGTGAAGGCAACAACAAGCCGCTTAAATTCACGCTGACGCGCGCGGTGATCAAGGTTCAGAGCGTAAAAAGCGGGATGCTGGAAGATGGCTACGGATATCTGCGCGTCACTCAGTTCCAAGCCAACACCGGCGACAGCGTCGTGGCCGCTTTGAATAAGCTGAAGCTGCAGAATAAGGAAAATCTAAAAGGCTTGGTGCTGGATTTACGCAACAATCCTGGCGGGGTATTAAATGCGGCGGTGAGCGTAAGCGATGCGTTTCTCACCAGCGGCCTAATTGTTTATACCCAGGGGCGGGTGCCTGATGCGCAGCTCAAATTTAATGCCACCGGCAGCGACTTATTGCATGGCGCGCCTATGGTAGTGCTGGTCAATGGCGGGTCTGCTTCCGCTTCAGAAATTGTCGCGGGCGCTTTACAGGATCACAAGCGCGCAGTCATTATGGGAACCAAGACCTTCGGCAAGGGATCGGTGCAAACCATTGTGCCCATGAGCAACGGCGCGGCGCTTAAACTTACCACCGCCCGTTATTACACGCCCAATGGACGCTCGATCCAGGCCACCGGCATAATTCCAGATATCATCGTCGGCGAAGCGAAACTTACTGCCAAGGAAACTAAAGTAGAAGAAGACGGGCTCAGCGAAGCCGATTTAACCGGACATCTGGAAAATCCGAGCGCGCCGGTGCCGGCGCCGCCGGGCCCGGCCTCAGCTAAAAAGGAAGAAAGACCGAAATTCGGTAATCTTAAAGAAGATTATCAATTGCAAGAAGCGGTCAATCTATTGAAGGGCATAGCGATCTTGAATCCGCGTCCGCACTTAGCGGAAGCAAAATAAGCCGTTATGGCAAGCGCACTGATCCCGTTGGCGCAAGGCTGTGAAGAGTTGGAGGCGGTGACGCTGATCGATCTTCTGCGCCGGGCGCAAATCGAAGTGGTCACCGCCGGTCTTACCGCCGAACCGGTGACCGGCCGGTGCGGTACCGTGCTGGTGCCGGACATGACTTTAGACCAGGCCATGCGGCGGGAATTTGATTTAATCGTGCTGCCCGGCGGCGGAGCCGGCGCCGATCGACTGGAAAATGATGCGCGCGTCGCGGAGTTATTGAAAAATATGGCGACGCAAGGCAAATACGTGGCCGCCATCTGCGCCGCACCCAAAGTCCTGGCGGCGGCCGGCCTGTTGGACGGAAAACGCGCCACCTGTTACCCCGGCGCGCTGGACGCGAAAAAATATCCGCGCATACGTCTTGAAAACCGCGCGATTGTTATCGACGGCAAAGTTCTAACTTCGCGCGGTCCTGGCACCGCCATGGATTTCGCCTTGGAATTGATCCGCACCATCAGCGGGAGGCAAACTCGTGACAGGGTCGAGGCCGATTTGGCGCGTCCGCCGGAACAAGCCTTGGCGCAACTCGCCGATTGGGGTTGAAGGATCAGCTTCTATCTGCATACGTCCTCTGCGGCCCACGACATCAGCGCGGTTATGCAGTTGCGCCGCGAATTGGCTCGGGATCCCGCCGCTTGCGATTTATAATCAGGCTGCCTGGGCTTGCACCATCGTGTTAGCCTGGTCAAAAATAGATCAACGTTTCTGGCTTTCGCTTATCTCATAATTTAAAAGAAGGAGAGGCATATGAAATCGAGCAGGTTAGTTGCGGGCTTCATCGGGGGGTTGTTTCTTGTCGGCGGGATCAGTGTGCCGGCGCAGGCTGAAGTCAATGAAGTGAGGGCCGCCCAGCAATATGGTTTGAGCTATCTCACGCTCATGATCATGGAAGACAGCAAGCTGGTGGAAAAACACGCGAAGGCAGCCGGCTTGGGCGATATCAAAGTCACTTGGGCCAAGTTGGGCGGACCCGGTGCGATGAATGATGCGTTGTTATCCGGTTCGCTGGACTTCGGCACGGGCGGTGTGCCATCGCTCGTTACCCTATGGTCAAAAACTCAAAGCGGCGTCGGAGTCAAAGGGGTCGGTGCGCTTAATTCCATGCCCAACTATCTCAACACCATCAATCCCAATGTGAAGGGTATGAGGGATTTTACCGGCAAAGATAAAATTGCGGTGACCACGATTAAAGTTTCCACCCAAGCGCTATTGTTACAAATGGCGGCGGCGAAGGAGTTCGGTTTCGACAACTATGGCAAGCTCGACCCTCTCACCGTCTCCATGCCTCATCCTGAAGCAATGGTTGCCCTGCTCGCGGGTAGCGGCGCGATCACTGCGCATTTCGCCTCGCCGCCGTTTCAATATCAAGAATTGGCTAAATCCGGCGTACGCACTGTCATTAGCTCTTACGATATTCTGGGCGGTCCTTCCACCTTTAACGTGGTCTGGTCCACCAGCAAATTCCGCGACGCCAATCCGAAGGCCTTTGCCGCATTTGTCGCCGCCTTCGAAGAAGCGAACAATATGATCAACAAAGACAAGCGTGCGGCTGCCGAGACTTATAAGAGGATGTGTTCTTTCCCAATGTTCACAATCGGCCGGGAAGCTGAGGCATCAGATTCGGGCGGGAATAGCGCGTGCTTGGGACGCGCATCCGGTTCCAAGCAGAGGGTTAAATTTTCTTGGGTCCGAATAAATGCGTGAATATAAAATTGCCGCGATCCCGGCGGATGGCATAGGCATGGAAGTCATCGATGCCGGGCTGCAAGTGCTGCAAACATTACAGCAGCGCGCCGGGGGCTTCGGGCTAAAGGTAGAGTCTTTCCCCTGGGGAAGTGATTACTATCATCAGCACGGCCGCATGATGCCGGAAAACGGCCTGGGGATCTTGCGCGGGTTCGACGCCATCTTCTTCGGCGCAGTCGGTGCGCCGTCGGTGCCGGATCATATTTCGCTGTGGGGTCTGCGCCTGGCCATTTGCCAAGGCTTTGATCAGTACGCCAACGTGCGCCCCGCGCGCGTCTTGCCCGGCGTCCAAAGCCCGCTGCGCAACGGCTCCGGGATTGATTGGGTTATTATTCGCGAGAATTCCGAGGGTGAGTATGCCGGCAATGGCGGCCGCGTGCATCGCGGGCTGCCGGAGGAAGTCGGGACCGAGACCGCCGTGTTTACCCGCACGGGAGTGACGCGGATTATGCGCTTCGCGTTTGAGCTTGCGCGCAAACGCCCGCGCAAACACTTAACACTCGTCACCAAATCTAATGCGCAACGCCACGGCATGGTGATGTGGGACGAGATCTTCGCCGAAACGGCGAAGAATTATCCGGACGTTAAGACTGACAAAGAACTAGTGGACGCTGCCACCACCCGCATGGTGCTAAAACCGCAGACGCTGGATGTGCTAGTAGCAACGAATTTACACGCGGATATTCTGAGTGATTTGGCCGCGGCGCTGTCCGGTAGCCTCGGCATCGCGCCTACCAGCAATCTCAATCCGGAACGGAAATTCCCTTCGATGTTCGAGCCGATCCACGGCTCCGCTTTCGATATCGCCGGCAAAGGCATCGCCAATCCGATTGCGACTTTCTGGACTGCGGCGATGATGCTGGAGCACCTGGGAGAAACGCAAGCGGCGGGGCGGCTGATGGCGGCGATCGAGCGGGTGACGGCAAGACAAATCTTCACCCCTGATTTGGGCGGCAAGGCGACCACCGCCCAGGTCACAGCGGCGGTTTGCTCAGAGATTCTTGCTTTGGCTGCAATCGCTTAATGTTATGAACAAGCCTGAACCACTTTTATCCGTTAACGGCGTAACACTGCAATACAAAACCAAAGAACACTTAATCACCGCCACCTATCGGGTGGATTTCGAGGTATTCAAGTCGGACCGCTTCGTGCTGCTAGGGCCGTCCGGCTGCGGCAAGTCCACGTTGCTTAAAGCCGTGGGCGGCTATCTCCAGCCGGTCGAGGGAAAAATAACTCTCAAAGGCCAGGAAATCAGCAAACCCGGACCGGACCGCATGATGGTATTCCAGGAATTTGACCAGCTCCTCCCGTGGAAAACAGTCAAACAAAACGTAATATTCCCGCTCACGGCGAGCGGCAAGTTTTCGCCGAGCGAAGCCGACGCCAAGGCCATGGCCTATATCGAGAAGGTCAACTTACGCAAATTCGCCGACAGCTTTCCGCACACGCTGTCCGGCGGCATGAAGCAGCGCGTGGCCATCGCCCGCGGCATGGCGATGGAGCCGGACATCCTGCTGATGGATGAGCCGTTCGCCGCCTTGGATGCGCTTACGCGCCGCAAGATGCAGGAGGAGCTGCTGCAATTGTGGCAGGATACGCGTTTCACGGTACTGTTTGTCACGCACTCCATACCCGAGGCGATCACCATCGGTAACCGGGTTTTGTTGCTCTCGCCGCATCCCGGCCAGGTTAAGGCGGAATTGAACAGCACCGGCGATGACACAGCGGACCCGGCAACCGGCCGGCGGTTGTCGGAAAAAATTCATCACATCCTGTTCTCCGATCCGGTTGAGCGGAAAGAGGTGGACCATGTCTGAAATGCAGCACACGGTGCAGCGCCCCGAGTTCGTGCATGAATCGGTGGGAACGCGCGCATTCGGCGTGGTGGAAAAACCGTTAACGCTATGGGAGCGGGTCAGCAATCAAAACATTGCCCGCAAGGCGTTTATCCTGATTTTATTAGCGGCTATTTGGCAGGTTTACACATCTATTCTTGATAACCCCCTGTTGTTTCCGACCTTCACCGCCACCTTGTCCGCATTTTGGGATGGCATAGTCCGCCTCGGCCTGCTCACACGCGCCGCGTTTTCGCTTAAGGTGCTGCTAATGGGCTACACCGCCGGGATAGCGCTCGCCGCCCTGTTCACCATCATCGCCATCAGCTCGCGTCTGGGTTCGGACTTGCTCGAGACGCTTACCTCTATGTTCAATCCATTGCCCGCCATCGCGTTGCTTCCGCTTGCGCTGCTCTGGTTTGGCCTCGGCAACAACAGCCTGATATTCGTGTTGATCCATTCGGTGTTGTGGCCAGTGTCGCTCAACACCCATTCCGGGTTTATGTCCGTTTCCAATACCTTGCGCATGGTCGGGCGTAATTACGGCCTCACGGGTTTCCGCTATGTCGGCAAGATCCTGATCCCGGCGGCGTTCCCCAGCATACTGACCGGTCTTAAAATCGGTTGGGCATTTGCCTGGCGCACGTTGATCGCGGCGGAGCTTGTGTTCGGTGTAAGCTCCGGCTCCGGCGGTCTCGGCTGGTTCATTTATGAAAACAAAAACCAACTGGAAATACCCAGCGTATTCGCCGGCCTCTTAACCGTCATCTTGATCGGCCTTGTTGTAGAGAATTTTATTTTCCGCACTATTGAAGCACGCACTGTCCGCAAGTGGGGCATGCAGTCGTAAGGCGGGGCTGATGAGGCGAATAGAAGGCAAATGCCACTGTGGAAACATCACCTACGAGTTCCACTGGCCGCTTGACGGAGCCGAGATTCCTGTCCAGGCCTGCAGTTGCAGCTTTTGCACGAAGCATGGGGGCATTTATGCCTCTCATCGCGAAGCAGCGCTACGGGCGGTGATCTATGATCAATCGCTGATCACGAAGTACACCTTTGCCACCAGAACGGCAGAGTTCTTCATTTGTTCTCGGTGCGGCGCAGTGCCGTTCGTTACCAGCATTATCCAGGATCGACGGTACGCGGTGGTGAACGCCAACACGTTCGAAGGTATCGATCGGGCTTCATTCCAAAGCAGGGTCACTGACTTTGACGGTGAACCCACAGAAAGCAGGCTCGAGCGTAGAAAGCGCACCTGGATTCCGCAGGTAACCATTGCAAATAAAGGTGGTTAACAAGCCGAGGCAGCGCAGGCGCCGGCGTGGCTGAAGCGCGTCATTAAACCAGGGGAGTACATCTAAGTTTTCTGGCTTTATCAGAAGAGAGAATACCTGACAGAGTTCGCGGCCCAGGCCGGCCTATCGGAAGGTTGCGTATTCTGATTCCGGAAGGGAGAGGAGATGCCCACCCATAAGCTGTTTTTGGTTCTCGGCGGTCGCGCTGCTGGCTGTCGCGCTCGGGACGTTTGGCGCGCATGCGCTGAAAGCGCGTTTATCGGCCGAGATGCTTTCGATCTACCAGACCGGCGTACAGTATCACTTCTACCACGCGCTGGGATTGATCCTGATCGGTCTTGTGGCGGCGCAGATGCCTCAGTCGGTGTGGTTCAAGTGGTCGGGCGGGCTGATGTTTGCCGGGATCATCCTGTTCTCGGGCAGTCTTTATGTCCTCAGCATCACGGCTGTGCGCTGGCTGGGTGCCGTTACACCGGTCGGCGGAATCGCTTTTATCCTGGCATGGTTCATGTTCGCGTTTGCCGTCGTCCGGGCAGCTTGAACGCAGGCTTATCGCAGGCCGATCTCGCGATACGGCGATGCCAGTTTATCGCGTTAATATTTTAAGGGCGGCGCTTGTTCGTTTAAGCGCTTGATTTTGGGTTGAAACGGCGACATGCTTGTCGGTGCCACATGCATGTAGAAACGCCTGCTCTCCTGCTCACTTCCGTTATATCTAGTTAGGTGTCGGCAGGCGCGCCAGAGCATACACCAACAAAATCTAAATAAGGAGGAGTCGATGACCACTGAGCTTACGTATTTAACATGGGTTACTGCCTTTACGGCGGTAATATGGATACCCTACATACTCAATGAGATTATGGTTCGAGGTGTATTAGACGCTGTTGGCTATCCGGAGAAGCCAAAGCCGCTATCACCGTGGGCGGCACGAATGAAGGCGGCTCACTACAATGCCGTTGAGAATTTGGTGGTTTTCGCCGCACTGGTTTTAATTGCCGACGTTGCCGGCGTCCGCAATGAAGCAACCGCTCTTGCCTGTGTTATCTATTTCTGGGCACGCGTAATCCATTTGCTGGTTTACACCTTCCGTATCCCCTGGGTCAGAACGCTGGCATTTGTTGTTGGTTTCGGTTGCCAGATTACTTTGGCCTGGCAGATTCTGGCGTAGAAAAAAGCAATCGACGCGCTGCAGCGGATCAATGCCGGACCGGTGGTATTGGAGTTAACGCGTATGAACGAGGAACAGAAACCGGTAAAGATCTACTACAACGGCGCTTGCCCTATCTGTAACGCCAGCATTAGCGATCAACGCGAACGCATGGAGGCCTGCGGCCTCCAGGCAGAGTGGCTCGATATTCACGCTGATCCGCGCGTACTTCAGGAGCTTGGCGTGGAACAAGAAGAAGTCCGAAAGAAGCTCCACGTCGTGGACGCCACGGGTAGCGTGAGAGTGGGGGCGGATGCCTTCGCCACTCTGTGGCGGCAGACCCCCGGCCAAAGGCTTCTCGGCCGTATCATCGCGTTGCCGGTATTTCGCGTGCTGGCTCATGCGGGCTACAATCTGTTTGCCGCCGCCCTGTATCGCTGGAATAAGGCCAAGGGCCGCTGGTGAATCAGATCGGTATAAGCTCTTGCGTGTCAGGGGTTAAAAGAACCGCATGCGTGATAAAAAACTGGTAGCTTTGGTCGTCCTCGCCACCATTTTCAGCTTAGGCCACAGCGCCGATCATATCGTGCGGGGCGATCTGCGCTGGCCGATTACTTCGGAATCCGTGCCGTTCATCATCATCAGCGTGGTGATCTATACCGTTATTGCTTTGGGGCTGTACCTCTACTCGAAGGGCAAGGTCGGGCACCGGTTCTGGGCGATTCTCGCCGGAGGCGGCGTGGCGTTCGGCTGGCTGGCGCACTTTAGCCCATTTACCAACCAGCCTGCCCGGTACATTCTCGGCGCGTATGAATCCGTTGTCGCGGGATGGCTCGCTCTCTCGTGTCTCATCGCGCTCATGCTCGTGCTGGTTATTGCGACCCTTTATGCTGGCTACCTTTGGGCCATAGGCCGCACAAAAAGTCAGATGCGTTAGACCACATAAGCTTGTAGTCATGAACAACCGTGTCGCAGTTCTTGACCGCGCGCAATCCCTGGGGGAGGAAATCGCCAACAGCGTCAGCCATGGTGTCGGCCTGGCGGCCGCACTGATCGCCGCTCCATTCCTGCTGGTGGCGGTGGCGCGGCACGGTTCCGGGGCGGTCATCGTCGGCGCCGGCATTTTCGTCGGGACCATGGTCTTGCTCTATTTGACGTCGACGCTCTATCACGCCCTCGCTGAGAACCGGGCAAAGCACGTGTTTCAGGTACTCGACCATTCCGCCATCTTCCTGCTGATCGCCGGGACGTACACCCCCTTCACGCTCGGCGTGCTTCGTGGGCCGTGGGGCTGGGCGCTCTTCGGCCTGGTGTGGGGCCTCGCTGTAGTGGGCATGGTTCTGAAAGCCGTGGGTGGCGTGCGGTATCCAGTGCTCTCTACATTTCTCTATCTCGGCATGGGGTGGCTGGCCCTGATCGCGATTCGCCCCCTCTGGCTCTACCTGCCCTTGGCGGGTCTGTTGTGGCTCGTCGCCGGTGGCGCCGCCTACACGGTGGGCGTGGCTTTCTTTGCGCTCGACGAGCGGGTGCGTTATGCCCACTTCGTCTGGCATCTGTTCGTCATGGCGGGTACGGCCTGTCACTTCGTCGCCGTGTATCGGTACGCGGCCTAATTCCTAAGCTATAGCGGAGAGAGGCGGCCAAGCGGTTATCGTGGAATTAGTCTGGTTCTCCCGTACGTCATTGACCCCAGAAGAAGGACTCTTTCCTACCAACGAGATCTAAAACGTACAATCTTTCATCATCATCTCGGCCATTAGATAAACTGTCCACTGCGATCACTTTTGTGTCGCAGTCAAATTCAATAATGGTCCGTCTCTTGTATCCCCGGGTGGAAAATTGATCATATTTCACACCAGTGCACTTGGCATTTGTTGAGACGTCAGCCAAGACCATGAGCAATGTCGAGAATAGCACAACCGTATTTCGTTCTTTGTAAGCGGCGTCGCCAATAGAAACGGACTTCTCGTCTGAAATGCGCACACTAAGAGATCTTGGTTCCTTGTTCGTTGATTTAAAGATGATTGCCATGTTTTCTACGGTAAACGTGACCTCATCCTTCCCAAGTTTGGAGAGGGTGGCAAAAAGTGACTCAATCGCTTTGATGGTTTGATAGTCGAATCCTTGGATTATCTGAGGGTACCCTTGTGTAGATGGCCTGTACTTATCCTTGATATCTGAGTAGGCCGCGCCAGGGGTAAAGGTGGCCAATGAAAGCGTAAGTAACTGTAGTATCATCCGCTTCATTATCTAATCCTTCTCGATGGCGCTGAATCAATAAGTCTTCTTCTTAACCTTCGTATTGGCGCGGATGAATTCCGCCATCCGCGCCACGCCCTTCTCGATCGCCTCGTTGGAAGCGGCGTAGCTGAAGCGGATGTGCTGGCCTTCGTTCGGCACGCGCGGCCCGAAGTGGATGTCGGCGAGCACCGCGACCCCGGCTTCGTTCAGCAGTCGCACGCGGAATTCCTCCGAGTCTTTCGCGCCGATCATGGCACAGGCCTCAGTCACGTTCGGCCATATGTAGAACGCGCCGCCCGGGCTCTGGCAGGTCACCCCCGGGGCCTGGTTGAGCAGCCGCACAATCAGGTTGCGGCGCCCGAAAAAACTGTCGCGCATGCGCTTGGCGTCGTCCTGCGGTCCGTTGAGGGCCTCGACCGCCGCCCACTGGCTGATATGCGAGGCGCACGACTCGGTGTTGGTCACCCAGCGGATGAACGCCGGCGCGAGCGTCCGATTCACCGCGTAGCCCAATCGCCAGCCGGTCATCGCCCAGGTCTTCGACGCGCCGTCGCACAGGATGGTGCGCTCGAGCATGCCAGGGAACTGAGTAAGCGAGACGAACTCCCCGTCATACACCAGCCGCGAATAGACCTCGTCGGCAAATATCCACACCTGCGGGTGCTTGTCCAGAATCGCGGCGATTGCCGCCATGTCCTCCCGTGGGATAATCCCGCCGGTCGGGTTGTGGGGCGAATTGAGGATAAGCAGCTTGGTCTTCGCAGTGATCTTCAGCTCTAGCTCGCGTGGATCGAAGTTGAAGCCGCGCGACTCGCGCAGATGGATCGGCACCGGTACCGCGCCCATGGCGCGGATCTGCGATTCGTAGATCGGGAAGCCCGGATTCGGGTAGATAATCTCGTCGCCCGCGCCGTGGTCGGTCACCGAAAGAATCGTGTAGGCGATAAACGGCTTGGCGCCCGCGCCCACCACCACGTCGTCCGGGCTCACGGTAATGTCGCGCGCGCGGCTGATGTTTTTGGCCACCGCCTCGCGCAACTCAAGGATGCCGGCGGACGGGGTGTAGCCGTGCTTGCCGTCGCGGATCGCCTTGACCGCCGCGTCCTGGATATTGACCGGCGTGGGGAAATCGGGCTGGCCGATGCAGAACGAGATGATGTCCTTGCCCTGCTGCTGCAGGCGGCTGACCTCCGCGAGGACCACGAAGGCATTTTCGGTGCCGAGCTCGCTGGCGCGGCGGCTGATGGCTGGCATAGTGCTCTCCTGAAATCAAACCGGGGTTCGCCCCTAGAAACACTTAGAAGCTATCTCAAAAATGGACGTAGGGTGGGTTAGCGGCGCAGCCGGTCGCTCCCGACATCCTGTCTTCCGCGACACTTCCACGTCCCTGTGGGGCGCGTAACCCACCATCGGCCGCGTCCGGTGGGTTACGCCCTGACGGGCTAACCCACCCTACGAATACTGTTCTTCTCCCATAGGGGAGAAGGAAGCTTGCGCCTGGGTTCGTGAGAACTATTAAGCGCTCTCAATAGTAAATTTAATGCGTTTAATATCACGCGCCCCGATTCTGGGTCAATTCAAAAATGATGATTTGTTCTTAGGGGAGCTCTGATCAAGATTATTGCTGTCAGATTCCGCGCTCGGCATAACAAATACGACTTAATCAGAGCTCCTTAGTTTAAGCGTCGTCGTCACTTATTTTTACTCGGCCAGGCGAGCATAAAGAATACCGAGCCGGCGCCGGCGAACAGCCAACTCAGCGCTGGCACGCCGGCGAAGGCGGTCCAGGTCAGGTCGCGCAAGGCGAGAATAACGGTAGCGGAGATGAATAAGCTGCTGCCGGCAACCGCAAACACCAGGCGTCGATGGTAATGGCGCATTTCCCGCCGCAGCTTTCTGATCTCCTGTGAATTTTCCGGTTCAACGAGGCCGCCGGCTTGCGTCTTGCGCAAGGTTTCGTAGAGCATGCCGGGGAACTCGGGCAGGATCTTCGCCCAACGCGGGATTTCTTGGCGCAGGCTGCGCAGCCAGGCGCGCGGGCCCAGTTGTTCGCGCATCCAGCGCTCTAAAAATGGCTTTGCCGTAATCCACAAGTCCAAGTCGGGATAAAGCCTGCGCCCCAAGCCTTCAATATTAAACAAAGTCTTTTGCAGCAGCGTTAACTGCGGCTGCACTTCGATTTTGAAACGCCGCGCGGTCTGAAACAGGTGCAGCAACAGCTTGCCGAAGGAGATATCTTTCAGCGGCTTGGCGAAGATCGGTTCGCATACCGCGCGGATCGCGGCCTCGAATTCGTCGACGCGTGTGGTTGCCGGCGCCCAGCCGGCGTTCAAATGGGCGGCGGCGATAGCGCGGTAATCGCGGTTAAAGAAGCCGAGAAAATTCCGCGCCAGGTAATATTTATCTTCATCGCTTAAGCTGCCCATGATGCCGAAATCCACCGCCCGGTATTGGCCTTCCGGCGAGACAAAGATATTGCCTGGATGCATATCGGCATGGAAGAAACCGTCACGGAAGGCTTGGGTGAAGAAGATCTCGACGCCGTTGTGCGCCAGCCGGCGCATGTCGACTCCCGCCGCCTTCAGCGCTTCGATATTGCTGATGGGTATGCCGCTGATGCGCTCCATCACCATGACCGTGCGTCGCGTGTAGTCCCAAAAGACTTTTGGCACGTACAATAAATCCGAGCCGACGAAGTTGGCGCGCAATTGACTGGCATTTGCCGCCTCGCGCATCAGGTCTATCTCGTCGTGGATGATTTTGTTGTACTCATTGACCACCTCAATTGGCCGCAAGCGCTTGCTGTCCGGCCAGTAGCGCATGGCAAGCCGCGCCAGGGTGTATAGCAAGGCCAGGTCATGGTCGATAATCGTTTCGATGTCGGGCCGCAGAATCTTAACCGCCACCTCGGTGCCGTCTTTTAGCTTGGCGAAATGGACCTGGGCGACGGAGGCGGAGGCGATCGGCGAGGAATCGAATTCAATGAAGTAATCTTCCAGCTTGCCGCCATACGCCTGTTCGATCACCGCCACCGCGGTTTCGCCGGGGAACGGCGGCACTTGGTCCTGCAATTTGCTTAATTCCAAGGCGATGTCTTCCGGCAGCAGGTCCGGCCGGGTGGAGACCATTTGTCCAAACTTCACAAAGATCGGGCCCAGTTCCTCCAGGGCCATCCGCAAACGCACGGCGCGGGGCAGGCGTGTGCGCGGCAGCCAGTTCCAGGGCGAGAGGCGCAGCAGATGACGATATGGCCGAAATAGATGCAGGGCCAGGACAAACTCATCCAGATCGTGGCGCACGAACACGCGCGTGATGCGCAACAGGCGTTTAATCTGCGCCAGACGCATCATTGTTTGGGCGTTCCTTGCAGTCGCTGCACGCGCTGTGTTAGGCGGTCGCTGTCCGCGCGTAACGTATCGACGGCCGCGAGAAATATCTCCACCTGCGCGCGACTTGGCAGCATGCGGCTTTCTTCTTGCAGATATTCGGTGAGGTCTTCTTTGAGGGTGACGCCGGCCTCAGCACCCCAGGCTTTGGCGCCGCGCACCAGATTGCCAAGCTTGTGCGCCAGCACGTCTCCGATAAAGTGTGAGGCTTGTTCTTCCCAGTCAATCTCCATTTCATCGAGAATGCGTTTGAAGCGTTGTCCCAGTTCAACATCACCTTCTATGGCCAGCTCGCGCGCGAAAAAACTCTCCATTTCGGCTTTTTTTCCTAAGCCGAGCCGGGCGAATGCCGACGGCGCGCCGCGCAAGGTGACATCCGGTTTTCCGCTGTAGTCGCTAAGCACGCGCAGGCCGGCTTCGGATGGCGATAAATAAATATTTATCGGCGATCCGGCCGGCAAGGGAGAGACAACTTCAAGGTAAATGACCTTACCTTGCAATACGCCCAGACGGCGCAGGGTTTCCGGATCCAGACGCAATAAGCGGTTGCCGGCGTCTTCCAATATTGCGTTCAGTATTTGTGCGGATTTCACATCAACCCCGATTAAAATTTATAGCCTTTGTGCAACGCGACGATGCCACCGCTTAGGTTGAAATAATGCACGCGCTCATAGCCCGCCTGTTGCATCATGCCCTTAAGCGTCTCTTGATCCGGGTGGTTGCGGATCGATTCTACCAGGTAGCGATAGCTGTCTTCGTCATTGGTAACCCATCTGCCGAGCAGCGGCAAGAGATTAAATGAATAGGCGTCATAAGCCTTGTTCAAAATCGGCAGGATAGGATGAGAAAATTCCAATACGAGCAACCTGCCGCCCGGTTTTAACACGCGGAACATGGAGCTCAACGCCTGTTGTTTGCGCGTTACGTTGCGCAAGCCGAAGGCGATACTGACGCAATCGAAGTAATTGTCGGGGAACGGCAGGTTCTCGGCATCGGCTTGGGCGACATCGATGTTACCGACCATGCCCTGGTCGGCGAGGCGCGCACGCGCGACTTCAAGCATGGAGTCGTTGATGTCGGCGAGTACCACGCGCCCATCCGGTCCGACCAGGCGGGCGAATTTTGCCGTGAGGTCGCCGCTGCCGCCGGCGACGTCCAATACCTGTTGCCCGCGGCGCACGCCGCTTTGTAACACGGTAAAGCGCTTCCACAGGCGATGCACGCCGAACGACATCAAGTCATTCATCAAGTCGTACTTGCCGGCGACCGAATGGAAGACATCAGCGACCAACCGCGTCTTGGCCGTTTCCGGCACTTCGCGGAAGCCGAAATCCGTGGTTTTATTATTTTTACCGCCGCTCTCAGCCATAGTTATCCCGATGGTTTGGGTTGACGCATGTAACCCGCCTGTTCCAGGTGTTTAAGATATTCGTTCCATAATTCCTCTTGGTGTACACCGAGGTTATGCAATAGATCCCAGGAATAAATACCGGTAGCATGGCCGTCATCAAAGCGCAGCAATACGGCGTAGGTGCCGACCGGTTCGATAGCGGTAATATTTACGTTTTCCTTGCCGATTTGAAGAACCTCCTGCCCTGGGCCGTGGCCACGGACTTCCGCTGAGGGGGAGTACACGCGTAAATACTCACATGGCAAACGGAACCGGTCGCCGTCTTCGAACGCGATTTCTAGGACGCGCGATTTTTGATGTAGCTTAATTTCCGTGGGATTGATCGTGTCGTTGGACATAGGGATTGGATTTTAGCGGGAATTAACCATGATTCCGATGGCTGACATGCTTTGACAAAATCAAGATACTTTGCAGTGAGGCGGTTACAATATTGTAACCCTTTAAGATAATTAATCATGCCTGGAAAAATCTTGATTGTCGATGATGAGGCCGCGATCTGCGAGATGGTCAGCCTGGCATTGCGCCAGGCGGGTTACGAATGCTGGAGCGCGGCGGATGTGGCCGAGGCGCAAAATCTTATCGTGGCCGGCTTGCCTGATTTAATCTTGCTCGATTGGATGTTACCGGGCATAAGTGGGGTGGATTATGCCCGCCGCCTGCGCCGGGAGAAGCTGACCGGGCATTTGCCCATCATCATGCTTACTGCGCGCACCCATGAGGAAGACAAGATTAAGGGCCTCGATACCGGCGCCGACGATTACATCACCAAGCCATTTTCTCCGCGCGAGCTGTTAGCGCGCATTAAGGCGTTACTGCGGCGCACCGCCCCGCTTGCTGCCGATGCGCCGGTAGAAATTGAGAGGCTTGCGCTTAATCCGGTAACTCATCGGGTTGAGGCGAATGGCAAACCGATAGAGCTGGGCGCCACTGAATTTCGCCTGCTGCATTTTTTTATGAGCCACTCGGAGCGGGTATACAGCCGCGAGCAGGTGTTGAATAACGTCTGGGGTCAGAATGTATATATCGACGAGCGCACGATCGATGTCCATATTCGGCGTCTGCGCAAAGCGCTGGCGCCGAGCGGCCATGACCGCTTGATCCAAACCGTACGCGGCGCCGGTTATCGTTTTTCTTCTCAGGATTGACCATGCATATCAGTTGGCGGCGTGAATTATGGGTGTTTGCCGGGATTCTAACCGCAAGCCTGGTGTTTGGCGCGATCACCGGCCATCCTGCGTGGGTATTGGCCGTCGGCCTCGGCGTTTATGTTTTTTTCCTGTTGCGCCATTTGCATCATCTGCACCAATGGCTGCTGAATAAAAAGCGCGGGGCGGTGCCCGAAGCCGGGGGGGTATGGGGCGATGTATTTAATGAAATCCGCAAGCGTGAGCGCGATGCCGAACGCCGCAAAGACCGGCTGACGGATACGTTGCAACGATTACAGGAGGCCTCGGCCGCTATTCCCGACGCCATAATCATTCTTTCGCAGCATAACGAAATTGAATGGGCGAACCGGGCGGCGGAGCGTCTATTGGGGCTGCGTTGGCCGCGCGACCATAACCTGCGCATTATTAATCTGGTGCGTAATCCGGATCTTATCGCCTATCTACAAACCGGCGATTTCAGCGAGACCTTGCAAATTCCCTCGCCGGTCACTCCCAGCTATACCGCATCAGTGCAAATCATCCCTTTTGGCAGCAATCAGAAGCTGGTGATCTGCCGCGACATTACCCATCTGATCCGGCTGGAGGAAATGCGGCGGCACTTTGTCGCCAACGTTTCGCACGAATTGCGCACGCCGGTAACCGTGCTGATCGGTTTTTTGGAGACGCTAAAAGATATGGAACATCCGCAAACCGAGGATTTAAAAAGGCATCTTGTTACCATGCACGAGCAGGCGCTGCGCATGCAGCGCTTAGTCGATGATCTGCTTGTTCTATCCAGGCTGGAAACGTCACCGGCGCATGTGCATGAAGAAGTCATTGATGTCCCGGTAATGTTGCATTCTCTAAAAGAGCTGGGCGAGATCTTAAGCGGCCGCCAGCATGTGTTTACCATAAAGAGCGATCCCGCGTTAAGATTGGTTGGTAATGCAGAAGAGCTGCGCAGCGCATTTTCCAATCTGATTAATAACGCCATACGTTACACGCCCGCCGGCGGTGTAATACATTTACATTGGTATAGCGACAGTGATGGCGCGAAATTTTCCGTCATTGATACCGGTGAAGGTATCCCGGCGCACCACATCCCCTATCTTACCGAGCGCTTTTATCGTGTCGACAGCGACCGTTCGCGCGCTACCGGCGGCACCGGGCTGGGGCTTTCCATCGTCAAACATGTTTTATTGCGCCACGAGGCGAAGTTGCTGATCGAAAGCGAGCTTGGCAAAGGCAGCACCTTTACCTGCGTATTTCCCGCCACGCGTATTGTTAATGTCGATGAGAAAAGAGAAAGGATAAATTAATAATTTGTGACAACAAAACGCCCGGCGCCGGTCTCCCGCGCCGGGCATTTTATTTGAGGCTGTTGCGAACTAGGTTTTGGCGGTCTGGCTCAGCGCCGCCAACACTCTCTCCGGGGTGAGCGGCACGCGGCGCAGGCGCACGCCGGTCGCGTCGAAGAACGCGTTGGCGACAGCGGCGGGGATCACGCGCATGGTCGGCTCGCCCGCGCCAGTCGGCGCGACCTCGGGCCGGTTGATGAGCGCGACTTCAATCGACTCCGGCGCGTCCTGGATTTCGAGGATGGGGTAGTTCAGCCAGTCCACGCTGGTGACGCTGTTGCGGTCGAAACGCACTTCCTCGAACAACGTGCGGCTCAGGCCCTGCACCACGTTACCTTCGATGGTATAACGCAGGCCCTCGGGATTGACGATGAGGCCGCAGTCGTGCGCGACGGTGAATTTCTTCGCCCAGATGCGGCCGGTGCGGCGCTCGACCTCGACCTCCGCGACCGCGGCGACGATGGTGCCGTTGCGCTGCGCGTAAGCGATGCCGCGACCGGCGAGGATATCGCCCGAGCGGTCGCCGCGCGCTGACGGCCGTGGCTGCCAACCGGCTTTTTCCGCGGCGGCCTTGATCACGGCGGCATCGCGCGGTGCGGTAACATACTTCAGCCGGAACGCGACCGGGTCCTCGCCGACCGCCGCGGCGAGCTCGTCGATAAACTGCTCGCTGCCGAAGTGGATCTCGGGCCCGACCGGGTCGCGCATGTGCGACGTGCGCAGCGGCGAACAACGCTCAACCAGCGGCGGAATGACTTCCCAGGCAAGCCGCTTGTGGTCGAAGTCATAGCTCTCGACCGGGGTGCCAAAACCTAATTCCGGCTTGGGCGGCATGCCGAGCTCCATGCCGGCAAGGCTGTCGCGTGGATCGGATTCGTTGGTGGCGATGTTGATCCGTGAGAAGCCTTTCGACACGAACTCGTAGCCGATGACTTTGCCCGAAGCATCGAGTGCGGCACGGCCGCGGTGCACGCATGCCGGGCCTTTCGGGTCCCAGGCGATGCCATCGCGGCGCATGCCCTGCACCCGCACCGGTTTGCCGGTAAGCTTGGAGAGCAGCGCTGCGTCAAGCGCGGCGTCGCCGGCGTCGTTGTGGCCGTAGGAACCCGGGCCCATCACCCAGATGCCGCGCACTTTCTCCGGCGGCAGGCCGAGCAGCTTCGCCACGCCGTCGCGCGCGAAGTGCGGTTTTTGCGAGCCGGTCCAGATGGTGGCCTTGTCTTTTTTCACGTCGGCAACGGCGCAGGCCGGGCCCATGCTCGCGTGCGACTGGAACGGCCATTCGTACTCGGCCTCGATCACACGTGCAGCGGTCTTAAACACAGCGTCGTCGTTGCCCTTCTTTACCGGCTCCTCGCGCTTCAACACGGTCGCAGCCCGAATATGGTCGTGCAGTTTATCCATCGGCGGGAATGGATCCGTCGCCTGCGACCACTCCACTTTCAGCATCTGCGCGGCGCGCACCGCATCCCATTCCTTGGGTGCGACCACCGCGAGGAAGTTCTTTTCGCGCACCACGCGCGCGCCCTGAATCGAGCGGATCGAGGCTTCGTCAACCTTAACCGCAGTGCAGGTGGCCTGCGACGGACGGATCACCCGCGCATGCAGCATGCCGGGCAGCGAGATCTCCGTCACGTAGTCCGAGGTGCCGAACACCTTGCCGGGAACATCCCGGCGGCGGAACGACTTGCCCACCACCTTGTACTCCGAGGGCGACTTGGGCGCAGCCTTGCCCTTGACGTCCATAGTGTTGCCAACCTGTTTATTCCACTCGACTTTCGAGTTGAAGTACTGGCCGCCGATCAGCTCGGTGTAGGTGACGCGCTTGGCCGGATCGCCGCTAGCCGAGACCACGCCGTCGCTGACACTAAGCTGCTCGGCGGGTCTGCCCAGGCGCTGCGCAGCACGCTCGACGAGGATGCGGCGGGCTTCGGCCGCGGCGTTGCGCAAGGGCTTGGCGCCGGAGAAGATACCGGTGCTCCCCGAAGCGCCACCCTGGTTGCAAGAAGTCGCGGTGTCGCCCATGTACACGGTGACACGCTCGAAGCCGACGTCCAACTCGTCCGCGACGATCTGCGCGATGGCGACGTCGAGGCACTGGCCCATGTCCATCTTGCCGAAGAACGCGGCGATACGGCCGTCGGGCAGTACTGCCACCCAGGAGTCGAGCTCATCGGGCACGACTGCCGGCTTGCCGGCAGCCGCGACGCCGGCTTGCGCGAGCGCCTCGCCGACCAGCCCGGGCATCGAGGCGCAGACGATGAGCGCGCCGGAGGCTTTCAGGAATTCGCGGCGGGAAAGCGAAATATCGATACGTGTATTCATGATCGCCCCCTTACGCCATTTGCCGTTGCGCGCGCTTGATCGCGCGCAGGATCGAGACATGGGTGCCGCAGCGGCATTTGAGGCCGGCGAGCGCCTCGCGGACCTGCGCGTCGGTCGCCTTGGGGTTTTTCTTCAGGAATGCGGCGGCGGTCATTATCCAGCCGTTGATGCAGTAGCCGCACTGCGGCACTTGCTCTTCCACGTAGGCCGCCTGTAACGGATGCGGCTTCTCCGGCGTTCCAAGGCCGTAGATTGTGGTGACCTTTTTGTCCTTGACAGCCGCGACCGGCAGCACACAGGACCGCACCGGTTCGCCATCCAGGTGTACGGTACAAGCGCCGCATTGCGCCAGGCCGCAACCAAAGTGCGGATTCTTCATCCTGAGGTTGTCGCGCAGGGCGTACAGCAAGGGCATCGCTGGATCGTCAACCTTGACCGAGCGCGCCTTGCCGTCGAGGGAAAACTTGATCGTTGTGGGCACGGCTCCTCCTTAAGGGGTGGATTTTTATTAAGGAAATTTCAGTCTAAATTGTTATCGGACTGATTTCAAGGAAGCCTGGCGCGCAAGCGGAACCGGCTTTACGCATGGCGGGACGGCATTCCGTGTTTACCATCCACCGATGCCGCCGCTCTACGCTAAGCCGCTTCAGGTCGCGGCAATCGTCTTTTTGGGCGCCGGGGGATCAATCCAGTCTTAAAACCCACATCAGCGGGTCAAAGTTTCTTTTTTTGTTTCATCAAATTGTCATATTGCGTGCTTATTATGAGCGGGCGTGTAACAGGCTTTTTTAAAGCAACTTTGGAGATTCGAAAGTATGCATAATGTTATCAAAGTAGGACTTTCTCTCGCTTTCGCGATATTTATTGGGGCGGGGATTTCCCCGGCCCGGGCGGCGGCGGCGATTAACGGCGCCGGCGCCACCTTTCCTTATCCGGTTTATGCCAAATGGGCGGAAGCCTATAAGGCCAAGACCGGTGTGGAGATGAATTATCAGTCGATCGGCTCCGGCGGAGGAATTAAACAAATCACGGCTAAAACCGTCGATTTCGGCGCTTCCGATGCGCCTTTGCCGGTCGAAAAGTTGAATGAGATCGGCCTGATACAGTTCCCGATGGTGATGGGCGGGGTGGTGCCGGTAGTCAATATCCCGGAGATTAAGCCGGGCGAGTTAAAGCTGACCGGCCCGGTGCTGGCGGATATTTATTTGGGCAAGATTACCTCCTGGGACGACCCAGCCATCGCTAAACTCAATGCCGGTGTTAAGTTTCCCAACGCAAAGATTACGGCAGTGGCGCGTTCCGACGGTTCCGGCACGACTTTTATTTTTACGCATTACCTTTCCAAAATCAGTGCTGAATGGAAAGCCAAAGCAGGCAACGCCACTTCCGTGACCTGGCCCACCGGCGTGGGCGGTAAGGGCAATGAGGGCGTGGCTTCTTATGTGCAGCGGATTAAGGGCGGTATCGGCTATGTCGAGTACGCCTACGCCTTGCAGAATAAGATGGCCTACGCTCTGCTGCAAAACGCCGCCGGCAAATTTGTGCAACCAAGCGCGGCTTCATTTCAAGCGGCGGCAGCCAACGCCGAATGGGCGAAAACCCCCGGCTTTAACCTGATGCTGACCGAGCAGCCGGGCACGGAAAGCTGGCCGATCACCGGCGCCACCTTTATTTTGATCTATAAAAAGCAAGAGAAGCCCGAGCTAGCATTAGAAACGCTCAAGTTCTTCGACTGGGCCTATCATCACGGCGATCGCCTGGCGAAGGAGCTCGACTATGTGCCGATGCCGGCGAAGGTCGTGAAACTGGTGGAGGAAACGTGGAAAAACGAAATCCGCGATGCTAATGGCGGTCAGGTCTGGACCGACAGCATGATACAGAAATAGAATAGAATCGCCGTTCAGTCATGGTTCGTTAGTGGGGCCCATATGGGCCCCACTGTTTCTTTAAGGGGGGCAGGTGAGCGACAACAGGCCGGGCATAACATTGAAACGTCAACGCTGGGTAGACAAGTCGTTTCACTACACTACGGCCTTTTTTGCCTGGCTGGTATTGCTGCTGCTCGCCGGCATCATTGTATCGCTATTTTATGGCGCGTGGGCGGCGTTGCAGAGGTTTGGTTTCAAATTTCTGATTACCGATGTATGGAATCCAGTAACCAACCAGTTCGGCGCACTGGCGCCGATTTATGGTACGTTGGTTAGTTCTGCGATCGCCCTCATCATAGCCGTGCCCGTCAGCTTCGGCATCGCCTTATTCATCACGGAACTTGCCCCGGCCTGGCTTAAACGCCCGGTCGGCACCGCCATCGAGCTGCTGGCGGCGATCCCCAGCATTATCTATGGCATGTGGGGATTGTTCGTATTTGCGCCAGTGTTGGCCGAACATGTCGAACCATGGCTGCAAGACCATATAGGCGGTTGGCTGATTATCGGCCCCTTGTTTCAAGGGCCGCCGATCGGCATCGGTATGCTCCCGGCGGGAATAATCCTCGGCATCATGATTATTCCTTTCATTGCCTCCATTATGCGCGATGTATTTCAAACCACGCCTAAATTTCTGAAAGAGTCCGCGTATGCCATCGGTGCAACTACTTGGGAGGTCGTGCGGCACGTCGTATTGCCGCATACGCGCGCGGCCGTGGTCGGGGGAATTTTCCTTGGCCTGGGTCGTGCGCTCGGCGAGACCATGGCAGTTACTTTCGTCATCGGTAACGCGCATCGTTTAAGCGTCTCCTTATTTGAACCGAGCAATTCCATCGCCTCCACGTTGGCAAACGAGTTTACCGAGGCGATCGAGCCGCTGCATGTTTCTTCGCTGATTGCCTTGGGCCTGGTTTTGTTTGTTATCACCTTTATTGTGCTCGCGCTGGCAAAGCTATTGCTGATGCGGCTAGAATCCCGCGACGGTTATCTTCAATAGAGAAAAATAAGGCAGGGTTAATTATGGATTGGCTTTACTTGCGGCGGCGCAGCATGAATATTATCAATTTGGGCGCATCCATCTTGGCGACCGGCTTCGGTCTGTTGTGGCTGGGCTGGATTTTGTGGACCACGCTTAAATTCGGCATCGCCGCTTTTGATTGGAGTTTATTCACCCAAAACACGCCCGCGCCTGGCAATACCGGCGGGCTTGCCAACGCGATTGTCGGCAGCTTAATTATGGTCGCGCTTGCGACTTTTATCGGCACGCCTATTAGTATTCTCGTCGGCACTTATTTGGCCGAGTTCGGGGGCAAGAAACGCATCGCCGCCGTCATTCGCTTTGTCAATGACATCTTGCTGAGCGCGCCGTCCATTATCATCGGCTTGTTTGTTTATGAATTGGTAGTGGTAAAAATGGGTCATTTTTCCGGTCTCGCCGGCGCCATTGCGCTTGCCATCATTTTATTGCCGGTAGTGACGCGCACAACCGAGGAAATGTTGCGCTTGGTGCCGAGCAGCTTGCGCGAGGCGGCGCTGGCCTTGGGCGCGCCGCGCTGGAAAGTCATCACCTTGATTGCCTACCGCGCGGCGTTAAGCGGCGTGCTTACCGGTGTTCTTTTGGCAATCGCGCGTATCAGCGGGGAAACCGCACCATTGCTTTTTACCGCGCTTAATAATCAATTTTGGAGTAACGATATCAATGCCCCGATGTCGAACCTGCCGGTAGTGATCTTTCAATTTGCCATGAGTCCTTATGAGGAATGGCATGCCTTGGCCTGGGTCGGCGCCTTATTAATCACCGCCGGTGTGTTAGTACTTAGCATTATTGCGCGTGCGCTATTAAGTAAGGTTAAGATAGAAGCATGAATGAAATATCGACACTGATTAAGCCCAAGATTCAGGCGCGCAACCTGTATTTTTATTACAGTAAATTCGTAGCACTGCGCAATATCAGCCTCGATATCGCCACCAATATGGTCACGGCTTTCATCGGCCCATCGGGCTGCGGCAAGTCCACGTTGTTGCGCACCTTCAATCGCATGTATGAGCTGTATCCGGATCAGTACGCGACCGGCAAGATTCTGTTGGATGACAAGAACATACTTTCACCCGGTGTAGACCTCTACCGGCTGCGCGCGCGCATCGGGATGGTGTTTCAAAAGCCGACGCCGTTTCCGATGTCCATTTATGAAAATATCGCCTTCGGCGTGCGGCTTTACGAAAAGCTCGGCAAATCGGAAATGGACGACCGGGTGGAAGCGGCGTTGCGCCAGGCGGCGCTATGGGATGAGGTGAGCGACAAGTTAAAACAGAACGGCACCAGTCTCTCGGGCGGCCAGCAACAGCGCCTTTGCATTGCCCGTGCGATTGCGGTTAAGCCGGAAGTGTTGCTGCTGGATGAGCCCGCGTCCGCTTTGGATCCTATCTCGACGCTTAAAATCGAAGAGTTGATTTACGAGTTGAAGCAGAATTATACCATTGTCATTGTGACGCATAATATGCAGCAGGCGGCGCGTGTCTCGGACTATACTGCTTTCATGTACTTCGGCGAGCTGGTCGAGTTTGGCGATACCAATACCATCTTCACCAACCCGGATAAGAAGCAGACCGAAGATTATATTACCGGCCGCTACGGCTGAGATGACATAGCAGGAGAATGCAATGGAACCCAACATCCACGCGCATATTTCACGCAAATACAACGCTGAACTGGAAGACATCCGCACCCGGGTCTTGCAGATGGGCGGACTGGTGGAACAGCAAATCGCCGACGGCATTACCGCGCTGGTTAAAGGCGATGCGGTATTAGGCCAGACGGTGATTACCAACGATTATAAAGTGAATAAATTGGACGTGACCATCGACGAAGAATGCAACCAAATCATTGCCCGGCGCCAGCCGGCGGCAAGCGACCTGCGTCTGGTGATGGCGGTGATTAAAACCATCACCGACCTGGAGCGCATCGGCGATGAAGCGGAAAAGATCGCGCGCATGGGCGTGCGTCTGGCCGAGGCCGAGCGCCCGAAGGATGGTTATATAGAAGTGCAAGCGCTCGGCAATCATGTGCGCCAGATGGTGCACGATGCGCTCAACGCGTTCGCGCGTCTCGATATCGAGGCGGCGCTGCTGGTGGCGCGCGAAGACCGCCAGGTCGATAAAGAATACGACGGCCTGATGCGGCAGATGATCACGTTTATGATGGAAGACCCGCGCACGATTTCGCGCGCGCTGGATGTCATTTGGACCGCGCGCGCCTTGGAGCGCATCGGCGATCACGCCCGCAATATCTGCGAGTATGTCATTTACTTAGTAAAAGGCAAGGATGTACGCCACACCAGCCTGGAGCAGATCGAGATGGAGATCCTAGGCAAGGGAAAATCTTAAAACTGATAATCGAATAAAGAAGAGGATGAGGTAATGCAACAAAAATCAAGGAGCGATCTGTTGCGAACCCCAGGTATGCTGGGTCTGTTAATGGCGGCCGGGGCGTCCCAGGCTGCCGAGGTACACGGGCTGTTGAAGTTGGGCCGTGATGTGGGTGGCGATACCTTAACCTCGTCCACGCTCACATTCCCAAATGGCAGTTCTTCCTCAATTAAAGCGAACGAAGGGTCTTATATCGGCGGCGGCGTGGGACTGGTTGAGGTGGCGAAAGATGTAGATGTCGAGCTTACGCTTGCGTGGAAATGGGCGTTCATTACCGCGTCCAACGGGGACGTCACTTTCACCCGGTTTCCGCTGGAAGCCCTGGTGTTCTACAAGTTCGAGAAAGTGCGCCTAGGCGGCGGATTGGCCTACCATATCAATCCCAAACTCAAAGGTAGCGGTGACTTCAGCGGATTGGACATCGGGTATGACAACGCCTTGGGCGGGGTACTGCAGGCGGACTATCGCATCACGGACAAGATGAACGTAGGGATCAGATATACATCGGTCGACTATAAAGTGGGGAATAGTCCGGCTGCAAAGGGCAACGGCGCCGGTATCACGTTTAGCGCAAGTTTCTGACAAAGCATTTTTGTTCTTACATTCCTGATGGAAGTCCGCATGGAAGTCCGCGCACGATTTCGTGCGCGCTAGAATGGAGCGGCGATCGTGCCCGCAACATCTGCGTATATGTCATATACTTAGTAAAAGGCAAGGATATACGCCTATCAGCCTTGAGCAGATCGAGGCGGAGGCCCTAGGCAAGGGCAAACCTTAAATTAATAACCGAGCAAACAAAAAACAGGAGGAGGCAATGCAAGCAAAATCAAGACGCAATCTGTTGGTAATCCTAGGCATGCTAGGTCTGTTGATGTCCGCTGGGGCGTCCCAGGCTGCCGACGTACACGGGCTGTTCAAATTGGGCCTCGATACGGGTGGCGATACCCTAGTCACGGTCATATTTAAAGACGGTAGTACTTCCTCGATTAAAGCGAACGACGGGTTTTATATCGGCGGCGGCGTGGCACTGGTCGAGGTGGCGAAAGACGTAGATGTCGAACTTTCGCTTGCTTGGAAATATACGGCTGTTACCGCGTCCAACGCGGATGTTACTTTCACCCGGTTTCCGCTGGAAGCCCTGGCGTTCTACAAGTTCGAGAAAGTGCGCCTAGGCGGCGGATTGGCCTACCATATCAATCCCAAACTGAAAAGCAGCGGTGACCTCAGCGGATTGGACGTCTCGTTCGACAACGCATTAGGCTATGTAGCGCAAGCGGACTATCGCATCACGGACAAGATGAACGTAGGGATCAGATATACATCGGTCGACTATAAAGTGGGGAATAGTCCGGCTGCAAAGGGCAACGGCGCCGGTATCACGTTTAGCGCAAGTTTCTAACAAAGCATTTTTACTCTTACAAAAAGGGCCCAGTGGGGCCCTTTTTTTTTGGCCATGCCCGCTGATGGGAATAATTTCACCGGAAGCCTAATGGTCTAAGGACGGTATCTCGGCCGGAGAGACGTAACCTGTGCTCGCCGCCGCAAGGCACTCCCATGCGCTCCACCATCGGCCGTTTGCGCTATTCTTTTAACCATTGTGCCACGCGGGCGGCGAAATAGGTGAGGACGGCGTCCGCGCCGGCGCGTTTGCAGGCGAGCAAGGATTCCAGCACGACCGCGCGCTCATCGAGCCAGCCGTTACGGCTTGCCGCCATCAGCATGGCGTATTCTCCGCTTACTTGATAAACAAACGTCGGCACATGGAATTCATCTTTTACCCGCCGTACAATATCGAGGTAAGGCATGCCGGGTTTCACCATGACAATGTCCGCGCCCTCCGCAAGATCTAAGGCGACTTCCCGCAGGGCTTCATCGCTATTCGCCGGGTCCATCTGGTAGCTATATTTATTACCGCCGCCGAGACTGGCGGCGGAGCCAACCGCGTCACGAAATGGACCATAAAAACTGGAGGCGTATTTGGCGGAATACGCCAAAATCCGGGTATGGATATGCCCCGCCGCTTCGAGCGCATCCCGAATCGCACCGATGCGCCCGTCCATCATGTCGGAAGGGGCGACGATATCGGTACCGGCCTCAGCATGTGACAACGCCTGTTTTATCAACACCGCAACCGTTTCGTCATTTATTACATAGCCGGTTTTATCCAGCAACCCATCTTGTCCATGGACCGTGAACGGGTCTAATGCGACATCGGTAATAACGCCGAGGCCGGGTAGACGCTGTTTAAGCGCGCGCGCGGCGCGCTGCGCAAGCCCCTCCGGGTTATACGCCTCTTCCGCCTGCGCGGATTTCTTGTCCTGCGCAACCACGGGGAACAAAGCCACGGCAGGTATGCCTAGCTGCACCCATTCTTCCGCCTGTTTTAACAATAAGTCGATACTCAAGCGCTCGATGTCCGGCATCGACGGAATGGGTTCGGATTGACGCTGCCCTTCGATGATAAATACCGGCTGGATCAGATCATTGACTTCAAGATGATGCTCGCGCATTAAATCGCGGCTGAAGCCGTCCCGGCGCATGCGCCGCATGCGCACGCGCGGAAATTTTCCCTGGATCGTCTTAGAATAAGGCATTCAGCAACTCCGGCAAGGTGATAGATTATCATTCACGCGCGGATAAATAAAAAGGCCCGGTTTCACCGGGCCTCTAACTTGTTACGGCAACTGCTTATTTTTTCTTTTTAGACTTTACTCCCTTTTTCTTGCGCGCTGTTTTCTTGGCCGCCTTCTTTTTAATGGACTTCTTTACAGGTTTCTTTTTAGCGGGTTTCTTTTTAGCAACCGGTTTTTTCTTTTTAACTAGCTTCTTCTTAGCCGGCTTTTTCTTAGGCGCCGCTTTTTTCTTAGCAAGGGCCTTTGCCGGCGGCGCCGGTGGTTTCACGGCCGGTTTGGTTTCCGCCGGTTTAAGCGCCGCTGCCGCCAGCGGCCGGATTTGCGCCTCGACGATATCGCCGACTACGCGGAAGATATCGTTAATATTGCCGACGCCACGCACGGTACGCAGCTTGCCTTGCGCTTTATAGTAAGAGATAAGAGGCGCAGTTTGCGCCTCGTAAATCTGCAGACGGTTGCGAATAGTGGCCTCGTTATCGTCGGAGCGATGCTGCAATACCCCGCCGCACTTGTCACATTTGCCGGCGGCCTTGGAGGGCGAGAAATAAATATTGTATATCTGGCCGCAGGAAGAGCAGGTGCGCCGCCCCGTGAGGCGTTTGATCAATATCTCCGTCTCCACATCGATCAGCAGGGCGAGTTGCAAAGGCTGACCGATGCGCGCCAGCAGGGCATCCAAGGCCTGGGCCTGAGGGATATTGCGGGGAAAGCCATCCAGAACAAAACCACCCTTGGTATCCGGTTGCGCCAGGCGCTCTTGGATGACGCCTAACATAACCTCATCGGGCACCAGTTGGCCGGCATCCATGGCCGCTTTCGCCTTCCGGCCCAACTCAGTGCCCGCAGCCACTGCCGCGCGGAGCAGGTCGCCAGTGGCAACATGGGAAATTTTATACTTTTCAACCAATAACTTAGCTTGCGTTCCTTTGCCGGAACCGGGCGCTCCCAGTAGTACGATTCGCATGGTTATTCTCGCTTTGGGTTAGTCTAAACCCAGTTGAATATTGTTTTTTGTCCCCCAGCAAGGGGCCATTGCCCGGCTAAACTACCTTTTGCCTTTTCCGGCGTCAATGGGTTGGGTCCGGTCGCCACAAGTGAGGCGACCGACCCAACAAGGGGGGCGGAATCCGATGCAGTTCAAACCTTAACCAGGAACGATGGCTCGGAGGCACAAATCGACTTTTTTACCTGGCCGCAAGGCACCTGGTAATGGAGTTTACCATCCACCGCTATATGACATAAGGGTTATTTGCGACGTGTCCGGGGAGGCATTTTTTTGGCGGTTTTTTCTTCAAAGTCTCGCATAATCCTGGTTTACGCATTACTATGCCTGCGTTCAAACTTTGGCCATTGACTTACAAGGAGAACAGGATGACACAGGCAAAACAAAATCTGCTCAAGCCCTTGCTCGGCCTTTTATGCACTTGGGCAATAACCGCAACAGTGCCCGCGGTCGCGGCGGAAACCGGAAAGATCGAGGTGTTATGGTTAGGTCAATCGGCAACCAAGATCACGACCGTCAGCGGCAAGGTAATTCTTATCGATCCGTTCCTTACCAAAAATCCAAAGACCCCGGAGCAGTATAAGAACCTCGATGCGCTGGGTAAAATCGATCTGATCCTGGTCACGCACGGGCACGGCGACCATCTTGGCGACGCGCCGGAGCTGGCGAAGAAGCTCAACGTGCCGATGTACGGGCCGGCCGGTATGAACCAGTCGATCCAGACGCTGGGCATATTGTCGCCGGAGTTGTCGCCGCGCATGGGCAAAAGCGGAACCATCACGCCGTTCGGGCCGGATATCAAGATCACCCAGGTGCACGCCGAGCACAGCTCGGAAATTCTCTGGACGAATCCGGCCACGGGCAAAGCCGAGACCCACGTTGGCGGCGAGCCGGTGGGCTTTATCATCGAGTTCGAGAACGGCTTCAAGCTTTACCATATGGGCGATACCGGCTTATTCGGCGATATGAAATTCATCGGCGAGTACTACAAACCCGATCTCATTATGATTCCCATCGGCGGCCACTTCGTCATGAATCCTAAGGATGCCGCGTTTGCCACGAAGGAATATCTCAAGCCCAAGTTCGCCATCCCGTTCCATTACGGCACCATACCGCAGCTGAAAGGCACGCCGGAGGAGTACATCAAGGCGCTGGGCGGCACCCGCACCAAGGTGTTTCCGATCAAACCGGGGGACAAGCTTAGTTTCTAAACCAAAAAGAGATGGATGGGGTATTACGTTCCTTCGATGAGCCGGCGGATGCCGGGGCAAACAAGCCCGGGATAGCTGGAACCAGGATGGCGTCGAGCAGTATCTTGTGGATCAGGCCAACTTGCGCTGCAACCGGGGCGGCGCGTAATCGATACGTGCTCACAGCCCATTTAAGCGAGGGAGGCAAAAAATGACCGGGTATTCCGGAACGCCGCTTGCTAAGAAGCTCGGAATCAAGGATGGCAGCAAAATCGTCTTGGTTAATCCTCCAAAAAATTATTTGCAGCTACTGGCTCCTGTTCCAGATGGCGTCAAGCTATTACCACGGGTTACCAACGGCACAGATCTGGTTCACATCTTCTCGACAAGTAAAAAGGAGCTAAGAAGTCGCCTGCGTGTTTTTTTAAAGAAGCTGAAACGAGACGGAATGATTTGGGTCTCCTGGCCCAAAAAGGCCGCGAAAGTACCCACGGATATCACAGAAGATACTATTCGGGAGGTAGCGTTACCGCTTGGACTTGTTGACATCAAAGTATGCGCAGTCGACGATACCTGGTCGGGTTTGAAGCTGGTTATCAGGAAGGAAAACCGAAAGTAGAAGCTGACAAACCTATCGAGCCGTCCCGATGAGATTTTTAAAACCCCGCCTTAGATCGTCTAGCCAAATGCGCCCGCCGCAGGTAATTTGCGTTAAAATTAATCGATTTGTGTTCATTGCCATGGAGTAAGCAATGCCTAAGCCTAAAAATGCGTTTTATGCGCAATCAGGCGGAGTAACCGCGGTTATTAATGCCTCTGCCTGCGGCCTGATTGAAACCGCCCGCAAATATAAAACCAAAATCGGCAAGGTATATGCCGGGCGCGACGGCATTATCGGCGCGCTTACCGAGGATTTAATCGATACCAGCAAGGAATCGCCCCAGGCGATCCGCGCCCTGCGCTATACCCCGGCCGGTGCTTTCGGTTCCTGCCGTTACAAACTTAAAGGCCTGGAGGAAAGCCGGGCGCAATACACCCGTTTAATCGAGGTGTTCCGGGCGCATAACATCGGTTATTTCTTTTATAATGGCGGCGGCGATTCGCAAGACACGGCGCGCAAGGTTTCGCAAATCAGCGAGAAGCTGGGCTATCCCATCGCCTGTATCGGCATCCCCAAGACTGTAGATAACGATTTGCCTGTTACCGATTGTTGCCCCGGGTTTGGCTCGGTGGCGAAATACGTGGCGGTGTCCATCCGCGAGGCAGGTTTTGATGTCGCAAGCATGGCTAAGACCTCCACCAAGGTCTTTATCATGGAGGTGATGGGCCGGCATGCCGGCTGGATTGCCGCGGCCGGCGGCTTGGCGGCGGAGAAAGAGGGCGATGCGCCGCATATTATTCTGCTGCCGGAGGTTAGCCTCGATGAGCAAAAATTTTTAGCCAAAATCGAGGAGGTGGTGAAAAAGTACGGCTATTGCGCCATGGTTGTGTCCGAAGGCGTAAAAAATAGCGAAGGCAAATTTTTGTCGGAGAGCGGCATTAAAGACGCCTTTGGCCATGCCCAATTAGGCGGGGTCGCGCCCATTATCGCGAGGTTGGTGAAGGATAAATTGGGCTATAAGTATCACTGGGCGGTGGCGGATTATTTACAGCGCGCCGCGCGCCATATCGCCTCCAAGGTCGATGTCGAGCAGGCCTATGCCGTGGGCAAGGCGGCGGTGGAATTGGCGTTAAAAGGCTATAACGCCGTGATGCCGACGATTGTGCGTAAATCCAATCGGCCGTATAAGTGGGCCGTAGGCGTCGCTGATCTGGCGGAGGTCGCCAATGTTGAGAAGAAAATGCCAACAGATTACATTAGCGCCGACGGTTTCGGTATTACCAAGAAATGCCGTGCTTATTTGGAGCCTTTGATTCAGGGAGAGGATTATCCTCCGTTTAAAAATGGACTGCCGGCGTATGTGCGGCTTAAAAATGTGGCGGTGAAGAAGAAGCTGAACACGGATTTTAGGATTTAAGCGGGCTTGCTGGCGCGAAAAATCAAAATACAGCGCTTCGAAAATTTTCGCCGTTAGAAAAATAAAGCTTAAGTATTTGTAAAACACTTTAAATCACCTGGGAGAATTAAGTATGTCTGTCAGCCTGGTATTCGCGCTTGCCTGTGCCGCAGCGGCCTTGGTTTATGGCGCGGTGTCTATTCAATGGGTGTTGGCCCAATCCACCGGTAACGAACGCATGCAGCAAATCGCCGCGGCGATTCAGGAAGGCGCCTCCGCCTATCTTAACCGGCAATACAGCACCATCGGCATCGTGGGCCTGGTTTTGGTCGCCATCATTTATTACTTTTTGGGCAGTTTAACCGCCATCGGTTTTGCCATCGGCGCCTTTTTCTCGGCCGCCGCCGGTTATATCGGGATGCATGTTTCCGTGCGCGCCAATGTACGCACGGCCCAAGCGGCAAACGACGGGCTTAACGCCGCCCTGCGCGTGGCTTTCCGCGGCGGCGCCATCACCGGTTTGCTCGTGGTAGGTTTAGGCCTGTTAGGCGTGACCGGTTATTATGCAATATTGCTGCAGGTAACACCGGCTGGGCAGGCGGTAAATATTACCCCTCTGGTCGGCCTTGGGTTTGGCGGTTCTCTCATTTCTATTTTCGCGCGTCTGGGCGGCGGCATCTTCACCAAAGGCGCGGACGTCGGCGCAGACCTGGTCGGTAAGGTCGAAGCCGGTATTCCGGAAGACGATCCACGCAACCCGGCGGTGATCGCCGATAACGTCGGCGACAATGTCGGCGATTGCGCCGGCATGGCGGCGGATTTGTTTGAAACCTACGCCGTCACCATTATCGCCACCATGCTGCTCGGCGGCTTGCTGTTAAAAGGTTTCGATAACGCCATGCTGTATCCGTTGGCGCTCGGCGGCGTTTCCATCCTCGCGTCGATTGTCGGCACTTTTTTTGTCAGTGCGCGCGAAGGCGGCAAGATTATGAATGCGCTTTACCGCGGTTTGATCGTGGCCGGCGTGCTGGCGGCAATTGCGCTTTATCCGCTGACAAACTCCATGATGGCGAATAACGGCGCGTTTAGCCCGATCAATATTTATTGCGCCGCGCTTATCGGTCTTGCCGTGACCGCGGCGTTGGTGGTGATCACGGAGTATTACACCGCCACCGAATACAAGCCGGTACGCTATATTGCCGAGGCCTCCACCACCGGCCATGGCACTAACATCATTGCCGGATTGGCGATCTCCATGAAAGCGACCGCCGCGCCGGTGTTGGTGATCTGCTTAGGTATAGGCGCCGCGTATGCATTCGCCGGGCTATACGGCATTGCCATCGCTGCCACCGCGATGCTGTCGATGGCGGGAATTATTGTTGCGCTCGATGCCTACGGACCGATCACCGATAACGCCGGCGGCATCGCCGAGATGGCGGATCTGCCCACGAAGATCCGCAATATCACCGACCCGCTGGATGCAGTCGGGAATACCACCAAGGCGGTGACCAAGGGTTACGCCATCGGCTCCGCCGCGCTGGCGGCGTTGGTGTTATTCGCCGATTACACGCATGAATTAACCGCCCACTCCGGCAAAACCCTGACCTTCGATTTGTCTAATCACATGGTCATCATCGGCCTGTTTATCGGCGGACTGGTGCCTTATCTGTTCAGTGCGCTTGCGATGCAGGCGGTGGGGCGCGCCGCCAGTTCAGTGGTCATCGAAGTACGCCGCCAATTCAAGGAGATTCCCGGTATTATGCAAGGCACGGCAAAGCCGGATTATTCCAAAGCGGTCGACATGCTGACTAAAGCCGCGATCAAAGAAATGATCGTGCCGTCGCTGCTACCGGTGCTGGTGCCGGTGGTTATAGGCGTGGTGCTCGGCCCGCAGGCCTTAGGCGGCGTGCTGATGGGTACCATTGTCACCGGCTTATTCGTCGCCATCTCCATGACCACCGGCGGCGGCGCCTGGGATAACGCCAAGAAATACATCGAAGACAATCATTTCGGCGGCAAGGGCTCGGAGGCGCACAAGGCGGCGGTCACCGGCGATACGGTCGGTGATCCTTATAAGGACACGGCTGGGCCGGCGGTCAACCCCATGATTAAAATTATTAACATTGTAGCGCTCTTGATCGTGCCGCTGCTGCACTCTTGAGCCATTGAGGAACGGGCCGGTTTTTTACCGGT
>WNFG01002017.1_pt1 | contig 49336 bp, 46 predicted proteins | sample 5400431 | NCBI WGS metagenome assembly WNFG01 (sample SAMN13153346, study PRJNA577476) | soil metagenome | isolation source: 120 cm saprolite under Douglas fir tree site 2 hole 3 replicate 2 | place: USA:California | collected 2015-04-18
CGGCGTCCTGTTCATTTTTCCGCGAGACAAGGCCGATGCCCTCATACAATGCCTTCCGCAAGGCTGAGTGGTTCCAATAGTCAACATGCGAGAGCAGCGGACGTCTACATTCTTTGTCGACTCTATTATCGATCCGCTTAGGATTCTCTTCGTCCCAGTTGTCATAAAATTCCAAAGATCCGCTGATAACGTCAAGTTTGGAGTAGATGTTGATCCACATCTCTGGACGAAACTTGTAACTCTGAATAAGCGGTTGTTTGGCGCCGGCCAATGCTTCCCGGAACACCGCCGATTTCAAATGCGATCGGAAGATGAAAGCTGTTTTGTCCAGAGGAGAACCAAACGTGATCAGAGCCCGGGTTCGGGATACGACCCCCAGGGAAGAGTCCACATACATCTCCTCGTCAATCATTCGATTCAAGGTGTCATAAGCCAATACCGAACCAAGGGAATGGCCCACGACAACCACTCTGCCATAACACGGCTTGCCTGAAGAGTCTTTGAGACCGTAGATGCAACGCGCGACTTCCTCTCCGGCGGCCTGTATTTGATTCCGTAATTCATCAAACTTGCTGACTTTGTAGGGGGAGACGTAAGCTGCGACGTCACCAACATACTGAATAAGGAAATACCGCACCATCAACACCAACCCGAGGAGAACAGCCCATACAGCCGAAACAAGAACAGGAGACGAATTCATAACGCTGGCGAATACACCGTTGATTCCCTTGAGCCCGAGCAGGAGAGCAAACAGGGCCACGCCGCCCAATGTGATCGCCAAACCAAGAATCACCAGAAGCGAAGCTATCAGTAACGCTCCGAGGATTTTGCCTGCCGTTGATGCTGGCCGAAACTGTTCTCGTAGCGAACGAATCTGGCCGAAGAGCCAGCGGTCAAATTCACCTCTCGCGGCAAACTTTAGACCGCCCCACGCACTCTCATATAAAAACTTGATCACATCCCACGTGTTGATGCGACCTTCTGTAAAGGGGGCCCAATACGCTTCATACAGATGTACAAGAATGGGTCCTTGAGCATCTTGCAACAGCAGTTCCGCTCGCGGCAGTAGTTTGCCGCCGCAATTGACCAGCGTCACCTCGTGAACCTGCTTTCCCCCGGTTGCGACAAGAAGGTTGGCCACATCGTCTAATGTTTGAAAAGGCACCTGTTGTCCCATGCCATGACAAACCAAGACAGCCACTTTTCGTAGATCCGTCTCTTGCAAGGCGGGACCCGACACCGCTTGCTCCGGACTCGAGTCTTTTGGCGTTCTTACACGAACTTCTTGACCGTTTTCCATCACGGAGTTCCTCCTCTTGAGATGTCGCGGTTTAAAGACACCCATTTCTCGGAAGGGGAAGACAGCAGGGGAAAATGTCACTGGGGTTCGGCGTAGGAAATTGAGTGGAAAAACCAAGGTCTTCAACGCCACCCAAGTGCAGTGGCGCGACTCTACGAATTTATGGTCAAAATGTCAAGCCGGACGATGAGAATATACTCAAGTCTGCATTTGAGGACTAAATATCAAGGACTGCACTGGAGTACTATAACGATAAATGCTCAATGCCGTGTGCTAAATGCCAGGTGCTGAGCCCCAAGGCTGACTGCTGAGTGCTGATTGCTGCTACTTCATCACTCCGCGTTGCGCAATCCCAATATTATCCCGCGTAGTATTTTTCACGAGGTACATCATTTCGTCGGCCTGCCGAATAACATCCTGCGGAGTTTTCGCATCGTGCGGATACGTCGCCACGCCAATGCTGGCTCGGACATTCAGGTTCAATCCCTCTTCCTTGCAGAATGCACTGACCCGCAAGTTGTCGCGCAGGCGCTTGGCCACCACCAGTGCGGCATCTTTGCCGGTCTGCGGAAGTAGCACAACAAATTCATCGCCACCGTAGCGGAAGGCGTAATCGATCAAGCGTAACTGTGCCTTAATCAGATAGCCGATCTCGGCCAGCAGCTTGCTTCCGATGAGGTGTCCGTAGGTGTCGTTCACCTGTTTGAAGTGGTCCAGATCAATAAACAGCACCGTAAACTCGTAGGCAAAACGTGAGGAGCGGTAGACCTCAGTCTCCAAAATCTTATAAAGATGGCGCGCATTGTAGAGTCCGGTGCAGTCGTCGGTGATGGTGAGTTCCTGGATCTTTTCCACGGCCCGTGCGTTGTCGATCGCGATTGCCGCATAGTCGGACAGCGACTGCAAAAAAAACATCTCTTGATCGGTGAAGTTTTCCAGGTGAACATTTACCAACTGGATTACTCCTAAAACGCGGTGCTTGGAACGGAGTGGGAAGCAAATGATCGAACGGGTCTCCCACTTGGTGACTTCATCGATTCGTTTCGCGAACCGCGGGTCGTTGAGGACATCCGGCACAATAAGTTGCTCGCCGTGTTTCGCCACCCAGCCGGCAATCCCTTCGCCAACTTTGAGCCGGACATTTTTGAGCGCCTCCGCAGCGTCTCCCACCGCAATCGCGAAATATAGTTCGTCCCGCTGTTCATCCACCATCAGCAACGACCACGTATCAGGACGGAAATATTCCGCCATCTTTTCCATGATGGCCTGCAAAATCGAATCCAGGTCAAGCATCGAGGTAAGAGCCTTGGCCACATCGTGGAAGATGGTCAGCTCTTGGATCTGCCGCTTACGGTCGGTGCCGGTGGCCTCTGGCATGCCCTGAAATCCTCAGTTTTTTGGCAGGAATTGCTTGGATTATATGCGCGGCCCCGAAGGATGGGCAATCAACCTTGGTAACCCCGTACCCGCAAAGCCAAGTCTGTGTAAGGGATGGCCGCCGTCAACGATGGGTCCTGCTCCCATCGGGTTGTGCCCAGCCAAGAAAAAATCTCCCGACGACGGTTCAATATCATTTGTTCGCCGGCGAAAGCCATAGCCACGACGGCAGTGGCACAAATTGTGCATTTCGCAGGGCAACAGCAGCACATGCCGGTCCTTGGAATTGTCTTTGGGATGAAAAATATCGGCACATAATCTCTTATCGTTTTGTGGATAATTTCGCGGACCTGACGCTGGATACGATCTGAAATTCCTGACCAATCCGACTAGGGCGCCTTTGGAAGACTCATATCTGTGCTTCATTCCACTTGTGACGTGCTGGCCTGTGGCCAGTTCGTTGACTTTTCTGCGCTGGCTACGTTATCTTTAAACCTTCGGAAGTCCTGCGGTTGCCCGCCTGATACCCTGGCGCTTTCCGCGCGAGGGAGAGACTCAGCGGTCTTCTTTGCGTTTTTTTAATTTCTGGGAGATTTCAGATGTCAACCTATTTCCCCAAAGAGGGGGAAATTGCGCGCAAGTGGTACGTCGTGGATGCTTCGGGACAGACCCTGGGACGGCTGGCCTCGCAGGTCGCCCACATCCTGATGGGCAAAGCGAATCCGAAGTACACGCCGTTTCTGGACACCGGCGATCATGTGATTGTCATCAACGCTGACAAGGTGAAGATGACTGGCATGAAGTCCGAACAGAAAAAATATCAGCACTATACTGGATATCCTGGCGGGTTGCGCACGGAAGATTTCCGCAAACGTTTTGCGCGGAAACCCGAGCTGGTGATCGAAGATGCGATCAAACGTATGTTGCCCAAGACAAAACTTGGCCGCCACATGGTGAGTAAGCTGAAGGTCTATCGCAGCGATCAACATCCGCATGAAGCGCAAAAGCCGGAAGCGCTGGCACTGGCATAACTATTTTCACGGCAGAGATGCAATTTGCTCGTCTCTACCGACACAAGAGGCTAAAAGTTAAATGGCTGAATTAGTTCAATATTATGGGACGGGACGCCGCAAGTCGGCTATTGCGCGCGTCTATTTGCGTCCGGGTAGTGGCGAATTCAAGGTCAATGGCCGACCCTTCGATCAATATTTTGTGACGGAAGAGCAGCGCTCGAGTGCGCGGCTGCCGCTGGTGTCCACCGAGACTCATAGTAATTTCAATGTGGTCGCCAATGTCTCCGGCGGAGGCGTCAGCGGTCAGGCAGATGCCGTTAAACTTGGCGTGGCGCGCGCCCTGATCCTCTTCAACGCCGAATTGCGAAAGAAGCTCAAGGCGGAGGGCATGGTCACCCGCGACTCGCGCGGCAAAGAACGCAAGAAGTACGGTCAGAAGGGCGCAAGAAAGCGGTTCCAGTATTCGAAGCGGTAACATGGTTTCAAAGTTTCAAGAGACGACGCAGGCAACCTTGAAGCTTTGAGAACTTGAAACATTGATTTAGGTGTTCAATTCTTCCCGTGCCTCGCGGCTCGGGGTGCGGGAATGGCAATCTGGAGCGGCCGCAAGGCACGCGAAAGATGCAGACTCAATGAGGAGGTTGATTGGCTAATATCACCATGAAGGAGTTGCTCGAAGCGGGCGTCCACTTTGGGCACCAGACGAAGCGCTGGAATCCCAAGATGAAGGAATACATCTTCGGTGAGCGCAACGGGATTTACATTATTGACCTGCAGAAGACGCTGAAGATGTTCAAAGAAGCTTCGAAATTTGTGCAGGACCTGGCCTCCGAGGGCAGGCTTGTACTCTTCGTTGGAACCAAGCGCCAGGCGCAGGACGCGATCGCCGAAGAGGCAAAGCGTTGTAACATGTTCTACGTAAACCAGCGCTGGCTAGGCGGACTGTTGACCAACTGGGTCACCGTGCAGAAGTCGGTGAAGCGGCTGAAGGAACTCGACGAGATGGCCACGGATGGCCGTTACGAGCTGTTGCCCAAGAAGGAAGTTATAAAGCTTGAGCGCGAGCGCAAGCATCTCGAAGCCAACCTTTCCGGGATCAAAGACCTCAACAAGCTGCCCGACTCAATTTTTGTCATCGACTCCAACAAGGAGCAGATTGCGGTACGCGAGGCGCGCAAGCTCGGCATTCCTGTGGTCGCTGTGGTAGACACCAATTGCGATCCAAGCGAAGTGGATTACGTAATTCCCGGCAACGACGATGCGTTGCGGGCAATCAGGTTGTTCGCCTCCAAGATTGCCGACTCCATTGTCGAAGGCTCGCAGATGGCCACTGATAAACAATCTGCTGAGTTGGCTGCGGCTGCCGGCGCCGCCCGGCAAGCCGAACTGGCCGCTACGGAACCTCCGTCCGAGGGCGCAGCTGACATTCCCGCTGCTCAAGACGGCGCGGACGATTCGGGATCGGAAGACATCAGCATGGAAGAAGTGCTGGGCGCAGGGACGCGCAAGCAGCCTGCTGTTGCTAAGGAAGAAGAAGCCGGCGAGGTGCCAGAGGTCGAGACTCAGACCTATTGAGCACACCCGGTCAAAGAATCCGACCCGCGCGCGTTTTGTCGCCGCGGGTCAAGTTTTGTAAGAGCAATTTCGCGACCTGACTCATGCGGTTCGCTTCTTAGCGAGCGTAGAAGCATCTAATAAGAAAGTGTTTTAACAATATGGGCACAACTACAGTGAATATTTCTGCGTCGCAAGTGAAAGAGCTCCGGGAAAAGACCGGGGCGCCAATGATGGACTGCAAACAGGCACTGACCGAATCCAAGGGCGACCTGGACCAGGCAGTGGTTCTGCTGCGCAAAAAAGGCGTATCGGTTGCCGCCAAGAAGGCAACTCGCGTGACCAGTGAAGGATCGGTCGCCAGCTATATCCATGCCGGCGGAAAGATCGGCGTGCTCGTGGAAGTAAACTGCGAGAGTGATTTTGTGGCGCGCACGGATGACTTCAAGGAACTGGTGCACGACATCGCCATGCACATCGCGGCCTCTGATCCGAAATTTGTCCGCAAAGAGGATGTCACGCCTGAAGCCTACGAACGCGAGAAGGACATCTATCGAAGCCAGGCTGCAGCTACTGGCAAGCCGCCGCAGGTGGTCGAGAAAATCGTCGAAGGCAAAATGAGCAAGTTTTATGAAGAGGTTTGCCTGTACGAACAGCCCTTCATTAAGGATCAGACGATCAGCATCGCGCAGCTCATCGCCACCAAAATTGGCAAGTTGGGGGAGAACCTGGCGGTCCGCCGTTTTGCTCGATTTAAAGTGGGTGATGTGGGCGAGACGATTGCGGTCACCAGGCCTGGTGAAGCCAAAGCCGAATAATTTAAGGGGCGCCACGGCGCCCCTTTTTGTTTTCCCTTCTGAGACAATAGGTATCCGAGAACCGACAACTCAATGTCCACAACTACAGTCTTTAGACGCATCCTGCTCAAACTTTCGGGCGAAGCCCTGGCCGCAACCCAGGGATTCGGTGTCGATCCTCTTCGCATCCACGAGATCGCCGCGGAATTGGCCGATGTGCACTCGCTGGGTGTGCAGATCGCAATCGTAGTGGGCGGCGGGAATTTTTTTCGCGGCGTGGCCGAGCAGGCGCGCAACATGGACCGCGTTTCCGCGGATCACATGGGCATGCTATCTACCGTAATTAATGCCCTCGCCTTGCAGGATGCGCTGGAAAAACAGAATGTTTATACCCGCGTCATGTCTGCCATCGAGATGAACCAGGTAGCTGAGCCGTTCATCCGCCGCCGGGCCATCCGCCACCTGGAGAAAGAGCGCATCGTGATATTCGCCGGCGGAACCGGGAATCCCTATTTCTCGACCGATACAGCAGCTTCGTTGCGCGCCATGGAGATCAAAGCGGAAGCTATTCTGAAGGCCACGAAAGTTGACGGCATATACGATGCCGATCCCCTTCTGGTGAAAGATGCCAAGAAGTTCAGCCAGATCAGCTACATGGAAGTCCTAAAGCAGGGTCTAAAGGTGATGGATTCTACCGCCATTTCCATGTGCAAGGACAATAACCTGCCCATCATCATCTTTAACCTGAATCATCGTGGCAATATCCGAAAAGTGGTTACAGGCGAAAAGATCGGCTCGCTGGTAAGCGCCTGAACTGTAAATGCCGTTCTCCTGACTTACCGGCAAGAATCCAGTCAGTATCTTGTAAATCGCGACTAAACGTTCTTAGGTTTATAATGCGACGTTTTGATTGCTATAGTTTTTTGGAGCTGAGAAATGGCTCAAAGTACGATGGCAGCGGTACCAGGTCTGAGAGAAATGAATATCCAATTGAAGACCCGCATGGACAAGGCGGTGGAGGATTTCCGCAAAGCCATGGCCGCTACCCGCACCGGTCGCGCCTCGGTGCACATGCTGGACAACGTGAATGTTGACTATTACGGCTCACAGATGCCGCTGAACCAGATCGCGCAGGTGCATGCCCCGGAAGCTCAGTTGATCACCGTGCAGCCGTTTGATCCGTCGTCACTGGGAGCGATTGAGAAAGCGATTCGTGCAGGTGACCTGGGGTTGAACCCTATGAATGATGGCAAGATCATCCGCGTGCCTGTCCCGCCGCTCACCGAAGAACGTCGAAAGGATATGGTCAAACACCTGCACAAGGTGCTGGAAGAGCATCGGACAGCCATTCGAAACATTCGTCGGGATGGGAATGATGGGATCAAGAAGGCACTGAAAGACAAGAAGATTACCGAGGACGAAGAAAAGCGGGCGTTAGACGAGATTCAACGGCTAACGGATGACGAGATCAAGAAGATGGAAGACATGAGCAAGGCGAAAGAGAAAGAAGTACTGGAGCTGAAGTAAGCATGTGTGAAGTGGTCCAACCGTTTTTGAGACCTGGTGCTCCTGGTAAAGACAAGAGTGTCTGAATCCCTCCGTGCCTCAGTGTCTCTGTGGCAAAATTGAATTTATAATCACGAAACCATGAAGAAGGTCGTCCACGCTGCGTGTCCGCATGACTGTCCGGATGCTTGCGGAGTTCTGATTACGGTTGAAAATGGGCTGGCCACGAAGATTCAGGGGGACCCTGCCCATCCCATCACTCGCGGTTTTCTTTGTGGCAAAGTGGCGAAGTATCTGGACCGTGTATATTCGCCGGAACGCGTGCTGTATCCCATGCGGCGGGTACTGCCGAAGGGGCCGCAGGCCGAAGCGGGCAATTCCACGCGCACCGGATCGACGGCAGCCCTCCAACGCATCACCTGGGACGAGGCTTTCGACGAAATCACGGTTCGCTTTAAGACGATCATCGAGGAATTTGGTAGCGAGGCCATCCTGCCGTATTCCTATGGCGGCACGCTCGCGGTTTTGAATGGCGCTTCGATGGATCGCCGTTTCTTTCATCGGCTGGGCGCGTCGCAACTCGATCGCACTATTTGTTCCACCGCCGGCGAAGAAGGGTTGAAATCCGTCATTGGTGTGAAGCTGGGTACCGAACCGGAACAGTTTCGCGATTCGCGCTACATCATTGCGTGGGGCGCAAACATTCACGCCAACAACGTCCACTTGTGGCCGTTTATCGCGGAAGCAAGGCGGTCTGGCGCCAAGCTGGCCGTCATTGATCCTTATCGCACGCGCACCGCAAAATGTGCTGACTGGTATCTGCCAATCAATCCTGGGACGGACGCCGCTCTGGCGCTCGCCATGATGCACGTCATCATCAACGAAGGTCTTTTTGATGGGGACTATGTCGCCAAATACACACTCGGTTTTGAACAACTGTGCGCCAAAGTGCAGGAGTATCCGCCAGAGCGCGCAGCGCAATGGACTGGTATTTCAACGACAGACATCGTCAAACTGGCGCGGGAGTACGCAACCACGCAGCCCGCGGTAATCCGAGTAAATTATGGCGTGCAACGTTCTGAGCGAGGCGGCATGTCAACTCGCACTATCGCCATGCTGCCCTGCATCACAGGATCGTGGAAGGAAGTCGGAGGTGGACTCCAACTCTCCACCAGCGGGGCGTACGGGTTGAATCGTGAGGCCCTGCAAGGCGAGAACCTCATGCAGGAATCGCTTGGACGTCCGGCGCGCGTCGTGAACATGGTCGAACTCGGCAAAGCGCTGAACACACTCGACAAACCACCACTCCAAGCTTTGTTTGTTTACAATTCAAACCCTGCGGCTGTTTGTCCTAACCACAACGATGTCGTCCGCGGACTGCGGCGTTCCGACCTGTTCACCGTGGTCCACGAGCAGTTCTTAACCGACACCACCGATTACGCCGACATCGTCCTGCCGGCGACGACATTTTTCGAGCACAAAGATCTACAGACGGCCTATGGTCACTATTACCTCCAGATTTCCGACCAGGCCATTGAACCGCTCGGCGAGTGCCGGTCGAATGTGGAGGTGTTCCGAGGATTGGCTCAGCGGATGGGCTTCCAAGAGGATTGTTTCCGCGAAACTGCGGACGACATGATCGACCTCGCGCTGCATTCAGACGATCCCTGGCTAGAAGGGATTGATCGCGAGCGGCTGGCACGGGAAAAGCATGTGCGCCTGAATTTCGACGTTGCCGGGCAGCCTAAAGCCAGTTTCGAGAAGGCAAAAGCCGCGTGCAAGGGCTCCCGCACCACCCAGGAGAGTCCGTTCCTTCCGTTTGCTCACGGTGACTTCCGGACCTCGAGCGGCAAAGCCGAGCTGTACAACGAGCGCCTCAAAGCACAAGGGCTCGATCCGGTGGCATCATTTCTTCCGCCGAGCGAATCGCGTCATGGGAAGCATGCGAAGTCATTTCCCTTGGAATTGCTGGCTCGTAAGGCGGACAATTTTCTAAACTCAACTTTCTCCAATCTACCCTCAATACAGCAAATGGAGGAACCAAGCCTGTTGGAACTCAACAGCGCGGACGCGCGAGCCAGAGGCATCGCGGACGGCGACATGGTCCGGGTCTTCAACCAACGCGGTGAAATCTTACTTAAGGCGCGAGTAGACGGAGCTGTTCAGCCTGGAGTGGTCTCAGCACACCTCAACTGGGCGAAACTGACACCCGGAAGACGTAACATTAACGTCCTCACTTCGGAAAAACTTACCGACATGGGCAACTCGGCCACGTTTTATTCCGTCTTGGTTGAGGTGGAGCTAAAAAAGCCAGCCGACTGAATCGAAGCAGAAGGCTGCGTTCTTGGACGCTCCGCATTGCTCTACCGTATAATTGCGGTTTTCCATCATCCCAGAGATTGAGGTAGTGGCGATTCTTCGTTCTCATCAGGATAGTCCTGTCGGCACGAAGAGCGGGTACACCCGCTCGAGCTTGGTCCCAGGCTGGTTATCTTTATTTCCTTCATTTCCAAGAATTTGCCGGAAGCGAAACCGCTGCCTTTGGACCCTGTCCGTTATCTTCCCGCTCCTGCTGTTGGTGGTGCTTTCCGGACAAGGATGGGCAGAGCAGGACGTTATTTCCGGTATTAATGTCCACGGTCAGCGCCGCATCCCTGCCGAGACTATCAAGGCGCGTATTTTCACTAAGCCGGGTGACATTTACGATCCGGCAGCCCTTGAAAGAGACTTCAATTCTCTGTGGAACACCGGTTACTTCGAGGACATTCGTTTCGAACGCGAGCAGACGTCGAAGGGATGGATCATTCACGTTTATGTCAAAGAACGGCCCACCATTCGCGAAATCAACTATGTCGGCTTGAGTTCAGTGTCGACCAGCGATGTTCTCGATCGATTTAAGGATCGCAAAGTCGGACTGTCAGTGGAGAGCCAGTATGATCCAACCCGAGTGAAGAAAGCCGAGGTCGCGATTAAAGATCTGCTGGCCGAGCACGGGCGGCAGTTTGCCACCATCCGTACCGAGGTTCGCGCCATTCCCCCGAATGCTGTCGGCATCACTTTCGTCGTCAGGGAAGGAGCTAAAGTCAAAGTCGGCAAGATCACCTTCGTCGGCAATAAGCACGTGAAGACCCGTACGCTGCGCGCCGCCATGAAGAACTTGCGGCCGATCGGAATCCCGCACTCGATTTTTCTGGAAAATCTCTTCTCAAAGACCTACGACGCAACCAAGCTGGATGAGGATGTTGAACGCGTTCGGGCAGAGTATCAGAATCGGGGATACTTCAAGGTGCTCGTGGACAATCCAAAGACAGAGATTCACGACACTGGACACACGGGATTTCACATTCCCCTACTTCAGAAAGGACCAGGCAAAGCAGTCGATATCACCATCCCCATCGAGGAAGGAGATCGTTACCGCCTGGCCAGCATAACTTTCAAGCACAATAAAGCCATCGCGAACACGACCGCGCTACGCGGACTGTTTCCCATAAAAGATGGCGAAATCTTCAGTCGCGAGAAGGTGGCCAAGGGCCTGGAAAACCTGCGAAAGGTGTATGGCGAACAAGGGTATATCAACTTTACGCCTGTTCCGGATACCAAATTTGATGATGAAAAGAAACTCATCACGCTAGAGATCGATTTGGATGAGGGCAAGCAGTTCTACGTTCGCCGCATCGAGTTTCAAGGAAACACCACCACGCGTGACAAGGTAATCCGGCGCGAAATTGCACTGGAAGAAGGCCAGGTCTACAACTCGCGGTATTGGGAGCTCAGCTTGCTACGGCTCAACCAACTCGGTTACTTCGAGCCGCTTAAACCTGACGATCCCAACACCACCGAACGCAAATTGGACGAGAAAAACGGCAGGGTTGACCTCACACTCAAGGTTAAAGAAAAGGGCAAGAATCAGATCGGCCTGCAGGGAGGAGTTAGCGGGCTTTCGGGCGCGTTCGTTGGTATCAGCTATTCCACCAATAATTTTCTGGGACTGGGAGAGACTCTTCAAGTGCAAGCCAGCCTCGGGAACCGCCAGCGTGACTTGCTGTTTGGCTTTACCGAGCCGTACATGTTTGATCGCCCGCTGCAGCTTGGCTTTACCGTTTACACGCGAAGATTCAATTTTGACCAAGCCCAGCAACTCTCCATTCTGTCAGGTCAGAAACTGAACCTCCCCTCTCCGTTCTTGCAGAACCTGCAGAACTACACACAGTCAAGCGTGGGTTTCACGACATCTGTCAGTTACCCGCTGCACCACTCTTTCAAGCGCGTGGGTATCAGTTACTCGCTTGATCGATCGTCGTTGGTCGCTGTGAGCGACGCATCCAAGATTCTCTTCCAAAACTTAGCCTTTCGTGGAATTTCCGGTCCAAACTCGCTCAGCGGTATCATCACCAGCAAGGTTGTGCCCAGCTTTTCGTTTAGCTCAATTGATAGTCCTTACGCCCCCAAGACCGGACACAGCCTCTTCCTCGGCGGCGAGATCAGCGGTATTGGAGGAACCGTAAAATCGCTGAGGCCGATCGTCCAGTACAAGCAGTTCATTCCGATGCAGAAACGCCGCAACGCCATCGGTTTCAATGTTCAAGGTTCATTCATGACGGGGTACGGCGGCTTGGTGGCACCACCTTTTGAACGTTTCTACTTGGGTGGGGAAAATGACTTGCGTGGCTTCGACATTCGCTCGGTTTCTCCCATCGCGTTTTTGCCGGATAAGGCCGTCATTAGCTTGACGAATCCTGATGGCACAGTCGTGCCGAAGGATCCCAGTAACCCGCGCCGGGGCGCTTACACCATCCCAATTCCGACGGAAAGGCTAGTATTCCCCGGTGGGGATATGAGTCTGGTGGGCAACCTCGAATACCGCATCACTATCGTCGGGCCAGTCGCTCTCGCTCCCTTCGTGGACACTGGTATCAATCCCATTCTTCGAACTTCGCAATTGCGCATCAATTCAGGACAACTGAATGACATAAACAATACGATCTTTGGTTGTCCCACACTGGATGTAGGTTTGAACTGCGTTGGGGGCCAAAGCATGACGTTCTCGCAGTTCCTGAAGCCCGTTGCCGGCACCAACTGGACTCCGCGCATGTCCACCGGTCTGGAATTGCAGGTAATGTTGCCGATCATCAATGCGCCATTCCGGATTTATTGGGCATACAACGCGCTGCGGCTGAATACCACGACGTCCTCCCCGGTTCCGATTACCCGCGACATGTTCCCGGCGGGTGCGGCCGGCGATTTTACTTTCCAGGAGGCCGTCCAGTCTTTAGCGGGGAACTTTACCTTGCGCGAGCCGCGTAAGACATTCAGGTTTTCAGTTGCGACCACATTCTGAAAAATGCCTGCTGGTGCCGGTCTGAAGGAGCTTGGTTTCGGACGCAAGCGGTTTGCGCTCAGCCGAAGCTATCCGTATAATGCGGGTATCTACACCCTGAAAATTGGAAAGTATAGGGGTGATCATCACGTCAGCAGATTCGGCGTGACGAGCTGGGAGATCCGGCCCACCTTCCTCGCTTGCAGCGAACGTCAGATTAACGGCCAGGTAGACCTTGTGGCACGGCCCAGCGTTGCCTGGGGATAACATTCTGTGTAGTTTCTGGAAACATTTTCCAAGGAGTACAAACGATCCGATGACAAGTAAGTTTGCGCAAATTCTTCTGGCCACGGCCTTGGTCTTTTCCCTGGCCGCATTGGCTCAAACCAACGCTGCGGCAGCCTCCCCTGCCCCGGCATCTCCGTCCGCTGCATCCCCAGCCGCGGTCCCCCCTGCACCTTCTGTAAGCGGGACGACTGGTACTAAGCTGGGTACCATCAATATTGAGCAGGCCATCTTTGCCACTAATGAAGGTCGCCGCGATTTCGAAACCCTGAGCAAGAAGCTTGAACCAAAGCAGACGGAACTCAAGGGCATGAACGACGAACTCGAGGGCCTGCAAAAGCAACTCAACACTCAGAGCGACAAGCTGAACGATGAAACGCGTGCCAACCTGGTGAAACAGATCGAGCAGAAGAAGAAAGCATTCGAGCGCGTCCGCCAAGATGCCCAGGAAGAGGCGCAGGGCCAACAGAACGAAATTGCGCAGCGCATCCTCCAGAAGATGGCTCCGGTGCTCGTAAAGTACGCCGGCGACAACGGCTTTGGCATCATCATCGATACTTCGCAACCCTGGCCGCAGGGGCCAGTGGTCTGGCAGAGCCAGGCCGTCGATGTGACTAAGCCTATCGTAGATGCGTACAATGCGCAGTCTGGTGTGCCCGCCCCAACAAGCTCTGGGGCCGCACGACCCACCGGAACTGTCACGAGGCCGGCTGGCACCACGACCAAGCCTGCTACTCCGCCACCGAGCAAGCCGCAGACCACCTCGCCTCCGAAATAGATCGCTTGCGACACCTCCGGTGCCGCGAAAGTTTCCAAGGGCCGCGCTCACGCGTGGCCTTTTTTATTATTGTGCGGCGCCCACTCCAAGAATCCCTGGTGTCTTTAGAGATATCCGCAGAAGAACATCGGCGAATAACTCAGGAGGACACATGTTTTCCGACAGCCTGCTGGAATCTCACTGGGGCCCCAGTTCATGGGAACATCGTTCACATCGCGGTTGGACCACGCTGCTCTCGTTCACGCTGCAAGGAGTTGGCATCAGTTTGCTGCTCCTCTTGCCTCTGATCTACACTCAAAAGCTTCCGCAACTTCGCAACTTGGAAGAAGGATTGGAAGTTCTTCAACCACCACCTCCCACACCGCCTGCGCGTTCTCAAGAGCGTTCCTCGGTTACAGCGCAGAGCAACTTAGATCATGGTGTTCTCATTCCGCCTCGTGAAATTCCCCACGTCATAAGTATGATTGCCGATGAGGTTGCTCCTCCTCAGGTGAATCTCAATGTCATAGGCGCGCTTGCCGGCACCGGCGACCCGAGGTCGACGGGAATAATTAATTCAATCGGAAACTCGATTGCTGCTGTGATCCCTCCGCCACCCGCGCCAGCCGCCCATCCGCTGCGCGTTTCCCGCATGATGGAAGGCAACCTCATCCATAAAATCCAGCCCGAATATCCCCTTGTCGCAAAAGCAGCGCGGATTCAGGGAGCGGTGGTGCTCCGAGCGCTCATCAGCAAGGATGGCAGTATTGAAAATTTGCGAGTGCTCGGCGGACATCCCATGCTGGTCAAGGCTGCGATTGATGCGGTTTCACGATGGCGCTATCGGCCGTACTACCTGAATGGCGAGCCGGTCGAGGTGGAGACGCAGGTCACCGTCAATTTCGTTCTGGCTGGCGGATAGATTGGAGAGACGTGCCGATTGCTGGAAGCACGTCACACTCTGGTAACTCGGACGCGAAATCATCAGCCGATATAATCGTTAAACAATGATCGGCACAATTGCGGAAACAATAATCCGCAGCGCAACGCGGCCAACCTGGGCGGAAGTCTCGCTCGCCCGGTTGCGTCAAAATTTTCGTATCGTGCAGCAGCATGTCGGCAGCGCGGTAAACGTCTGCGCTGTGGTAAAAGCTCATGCGTACGGACACGGGTCCTTAGAGTGCGCTCGCGCCCTGGAATCAGAAGGCGCGAAATGGTTCGGAGTGACGTCACTGGATGAAGCGATTCCGCTCCGCGAAGCCGGCATCACCGCTCGCATGCTCCTGATGACCGGCTTTTGGCGAGGCGAAGAGGAAGAAGTGATTCGCCTACATCTCACTCCAATCATTTGGGAACCGTGGCAGGTCGAGTTGATGGAGAAGGCTGCCGCCACTCTCGGCGTGTCCCGGCAACCTATTCATCTCAAGGTCGATACGGGCATGGGACGACTGGGAGTGGCCTTGTCCGATTTGCCTGCAGTTTGTTCTGCGCTGCACTCAGCCCAACACCTGCGTTTCGAAGGACTTTCCACTCATCTCGCGTCCTCCGAAGTACTGGACTCTGACTCTGTCGAAAAACAACTGAAGGCTTTCGAACAAGCCCGCAGCGTCGTGCGGGCAGCCGGACTGTCGCCAGAATTCGTTCACGTGGCCAATACCGGATCGATGATTGCGCGCAGAGAAACCTGGAACAATATGGTGCGGCCCGGAATTGCGCTGTACGGTTACCACCTTCCGTTTCAGCGCGCGGCAAAGGAAGTCAACGATGGTTCCTCGCAGCTCGCCGTCATGCCTGTACTCACATGGAAGACTCGCATTCTTTCTATTCGTGATATGGGCCCAAACCAACCGCTGGGATACGGTGGAACCTACGTTACTAAGTCCCAGGCTCGCATTGCAGTACTTCCGGTAGGGTACGCCGACGGCCTCAACCGGCAACTTTCTTCCCGAGGTCGAGTAATCGTGCGTGGAAACTACGCGCCGATTGTCGGCCGCATTTCAATGGATTTAACACTCGTGGATGTAACCGGCATCGATTCCATCGCAGTCGGAGACGAAGTGATTCTGCTGGGATCGTCAGGTGATCTTTCCGTGGACGCCTGTGAGCACGCCAGGCTTGCCAGCACTGTTCCTTACGAAATTCTTTGCAATATCTCGAAAAGAGTTCCGCGAAGGTACAGCAGCTAGCACTTGCCACTCATGACTTGGCGTCTCCGCTTGGTGGCCGAACCCTAAGTACTGAATGCCGATTGGCGCATTTCGCTGTTTCCAACCTGAACTTCAGGCTGCGCCTTTGTTATATTCCAAATAACTCATGGGCACTCGCTACGCACAGTGGATGTACAACTGGGAAAATCGCCTTACATCGCTAGATAACAACCGCATCGTTCGTCCCTTGGAATGGGGAGTGGAATGGGCTGCTGAATGGCCTTGTCGCAACGGAGTTCCTGCGGGACAGCCGCCGGTCCATCCTGAAAGATTTTTTGCTGAATATAACCAGCGAATCATCGCCCGTAGCGATGAGTTCTATTCCTACCGCAAGCCATCGGACTTTCGTCTAGAGCGACGCGAGGTACAGGTCTTCAGCACGCGAGAGATTCCGGATGCGAAGCTCGAGGCCAAGGTCCGTGGAACCAATTCCGATTTCCTGCGTTTTACATCGCCGGTGCGCACTCCATTTCCAGAAAATAATCTGGCGAATGCCCGGTGGTTTCCTGCGCGAGGCCGCCGGGCTGTCGTCTTGCTGCCACACTGGAACTCCGACGCAATTGCCTACACAAGTCTTTGTCGGGTGCTGAACTGGCTAGGCATCGCGGTGTTACGCCTGAGCCTGCCATACCACGATATTCGCATGCCGGCTGAGACCAGGCGTGCAGATTACGCCGTTTCCGCAAACATAGGACGCACGCTGGATGCCGTCCGCCAGGGCGTCGTCGATACCCGCTGCTGCCTGGATTGGCTGGAGCAGCAGGGATACAACCGGCTCGGAATCGTGGGCACCAGCCTGGGTTCCTGCTGTGCATTTATCGCGTCGGCGCACGATCCTCGCATTAGGGTGGCCGCATTCAATCACGCCTCTACGTATTTTGCTGATGTAGCCTGGCACGGACAGACGACCAGGCACGTACGAAGAGGACTTGAAAAAGAAATCGATCTGGATCGATTGCGTGGACTTTGGCTTGCCATCAGCCCGATGGTGTACTTCGATAAATTCGCCCGCTACCCAAAGAACTCTCTTATCGTATACGCCAAGTACGATATGACCTTCTTGCCGGAATTCTCAAGGCAGGTGGTGACCGAGTTCGAATCCCGCCGTCTTGATCATAAAGTGGTTGTCCTGCCTTGTGGCCACTACACAACTGGTGAGACCCCTTACAAATATATGGACGGTTGGCAGCTCGCATCGTTTTTTCGTATCGCGTTTGAGAGTGTGTAGCAGCCTCGTCCCAGCCGCTGTACTATCAACACATGGCTATTACGACGGAAAAGCGGCAAGCGGAGCTGTACGAACGCCGTCGGGACGAGTTCCTATTGAGCACCGATCGGTCGCGTCTAGATCTAAAAACAATCCATGAGTTCCTGACTGACTGCTACTGGGCAAACGGAATTCCCAGGGAAACTGTGGCGCGCTCCATCGAGCACTCTCTGTGCTTCGGCATGTACAACCCAGAGACACAGGTGGGTTTCGCTCGCGTCATTTCCGACTATGCGACCTATGCTTATCTCGGCGATGTGTTTGTTTTGGAGCCATACCGCGGCAGCGGTCTGGGCAAGTGGATGATGCAGTGCATCATGGCGCATCCTTGGTTACAGGGTTTGCGACGCTGGAGTTTGCTTACGCGCGATACTCACGGGCTGTATGCGCAATTTGGCTTCACCCCGCTTAAAACGCCGGAGAGATACATGGAGATTCACAATCCTGGGGTCTACAACGCCACTGCTGTGCAAGAATAAAGGTGAGAGATGCGCATATGAAAACTGCTGCCATGTACCGCCCGCTGTGGGAGGCTGATCCACAAATTGCCGCGGCCATTGACAACGAAGTTCGCCGCCAGCACGACGGACTGGAGTTAATCGCATCCGAGAACTTCGTCAGCGAGGCCGTGCTCGAAGCCATGGGTTCGGTGTTTACGAACAAGTATGCCGAGGGATACCCGGGCAAGCGCTACTACGGCGGCTGCGAGTTCGCCGACGTGGTGGAAGAACTGGCTCGCACCCGCGCTAAGCAGTTGTTTGGCGCTGAACATGCCAATGTGCAGCCACACGCCGGATCGCAAGCCAACATGGAGGCCTATGCGGCAGTTCTGCAGCCGGGCGACACGATTCTAGGATTGAACCTGGCGCATGGCGGCCATCTTACTCATGGCCATCACCTCAATTTTTCGGGAAAAACCTATCGCATCGTCCCCTATGGGGTGACCAAAGAAGCGGAGACGATTGATTACGACGATCTGGAAAAACTCGCGGAGCGCGAGCGCCCCAAGCTGATCATCGGTGGCGGCAGCGCGTATCCGCGAATCATTGATTTCGGCCGAATGCGCCAGATTGCTGATAGAGTCGGCGCACTGTACTTGGTGGACATGGCACACTTCGCTGGGTTGGTTGCGGGAGGTGTGCATCCTTCTCCGGTGCCCCACGCTCAAATCGTGACTTCGACGACGCACAAGACTCTACGCGGGCCGCGCGCTGGAATGATCTTGTGCAAACAAGAACATGCCGTAGCCATCGACAAGGTAGTTTTCCCCGGAATGCAGGGCGGCCCGCTGGTGCACGTCATTGCCGCTAAGGCCGTCTGCTTTCACGAAGCCATGCAGCCTTCGTTCTGTGATTACGCGCTGCAGATTGTGGCCAATGCCAAGGCACTCGCTGAGACGCTCGCAACGGAGGGCTTCCGCATTATTTCCGGTGGCACTGACACTCACTTGATGCTGGTAGACGTTTTTTCTCAAGGTATGTTTGGCAGCGAAGCAGAGAAAGCTTTGGGCGAAGCAGCTATTACCGTCAACAAAAACGCCATCCCCTTCGACACTAATCCGCCAATGAAGCCCAGCGGCATTCGCATCGGCACTCCTGCGCTGACCACGCGAGGCATGAAGGAATCGGAGATGCGCCAAATCGGGCATTGGATTTCTGAGGCGCTACACAATCGTACTGACACGGCCGCGCTAGCCCGAATTCGCAAGCAAGTGCTGCAACTCGCGGAAACATTTCCGCTCTACCCGGAGCGCAGAGCGAGGGCCCAGGCTGAAGTTCGCGCCTAATCCTTAAAAGCGGACGGAGCGTGACTTCCAAGAGGCCTCTGCCGGACTCATATTCACCACTGGCAGTTCCAGTTCCGGGAAAGTCTCCTCCTCAGCGGCTCTCAATTTTGCGGGTATACTCGTCACGTGAAGATTGGCATTGATATACGGCGGATGACAGAGTTCGGCGTCGGCACTTACATACGCAACGTGGTGCGGGCACTCGGACGGCAAGATCATAACAACGAATACTTCCTCATTGGTTCGCCGGTTAAGGTCGACGAAATAGGTCCATTACCGGTTAATTTTCATACTGTCCCGCTGCTCGTTCCAGACACCGAAGCCAAGGGTTATTTTGAATTCCGCAACATTCTGAAGCGACTGCGATGCAACCTGGTACACATCCCGCACCTGTTTTGGTTGCCTCGCGCACTGCCCTGTCCGTATGTGATGACGGTTCACGACGTACTGGAGCACTTGTACCGGGCACGCGATCATTCCAATGTCCGACGTGCTCTGCACCTGCATCTCACACGACGAGTACTGAAGAATGCCGCGCGTATTTTCGCTGTCTCGCAATTCACTAAAAACGAGATTGAAAAATTATTTGGTATCGCTCCCGCGCGTATCGATGTTGTTTACAACGCTATCGACGAGCGCTTTCTGAGGGGACACGCGACCGACGCCGACCGTCAATTGATCGCTGAGCGATACCTGGTGACTTATCCCTTTGTGCTCTATGCGGGGCGTATCAGTCCCCATAAAAACCTGGTGCGAATCATTGAAGCTTTTTCGGCACTGAAAACCGAACTCGAAAAAGAAGACAAACTCCGTGATCTGAAGTTGATCATCATTGGAGACGACCTCTCCAGCCATCCCGACTTGCGCCGCACCGTGATCAGAAGCGGAGTACAGAACGATGTACGGTTTCTGGGATTCGTGCCGATCGAAGTGTTGCGAATCTTCTACGACGCCGCCAAGGTCTTCATATTTCCTTCGCTGTACGAGGGGTTCGGGCTGCCACCGCTGGAGGCCATGGCGCATGGAACCCCGGTGGTGACTTCGAATACATCTTCCTTGCCCGAGGTAACCGGCAACGCGGCGGTGCTGGTGAACCCGGAAAATGTATTTGAGATCATGCGCGCCGTACACCGTGTGCTCCTCGATAAACTACTGCGGGACAAACTCAAGCAGCGCAGCTACGAGCAATCCGGCAGGTTCTCCTGGGATGGCTCGGTTCGACGGATTCTTTTGTACGAGCAGGTCGCGGGAGGCGTCAAACTAACGGATGATTCCAAGACCCGCCCAGGAGTCCACAGCGTCCCCGCCTAATGCTGAGTTGGTTCAGCTTTGTTTCAGTAGTGGGGTTCCAGGTGAGTTCAAACCGAGGCGATTGATCTTGGCGGTGATCCGGTTTCGATCGGTTTCCGATGAGGCTGCAGTCAATCGCTTCCGCAACTTTACGATTTTTTCCTTACGTGTGCGCCGGCGACGGATTTCCGGACGGCGGCTAGGTGCTGACATGAGGGCACGACTCCTGATTGAATTTAATTGAAAGCAGATTGTTGCTGCGGTAATTCTATCTCCTGCGAAGAGAACACGGAGATATTTGTTACTCGGATTAAGCTCACGTCATTGACCATGGTGCAACGGCGCGAGCCGTTGGCCCGCGCCGCTGTCTGCACCGTATGACACGTTATAGCCTATGCCACTCGTTCTCCTTTGGTGGCCGCCTTCGCGGCTGCTTTGGGATTCAAGGCAGCGAGCAGTTTGGTTCCATCAGGAGTTCCCCACCCTGTGCAGGGATCCCATCCGGAGCCTGCGTTATACGACCCATTGTTGCCATTGGTGATGTCATGGAGTGCCCCGGACTGGGAGAGTAGACCGTAGAGCAAGGGATTCAGATAGCCTACAGTCTTCCCTAGTTGTTGATTGATTCGTGCAATCAGTCCGGCCCAGAGCGGCGCCACGGCGCTGGTTCCCCCGATAACCGTGTCCTGCCCGTCCACGAGTACTTGATATCCGGTGTTGGGATCGGCATCTCCGGCTATATCGGGGAGGCCTCTTCCTTTGTGGTGGTCAGGATTGACCGATGCCGGTATGTTTGCTCCCGATTGCCAGCTCGGTACCGGGAAGAAGTCACTGATTCCCCCGCCAGTGGCGCTATCCGGAGCATCGTCCCAGACGGTTTCCGAGGAAATCGTCTTTCCAGAGGCTTGTAGAGTTGTCCCACCACAGGCCAGAGCAAAAGGACTAGATGCGGGAAAATCGACGTGCTGCAATCCATCGCTCACCCCATCGGCTGAGCCGTTATCGCCGGCGGCGCAACAGACTGTCACACCTATCGCGGCCGCATCCTGAAACGCCTGGTCAAAAGCCTGTAACGCCTGCGTCGTCCAAGCGGATTCCGGGCCACCCCAACTGATCGAAATGACGGATGGATTGTGTTGCTTATCGTGAACCGCCTTTATGATCGCGTCCAGGAATCCCTGGTCGGTGTTGGGAGCGAAATAGACGACCACCTTACTCTTGGGTGCGATAGCGCCGGCCACCTCGATATCGAGCATGACCTCACCGTCCGCATCCGAGCCGGGGTGATTGTGACCACCGTCCACGGACATTGCCCGAACCGTCGGATGAGAGACGCCGAGCTCGTCGAAATATGTCTTCAGATCGCGAGTACGGTAGCCTCCACCCAATTCGATAAGGGCTATGCATTGCCCGGTGCCATCCCCGGACGGAAAATTGTACAGATCTGCAATTTGCGTCGGGGTAAACGACGTTCCGGCAGTCCGCGCCCCTAATCCCCTGGGCTGCCGGGGTCTCTGAAAATGAGTTTTTGCCTGCGGGCGGTTGTCCAGCCCAAAAACACCCTGCACGATGTTGGCTATGTCGGCTGGAATGTGCACTGGGCCGGTGCGGCCGCGATACGAACCTTGAGCATGCTCGAAGCGCTGCAGTTCGACATCAAAGGCCTGGTTAAAGCTGCCCACTGTGCCGGACAATACGACACGGCGTTCGGCGGGGTTGGCTTCAACCACGGCCAGGCGGTGGTCGTTGGCAAACGCTTCTATTTTGGCGATATCTTGTGGATCAGCGCCGCGATTCTTTTCCAGATCTTCGCGGGTCATGTGCTGGCGTTCTTGTGGCATACGGGAGGCCAGCAGTTCGATGTTGGACGAATCCTTTGAAACACGCGGACGTAGAAGAATCGTCACCTGAATGGATTCATCTGGATTAGCCGCACCAACGGCACGTGCGCCGGGCAGAGGAGCACGTTCACTGCCTGGTACAGGAATGCGATCTTTCGGGGATGACATATTAGCCTCTCTGTTCCGGGGAGAGGTGAGAATGTACAGCTACGGAACACCAACAGCCAAGATCCGCTAAAGGTAACGGGTCTACTGAAGGCAAACTAGGGGAAGAGAGGGTTCGGCCTGAGAGCCTCTGTACATCTGAAAGATGTCCCCGGAAACTGTCGACCAGCTTATCAAAACAATTAATAGGCGGCAAATCAAAAGTGAGGTGACAGCGGATGGGAAGTCAGGGTGGTTCGGTTCTGAAATCCCCAAAAGTGTGGCTCCGCAAAGTCAGCTACGAAGGATATACAGTGCTGACCGTATGGACAGCAATTAGTCAGTCCTTTAGGGTCTGCGGAGAACAGTTCCTCTAGGAATCTTGCTTCCGCATATGGGAAAAACAAGGCCAGAACAGCGGTATCCGTCCGGCTTACCAGCAATTGGGACGCTGCAACGTCGTGGGTTTCTGAAAGGGTTGGCTGTTCTAGGGATTACATCTTCAGTAGGGAGTGATTTTATGGAAGCACAGAGTTCCCAAGGAGACATGCCGTACCGCACGCTGGGAAAAACGGGGGAAAAGATTTCAGCGATTGGAATGGGAGGCTTTCATATTGGCCAGCCGAAAATCGAAGAGGCTCAGAGCATCCGCCTGATCCGCTCCGCCATAGACCGGGGTATCAACTTCATGGACAACTCCTGGGATTACAACGAGGGGCAGAGCGAGATTCGCATGGGGAAAGCTTTGCAGAATGGATATCGTCAGAAAGTTTTCCTGATGACCAAGCTCGACGGCCGCACCAACCAGGAAGCCGCCAAACAAATCGACGAATCGCTCAAACGGCTACAGACCGATCACCTGGACCTGATCCAGCATCACGAGATCATCCGCTTTGAAGATCCAGACCGGATCTTCGCCCAAGGTGGGGCGCAGGAAGCGTTGCTCGAAGCCAAAAACGCCGGCAAGATCCGCTACATTGGGTTTACAGGGCACAAGGACCCGCACGTCCACCTCTACATGTTAGAAGTGGCGGCAGACCACGGATTCCACTTCGACACCGTGCAGATGCCGCTGAACGTGATGGACGCACATTTCCGCAGCTTTGAAAAGCTGGTGTTGCCAACACTGCTGGAACAGGGGATCGGCGTGCTGGGCATGAAGTCTATGGGTGACGGGATTATTTTGAAAAGCAAGACGGTGCAGCCGGTCGAGTGTCTGCACTACGCCATGAATCTGCCGACGTCAGTCGTGATTACCGGCATTGACGGCGAGAAGATTCTCGATCAGGCAGTCGAGGCGGCACGTAGCTTTCATCCTCTGAGCAAGGACCAGGTAGTAGCACTGCTGAAAAAAACCGAGCAGGCCGCGGCGAGCGGTCATTACGAGCTATTCAAGACCTCGGAGCATTTCGATTCTACGGCCCACCATCCGGAGTGGCTGGGCGGCCAGGCGCCACATGTCGAGCAACTGGCGGGACCACCGTCGTAGGCTGAGTCATTCCAGTACGACCATTCCCGACACAATCATAATGAGCGAGGTGCGACATCACTCATAGGCCAGCGCGTCGATAGGGTCCTTCTGCGCCGCCTTGTACGCGGGATAAAGGGCGCCTAAGATCGCCCCAATAAGAGCGATGACCGTCGCTTTGAGGATCCAGCCTCCCGTCACCACCACTCGCAACAATGGCAAACGATGGAGGATACCAACTCGAGCCGCCAAGCTGAACAAGATCCCCACAACAATACCGGCGATGGCTAAAAGTACTGTTTCGCGCAGAATGACATTCACAATGTAGAACTTCGATGCGCCGATAGACTTTAAGATTCCGATCTCGCGGGTCCGTTCCATGACTGCTGTGTACATCGCCTGGAAAATTACGATGAATCCGATGATCACCGAAATCGCAATCACTACGTCTATAAAGCTCGATAACCCAGGGTAATTACTCGGCGTCATCAGGGACAAATAATCCCGCATGGAATGAACATTGTAGTTTTCCATGCCGGGCGTGCTTTTAATCTCTTTCACAACAAGCTCAGCGTTATTGGGATCGTCCAGCTTCGTATAAAAAGCCGATGCTTTACCCTGAGCCCCGATTAAATCCTGTAAAGTGCTCATGGGAAGAAACTTACGTGCCCCACGGCCATGCTCGACGATGCCTGCGATGCGGAACTCGTGGTTGAGAAGTTCAATGCTATCCCCGACTTTGAGATGCTGCGACTTGGCAATCAAATCATCCACCAGGACGTCATTGGGTCCTCGAAATGGTCCGCCAGCTACATACCGGAAGGGCCCTCCTAGCCTCTCGAAACTCTTCAAGTCAATGCCGTAGATTATCTCGACCGCGCCCGCGCTCGAGAACTGCATCACAACCGGCGCCACCGCAACCACATGAGGTAGTTTGGCCAACACATCGCCGACTTTTATCGAAAAAGGCGCTCCAGAGACTCCCGAAATGACCGATGATCCTGAGGGCAGGACAATCACATCTGCTCCCATTCCTGCCTGGCGCTGTCTTACGTCATTCAAAATGCCCAACGATAACCCAACGATCAGCAGAATCAGCGCCACCTCAAGTGCGATGGCAACAATACTGATCGCCGAGCGGATCGGCCGATGCACGAGATTTGCGACAATCATCCGGTTCATCATGGGTTAGTAATTAATGGGTTATCTAACGCTTAACGATTTAAGTGCACAGTCTGCCGAAAAAAGTAAATGCCAACTGCTTGCCAAGTGCGATCTCGCCTATTTTCCATCGGTCCCATTCGAGCTACTCGACCGTCCGGCTTGCGGTTGATCCAGGCGGACGACTTCAGCTCCCGGTGGCTGCGGCAACACAAATTGATCATCAGTCAACGACTGGTTGAGTTGCAGCTTCGCGATCGTGAGCGTGATGTCGTACTCCTCCTGCGGCCGATAGATCTCAATGTGAGTGGAAAATTTGATTCCAGAATAATCCTTGTAGTTTTCATAACTCACATCGGTGGCGAGGTTGCCATTCTGATCGTAAATGAGCTGCCGATGAGGTAGCAGATCGGTGCGGCTGAAGACGATCTTCCGCGACAGAAACCAGCCGTTATCGCCTTTTTGAATGACGTCAATCTCATAGTCGGGCTGCTCCACCCGGTGGCGTTTGGCGTCCGTTACGGTCTCGTACCCGTTTTCCATGACCGCGATGTCTTTATCCGGATCAATCTGGCGGAGCAGTAGCGCGTCATAGATGTGCTGCGGCCGGAGATTTTCCAGCGGCTGCTGTGTGTTGCGCGGTATGACATCATTGCGTCCGATGATAAATTTGTTCTTAGGCGGAATCCACAGCTTGAACTCCCGCCCATCGCTCACCATGTCGAATGCCCGGTTACGTACGATCGGCATCAGGCCGATCATGCGCAGCATGGCCGGTTTGCGTAAAAGAATGTAGCCGCGAATCTGTTTGTAATCTGTGACTTTGCCTTTGATTGCACCACCCACAGAGGTGTCAATATCCACCGTTGCGTTCATGGTCTGGATCTTGGCCGCCTGCTCATTGATATACGCGATTAATTCCTGCTGCGTAGCGGATTTCAGCGGAGCCGTGCTGACTTGGCGCTCCACCCTGCGAGTGCGGAATAGGCAGCCGGTGAGGGGCATCACAACCAGCAAAATGGCGGCCGCTTGGTGACGACGCAGGAACTTCATGGATACTTTTCTTGTTCGCATTGTGCTGTTGCTTTAAGAGATGAGTATACCGCGAAGAAGTTGCCACAAAGGGAAGGATGCCGCAGGTCAGTAGTGCAGCAAAATTCTATCAGCGCCGGAATTTGCGCCTTATCGCTGCGACCTGCCCTGGTCCGGTCTTGTGACTCCCGGCCAACAACTACCGACTAACTAGCCACGCTCAATCATCATCTAAACTATTGGTTGCTTGCGCAGATTCTTCACAATCGTCTTTCTCGTGGCGGTGGCTGCCGCCGCATATATAGGATGGGGCCTGCTCGTCCCGCTGTCGCCGCCAAAGCAGCAGTTCGTCTTGCTACGTCCCGGATATTCCACACGCCGCATTGCCGCGGAACTCAAGGCCGCCGGGGTCATCCGGAGCCAGAATGCTTTTGTCCTCTGGCATTACTTTCATCACAAGGGCTCCTTGAAGGCCGGCGAATATATATTTGAAAGCGCAGCCAACGAAATCGCGATCCACAAGCGGCTGGTTCACGGTGATATCTACGTTCACAGCGTGGTGATTCCTGAGGGATACACCATGTTCGACATCGCGAACGCCATTCAAGAAGCTGGATTAGGGTCGCGCGATGACTTCCTCAGAATTGCTCAGTCGGAGACGGCACTTATTTCAGACTTAGCTCCCCAGGCGCATTCCCTAGAAGGTTACCTCTTCCCCAACACGTACCAGTTCACTCGCACCCAGAGTATGGAAGAAATGTTATCCACTATGGTAAAGCAATTCCGGCAGGTGGCGCAGCAGATTGGCTTGACCTACAACGTGCAAAGAACGGCCACGATGGCGTCCATTATTGAAAAGGAAACGGCCGTTCCCGAGGAGCGTCCCATCGTCGCCAGTGTGTACTACAACCGGTTGGGAAAGAATATCGCCCTCGACGCCGACCCCAGCGTGATCTACGCGGAATTACTGAATGGCAACTATCAGGGCGCTCTGCATCACGCCGACATGCAGATCAATTCGCCCTATAACACTTACAGGCACGCCGGACTGCCGCCTGGCCCCATCGGAAATCCCGGCAAGAGTTCGCTCGAAGCTGCCATGCACCCGGCTCAGACGGACTACTACTACTTCGTCAGCGACGGCAACGGCCACCACCGGTTCGCGCACGATTTAGAAGAGCACAATCGGAATGTAGCGGCCTACCGAAGAGCAATGCGCGGGCAGTAATCGGTTGATCAGTATTCCCCAAGGCGCCTAGGCTGCGTTATGGGGTCCATCCACACAGAAAAACATTGAATTTTGCAAGACCGCTTCCACTCCATTCACAACTTCGCGACCCGTGCTCTTCGACACCGCACCTCTCACGCGCCGCCTGCAGCCCATTCATTCGGGGCATCCCCAGATCGAGTATGACGACGTCGGGCGCAAGCTCCTCGGTCTTGGCTACAGCATCGAGGCCATCCACTGCTTCGCCGCAAACCTCCCATTGGGGATGGTCTTCAAGCAATCTCTTAAGCAGTTTCCGTATGGTGGAATCGTCGTCCGCGACCAAGATTCGAACCGGCATGTCGGCCTCCTAAGTCGCAGTTCTGGTTTCACGTTCGCATGCGGAGAGAATTGCTGGCTCGGCGCGGGCAACAGCTAAGACCCGCCGTCGCTCCCGTCGAGCTATGATCACGGGGCCCGTTATAACGTATGACAGCTTTTAAGACGCGGAACAATACAGCAGATACCCGATTACCGACATAGTTACGCCAAACTTGATGCCAAAAAGAAGTTCTTATCTCAGGTTGAGACAGACCGCAGGCCTGCTCACAGAATCCGGCGATCCATCCAAGCCTGCAAGATCAAGACTGCGGCTAATTGATCCACCACTTCGCCACGGCGCTTGATTGACATATCCGAGTCGCGCAGCACCCGGTTCGCCTGGGCGGAACTAAACCGCTCGTCCCACAGATGTACCGGAAGGTGGAAGCGTTTGCGCAGCTCTTCCCCAAATCGTTGCATCTTCTCCGCTTGAATTCCTTCCGCTCCGCTCATACGAAGCGGTAGGCCAACCACAATTTCTGCGACGTTGTAATGACGAATCACTTCTTCGAGTTGCGCAAAGTCCTGCCGTTTGTTCTGGCGGCGGATCGTCTTGAGTCCTTGCGCAGTGATTCCTAGTGGGTCAGAGACAGCCATACCAATCGTCTTCGAACCCACGTCGAGACCCAGAATCCGCCGAGGCAAGCGCGGAACCGAATCATCACTGGCAATGGAAGTCACATCGGGATTATATGTCTTCCAAAATCTCCCACTTCCATTACGATAGCTGCTATGAGCGAGGGGACCGAACTTCATCCCGAGACAATTCAGACCGAACGGATGGCAAAGCCGGTCCCCACCGTTCGCGCGCGGAACTGGTCTGAAATCATTGTTGCCACCGGCACCGCCCTGGGATTTTGCTACTTTGCCAAATGGGAACTGACGGTCGTCCTCATCTCTATCCTGCTGACGTTCATCCTGGCCCCCATTGTGGATCTGCTCTATCGGATAAGAGTTCCGCGTGGCTTGGGCGCTCTGATTTCAGTGTTGCTGCTGGTGGGAGTTGTCTACAGCGTTATGTACTTCTCTTATAACCAGGCGGTGTCCTTCGCCGACAACCTTCCCCGGTATTCCAGCGAGATTCGCTCGATTGTTGGTCGTTTCCGCCAGAACGCGGAAAGGCTGGAAAAGTCTACGGAGAACGTTCTTCAAACCAACAGAGAAGAGAAGAACACAGTGACGGTGCGTCCCACTTCGACTTTGACAGATACGCTCACTAAGGGATTTGGTTCGGTTTCTCATGTTGTTCTCGCGCTCTCGTTCATACCTTTCCTGGTCTATTTCATGCTGACTTGGGAGCAACACGCTCGTGCAGCCACAGTCATGCTCTTCAGCATGCAAAACCGGCATGCGGCTTACACCACGCTGGGTCTGATCGCGGCCATGATTCGCAGTTTTCTGGTGGGAAATTTTCTAGTTGGACTTTTCATTTCGGTTGTGAGCATCGCGGCCTTCGCTGCGATCCACCTTCCTAACTTTTATGTCGTCGGGTTGATTAGCGGCTTTCTCAGCTTGGTTCCTTACCTGGGTGTCCTACTGGCAATGATCGCGCCGCTGATGGTTGGATTGGGCCAGATACAATCCTCAGAAATGCTGTTCATTGTTTTGACAGTCGTAGGTTTGCATCTCTTTGGCCTTAACGTCCTGTACCCAAAATTCCTGGGAAGCCGGCTACAGTTAAACCCGCTGGCCGTCACGGTCGCGCTGCTTTTTTGGGGCTGGCTGTGGGGCGCTGTAGGTCTGATCCTCGCTGTCCCGATCACTGCGGGCATGAAGATTATCTTCGATCACGTCGACGCGCTCCATCCTTACGGGAATTGGTTGGGAGAATAGCCGGCAACCTGGAAAATCGGAATGACGTCGGAATCCGGCGGAAGCTTGGATTTTGACAGCGAGGTTTGCTCAAGATCAAGGATGGGCACTACTATTTATGCTTCAAATTCGGAGGCTTCCGGGAAGTGTAACTTCGAGCGGGACAAAGCTTTAGAGAGAAGTTCTTCAATCTGCGTCTCTTCGCAGTTTTTAGCCATCGCTAACTCACTAACAAGCAGGTAACGAGCCCTTTCGAGCATCTTCTTTTCGCGGAACGAGAGCGGCTTGCTCTGGTGCAAAAGGAGCAGGCTTTTCAGGACGGCGGCCACTTCCAGCAGAGATCCCGTACGCATTCGCTCGGAGTTTTCTTTGAATCGGTACTTCCAATCGGTGTTGTTGGAACACTCGCCATCTGTAAGATAATCAAGGATTTTTTGGATTTCGCCGTTCTTTACAACCCGCCGCAAGCCCACGCTGGCAACGTTGTGGAACGGCACCATAACTTTGAGACTGCTAGATTTTATCTTTAGGAGATAGAACTTTTCTACAATTGCTCCGAAGGTCCGGCTGCTGATTTGTTCAATGATTCCGACCCCATGATTGGGGTAAACGACCTTATCGCCGATGTGAAAGCTGCCGTCGCTACTGATCATGAGGGGCCACCCGACGAGCGCAGGAGACCTTGGGGAAGCACTCAGATCATTTTAGCGCATGCCGGGGGAAAAGACAATCTGGACGCGGCTTTTGGTTTTGTCTTTTAAGACACTACACGGCTTTTCGCTTGTAAAAACAGGGGAAGGGTAATAGTTGAAAGTGGACTGCGGTCGTAGCCCTGATAATCAAGCTAAGCTACTCTGTAGGAGAGTCTTGATCTACGCGCAATGCATTTCGTGCCCCGGTGCGCCGCCGTGAAATGGACAGCGTCCATGCGAGTGTACTCCAGCCAGAGTGCCGCTCATGTCAACATGTGCAAGGTTTATAATTCGACCTGCATGCCTGAGCAACTCAAGAAGAAACTCCAGGAAGAGATAGCTGCGCTCGAACATGAGCTTACTCATGAACTTCCGCAGGAGATCAAGAAGGCGGTCGCCATGGGCGACCTCAGCGAGAATGCCGAATATCACATGGCGAAACAGCGTCAGGAGTTCGTCAAGGCGAGAATTCGGCAACTAGGCAAGCGACTGGCCGACCTCTCACTGATTAACATGAGCAGCATTCCGAAAGACAAGGTTGGCTTGGGCTCCAAGGTAAGAGTGTTTGACAGCACCAAGAACGAGGAAGTTGAGTACAAGCTGGTTACCAGCGAGGAGACGGATGTGTCGTCTGGCAAAATCTCCACTACTTCTCCCATCGGGCGCGCTCTACTAAACAAAAAAGTGGGGGACACCGTTACTGTTATGAGTCCCAATGGCAATCGGGAAGTGGAAATATTAACGCTAAGCACTATTTATGATGAGGCGGAAGCCTAGATGACATGGACCAGCGCCCTCGGACGCGCCTGCGGCAAGCTACTTTATGCAATCGTGAACCGTATGGCATTAGCCCGCATCTCCCCCAACGTCCTCACCTTCATGGGACTTGTTATTAATGTTGTCGCCGCGCTGCTGTTTGGTTACGCCACAGGTGAGACCCAGCGCCGTATGTTTTTCTACGCCGGGCTTGTGGTCTTTGCTGCCGGCTTTTTTGACCTGGTGGATGGCCGAGTCGCGCGCGCCAGTAATCAAGTGACTCGCTTCGGGGGGTTCTTCGATTCGGTTCTGGACCGATATAGTGACGCTGCTCTGTTTTTTGGACTGCTCGTCTTCTACGCGCGCGGCAACCGCTTCTTTTACGTTGTGTTGACGGCACTCGTAATGATCAGCGCGATAATGGTGAGTTACACTCGAGCCCGTGCCGAATCGCTGATCGGTTCCTGCAAAGTCGGATTCATGGAGCGTCCCGAGCGCCTTGTGCTGATCATCATTGGAGCACTAGCCAACCGCATGGCGCCCGTACTGTGGGTGATTGCCGCTCTGTCAACGATTACGGTGATCCACCGTATGTATTACACCTGGCAGCAGACCGAGTTGGAAGGCACAACTGCCGGGGCTGGACGGGCTGCGTAGGTCGTCTCAGCCAGGTATTTGATTCCTGTAGACTTCCGGCCACACGTATAATGCCGCTTTTCCTTGCAAGTGCTAAGAGCGCTCTCCTTTGCCCGCATTTAGAGTCTATGGATTCTGTGAGTTTCGTTCTTCATCGGAGACAACATGATTCAAGTTCGCAGCCGCGTCTGTCACTTACTCTCTTTTGCCTTCCTGACATTAATCCTGGTGCAAGCCGTTTTTTTACAAGTGAGCCTTGCCGCTCCCGCCACTGCCGCACCCCCTGCACCGCAGATCAAGTACGAGAAATACACGCTCAAAAATGGCCTTAATGTAATTCTCTACGAGGATCACCGGTTACCGCTGGTAGCCACCAATATCTGGTATCACGTCGGACCGGCGAACGAACGCCCGGGCCGCACCGGATTTGCGCACCTGTTTGAGCACATGATGTTTGAAGGATCGCAGCACGTCGGACCGAAGGCCCACTTTCGGTATCTCGAAGCAGCAGGCGCCAGCGACATCAACGGCACGACAGACTTCGACCGCACCAACTACTTCGAGACACTGCCTTCTAACCAGTTGGAGTTGGCGCTATGGCTAGAAAGCGACCGTATGGGCTACCTGCTTGGCACACTGGAGCGCGAAAAACTTGCCAACCAACGCGATGTGGTTCGCAACGAGCGCCGCCAGAGCGTAGAGAATGCGCCTTACGGACTGGTCGAAGAACAGCTCTTTCATCAGCTCTTCGCCAAAGATCACCCCTACTACGCTGATGTGATCGGATCACACCGCGACGTCGAGGCGGCCCGCTTGAACGACGTACGCGAGTTCTTCCGCCAGTACTACAGTCCGAACAACGCCAGCCTTGCCATCACCGGCGATTTCGATCCCACGGCAGCCAGGACCCTCGTAGAAAAATACTTTGGGACAATTCCTGCTGGTCCGCCGGTGCCAAAAATCAGCGCGGTTACAGCACCCATCACATCCGAGCGGCGTGCAGTGGTCACCGATCAGGTCGAGTTACCTCGAGTCTACATGGGCTGGATCACGGCTCCCATCTACAAGCCAGGAGACGCCGAGTCCGATTTAGTTGCGCAACTGCTTGGTGGCGGGAAATCGAGCCGTTTGTACAAGGAACTGGTTTACCAGAAGCAGATCGCGCAGGACGTACAGGTGACAAACAATAACCTGCTCCTGGGGTCAGTCTTTGAGATCCAGGCTACGGCCAAGCCAGGGGTCAAACCCGAAGACTTGGAAAAGGCGATTGACGAAGAACTCGCCAGGCTTCGGACGGAAGGTCCCACCCAAGCCGAACTGGAGCGGGCCCGCAATGTGATTGAAGCTCAGATTATCGAAAGGTTGGAACGTCTGGGCGGCTTCGGCGGTGTGGCCGACAAGCTCAATCAGTACAACCACTATTTGGGCGATCCTGGCTATCTACCCAAGGACTTAGATCGCTACAACCGCGCGACGGTTGCCGACTTGAAACGTGTTGCCAATGAGGAACTGAAGCGTACCGCACGAGCCGTCGTGTACGGAGTTCCGGGCAAGAAGGCCGTAGACGACCCGCCACGCACCAAGCAAGAAGAAGAGCAGGAAGCCAAAGAGACCAGCACGGTTTCCAGCACCATGCCCGAAGAAGCTTGGAGGGCAAATCCACCGCAGGCCGGACCGTTGTCCCACCTAAGTCTGCCCGTACCCACCAGCTTCAGGATGGCGAATGGCCTGACCGTGATGCTGGTCGAGCAGCACAAACTTCCAGTTGTGGCCGCCCACTTGGTCGTGCTCAGCGGCAGCGATGCGAACCCAGCCAACCGGCCTGGTCTGGCATCTTTCACCGCTGCCATGTTGGACGAGGGTACGAGTCGCCGTTCCTCTCCGCAGATCGCTGATGACGTTGCCCAGATCGGGGCTTCTTTGGACACGTCGGCCACCATGGATTATTCATCTGCTCACATTCGTACGCTGAAGCAAAATGCTGATGCCGCTTTCGACCTACTTTCGGATGTTGCTTTGAACCCCAAGTTCGACCCCGCAGAGATTGATCGTGTTCGCAAACGCCGTGAAACCGACATCCTGCAACTGCATGACGACCCGGTCCAATTGGTGCTCGGCGTGTTGTTCAAAACCGTCTATGGTCCGGGACATCCCTACGGCTATCGTGAACTAGGTACTGAAGAATCCAATCGCCTTATCTCTCGTGATGAAATGCAAAGGTTCTGGCAACAGGGCTATGCTCCCGGTAATTCCGCTCTGGTGCTGGCCGGTGATCTGACACAGAGCGAAGCTCACACTCTGTCGGAAAAGTACTTCGGCAATTGGAAAGGTACCACCACCAAACACTTGCCTCCTCCTGTGGACGTCAAGACCTCGCGCGCTATCTATCTCGTAGACAAGCCAGACGCGCCTCAGACCCTCGAAGTAGTGGCTGGCCTTGGCGTTCCCCGCTCAACGGCTGATTACGTGCCGATTGAGGTCATGAACAACGCGTTGGGTGGGCTGTTCTCCAGCCGTATCAACATGAACCTGCGAGAGCAGCACGGTTACACCTACGGCGGCTTCTCGCAGTTCATTTACCGCCGCGGCCCAGGCCTTTTCGTCGCTGGAGGTGCTATTCGTACTGATGTCACTGCTCCTGCCGTGCATGAGTTGTTTAACGAACTGGAGCGCATCAGAACTGCCCCAGTTTCTCCTGAAGAACTGAAGGTCGCCAAAGGCGCCTTCTCCCAGTCGCTCGCAGGTCTGTTCGAGACCAGCGAACGTACTGCCGGCACGGTGGCCGATTTGTTCACTTATGATCTTCCGCTGGACTATTACCAGAAACTGCCGGCGCAAATAGACGCCATTACTGCCGCAGATGTGCAGCGGGTCGCGACTCAGTACATTCATCCTGAATCCGCAGTGGTAGTCGGAGCCGGCGACCGCGCGAAGATTGAATCGGAGCTCAAGAAACTCTCAATCGGTCCCGTAGAAATGCGCGACTATGAAGGTAATCCCGTTAAGGAAAGCACTGCGGAAACGAAGCCGAAATGACGTAATCGAAAACTCTTCGATCCGAGTAACGTAGGGACCTCCGTTTCCGCGACCAATGACTCCGCACATGGGACTCGCCTCCTTTCCGCGGTGCTAGACTATCCAGTCGTTTCCGTCATTTCGTTTTTAACTTTCGAGGGCTGATTTGCAAAACAATCCCGTTCTGGTAGTTCACGGCGGAGCCTGGGCCATTCCAGATGAAATGGTGGACCCGCACCTGAATGGCGTACGTAAAGCCCTGGCTGCCGGCTGGAATGTGCTGAGTGGCGGCGGAGCGGCGCTCGACGCCGTGGAGGAGGCCGTGGTCGTCATGGAAGATGACGACACCTTCGACGCGGGGCGGGGCAGCTTCCTCAACCGGGAAGGAAAGGTGCAACTTGATGCGCTCATCATGGACGGGGCCACCCTGCGCGCCGGAGGATTAGGTTGCGTCGAACATATCCGTAATCCAATCCGTGCCGCTCGCAAAATCCTCAGCGAAAGTCCGCATGTATACTTTGTCGCCGAAGGCGCTGAACGCTTCGCTGCCGAGCATGGCATCCCGCTTTGCAAGAATGAAGAACTGATCATCCCCCGCGAAATTGAGCGCTTGCGCAAATTTCAGGCACGCGTCGCCGAGGAGAACCCCGACCTGTTCGCGCCCACCATTTCGCACGATACCGTAGGGGCGGTAGCTCTCGATCGCGATGGCAACATTGCAGCCGCCACGTCGACGGGCGGAACGCTAAACAAAGCCCCCGGCCGTTTGGGAGATTCCTCATTGATTGGCTGCGGTTGCTACGCTGACAACGAAAGCGCCGCAGCTTCAACCACGGGCTGGGGGGAACCCATCATGAAATTGGTCCTGGCGAAATGGTCCGCCGACCGCGTTGCCGCCGGAAACGCGCCAGAGTGGGTGGCGCTGGAAGCGATTTCACATCTTGAGAACCGGGTAAATGGGCATGGTGGCATCATCCTGCTGGACGCCCAGGGACGCTTCGGCATCGCGCACAATACCCCGCGCATGGCTTGGGCATTCAAGACGGCGAAGCAGGAAAGTTCCGGTATCGAACGGTAGAAATTATATTTTATTAATTGGGAGGCAATCATGGAAGAAATACATGCTGTGCCAATTGGGGCCCGACGCAATGAAGATATCGCACTCGACCTGATGAAATTTGTTGCGATGACGACTGGTTACGGCCGAACCAGTTCCTCGGGCGTAGGATTTCAGGGCGGAGGCGCGGCGTCCAAGCCAGAGGAGTATGCGGCCCACCTGCTCGAACTGTACACACGTTGTCTCACGGCGGTGCAGGGGAAGAAGTAACGGTCCTCAGAAGTGCCGGTTCACCGTGACGACGAGGTGCTGACTTAACGAAGCATCTCTTCAGCGGTCCACGAAAACCATTTATTCCCGATTGCGCTTTTTTCTCTTTGGGAGAGGAGTCTGGGCAGGTTGCAACTTCCCCGACGGCGCCAACTCCTCCGCCGTGACGAAAATCGGCTCAATGTCGGTGGGAATACCTTCCAGCCGAGCTAGTGCCTTGCTCAAATCTGGCCGCACCACGCCCAACTCATCCAGCATCTTCTTAGCTCCCGCGTAGTCTCCCTCAGCTTCCACCATGAGCAAGTCATGATCGAGGTCGCGTACTGCAGATCTCATTTTCTCTACATCTACAGAGAATGTTCCGTCTTGATGCTCGACAAACGCACCTTTGTCAGTGAAATAGTTGAATTGCATCGCCATGCCTTTGCCGTGGGCATCGTTCAAACCGAAACGGAGAGTGCGGAACGAAGAAGCGAGATAGGTCACGTAAAGCTGCCGTTGCGCCGCATCATCTGACTTCAGGATCTTGTCGACACCCATCTGCTTCGCATGATCCATCATGTACTGAAGCGCGAAAAGCCCAGTGACGTCCGCCTTGGCTTCTTCAATGGCGCTGTACTGCTCCTTCAATTCCAACCGCGGATTCGTCTCCCGTTCTTGGATCTTGATTTGATGCGGGCCCAGTCCGTGCATGAGTTCATGGGCCAAGATGTGAGTAAAAAACGAATCAAAATTCACATCCCCCAAAGACGTCTTCGCTAGTGTCCGCCGGGCGATGGGCAGGAGCACGCTGTGGAACTTGGCCTCCTGCACATTCTTCAGCATCACCCGCTTGCTGCCTTTCTGCTGCACTACCCGATCATCGTTAGGCAGGTTATAAGCCGCAGTCTGCACCGCGTGAGCGCCGTCGCCGGCACTGATGATCTCGTCCACCACTCGGATCGGCGCCGCCGCTCCCAGCTTTGGATTACGGTATTGGGGATCAATCGGCAGGTTATTTTCGATTTCCTGAAGATGCTGGGTGAAAGCGGTCAGCTTGGACGTTTCCGCATCATCGCGCAAGGTCACATAGGTTTCGAACGCTGCCTTGTACCCGAACAACTCGTCATTGTACGTTTCGTACGGGCCGATCGTAACGTCCAGGGGAGCATCCAGATCCATCCACGCCAGATCGCTTTCGTAATAATCGTTGGAGAGGAACGCATCGGCACGTAAGCTTAGGAACTTCTTCAACGACGGATTATCCGTGAGGTTAGCTGCCTCGCGAACCAAAGTCGCAGTCCTCGTCAGATCTCTCTTGTACTCCTCACTGTAAGGAATCGCCTGCATTTGATCACGCAACTGTTCCGGCGGTCCGACCATACCTTTGGGTTTCGGCCGTTTGGCCTTCCATCGAATTACGGTGAAGAAGCCCTTGGCTTGTTCCTGCTGATCCGGAGGTAAAGCGGCAAGCCAGCGCTCGAAATCTTCTTTCGTCATGTCCTCCGGATAGAAATTGGCCCCTGGCAATTTCCTTGCGGGCACGCCCTGCAGGAATGCTTTGTTGTCGTCAATGTCAGACCACGGCCCTTTGTTGATCCAGAAATAATGCAGCCGCGCCTTGCCCAATGGAGTTGTATCTTTTGGAAGCTTGGCATACAGCATCAGATTGCCGCTCCAAAGCTGCTCCATGAAAATGTCGTTGAAGATTCGCGCGGCCTCAACAAGCTTAGTCACGGCCTGGCGATCGCCAGTAGAAAGCCGGGACGTATCCACCCGCAAAGGCGTCGGGGCAAACCGGCTGGACATTTTCTGCAGTTGAGCAAGATCGGGAACAATTGCTGGCGAACTCTTCCGGGCTCCGGCTGAAATATTCGATTGGCTAACAATTAATAGGACTAGAAGAATACTAAACGCTCTCATTTTCCATGCCTCCGGTCTGGCAACTGAGGAAGGCTGACAATCATAACAGCAGGTAGTAGGCCAGTTTGATTTCCACAGGGCTTCACATCCACGTGTTAGCAGGGTGATGCAATGCGGTCTGTCAAACCACGCTTGGACTATCCAAGAACCCTGCGCAGTGCTGCCTGAGATGGCATCCACCAGAAAGCCTATTGACAGGAGGGTTATTCTAAAGGCCCTTGGTGAGTCCTGCTGAAATGAATGCAACATTGCTTAAAGCGCTGGTCGCGTTGCTGCCAGCGTCTCTGCTGTTTTCTGGTTCGGTACTCTTGTTCCTCAGAGGAAGGACTGTGTACCCTTTTCTACAGCTGATCGGTGCAGGTTGTCTGGAACTGGTCGTTCTTACTCATGTCTCTGAAGCACTTCATCTGTTTCCTTGGATGCATTGGGGGGTTGAGAATAGCGTCGGTCACTGCGTCAATTTGTGGAGTGTTGTTCTTGGTCTCACGTTGTTTCCAATAGGCTATCTGCTTCACGCGCTGAGTCGTGTAAATCAAACTGACCCCTAACAGCAGGCACATTGGCATCGCCGCATGCCCAGAGTTACAATCTAAGGAGACCAATTTCACACATTTTTGAACGATTCGGTGCTTCGTAAACACGAGTTCGAGTCTCGAGCATGAAAAAGATTTCCTTAATTTTTTCTCTGTTTGCTTTTCTTCTTCTCTCCGTAATCCTCCGGGCAGATACGGTCGTAGAGGAAATCATCGCTCGCGTAAACAATCAGATCGTCTCTCGCTCCGAATACTTGCGAAGCCGGGAGCAGCTCAAACAGGAGTTGCAGCAGCAGGATGCTGCCCAGGCAGACAAATTATTCACAGCAAAGCAAAAAGATGTCTTGCGCGACCTTATCGACCAGCAATTGTTGCTCGAAAAGGGGAAAGACCTGGGCATTACAGCGGACACCGAGCTGGTCAAACGCCTGGACGAAATGCGTAAGCAGATGAACCTGGACTCAATGGAGGACTTGGAAAAGGCGGCCACTTCCCAGGGCATATCCTACGAAGACTTCAAACAGAACCTGCGGAATCAGATCATTACCCAGCAGGTGATCGGAAAAGAAGTCGGGTCCCATATGTCCATTACCAAGGAAGAGGAGCAAAAGTTCTACGACGAGCACAAGGACGAAATCAAGCAGCCGGAGCAGATCAAACTGAGTGAGATCCTGGTTTCCATTCAAAAGGCTCCCGCGCCGGCCGATCAGAAAGCCGCGAACTCAGCGCCTGCCTCCGACGATCCACAACGGCTCGCCGCTGCCGAAGCTAAAGCTCAGGACCTGCTCGCGCAAATCCGCAAAGGCGCGAGTTTCGAAGATGTTGCCAAAAAGAATTCGGATGGCCCCAGCGCGTCGCAAGGCGGTGACCTGGGTTTATTCAAACGTGGCATGCTCGCGAAGGAGCTTGAGGACAAGACTTTCGCCATGAAGCCGGGCGAGGTCACCGATGTGATTCGCACCAAACAGGGGTTTGTGATCCTCAAAGTGGGTGAACATCAGCAGGCTGGCACTCCTAGCCTCAAAGAGATGGAGCCTCGCATCCAAGACGCTCTTTACATGGAGAAGTTGCAGCCTGCTCTTCGCGCCTATCTCACCAAGTTGCGCGAGGAGGCGTTTATCGATGTTAAACCTGGCTATGTGGATACCGGTGCCAGCGCGAACCAGACCAAACCAGTCGAGACCACTGCGAAAGAAGCCAACGCCAGAAAACTCAAAAAGAAGAAGAAGTTCGGGATTATTTAGTTTAAGCTGAACCTGCTCCGCGCGACCGCAGGACCTTACCGAAGCCTGCGGAGTGACATGCTCTATTCGTTCGCGGAGATCCAGGCTCTTATGAAGGATTTCTTCATCTGCGACTGTTCGCAATACGAAAACAAGGTCATCACATCCAGCTTCGTCGTCGTTTCCAAGCAGGTCAAACCCAAGAAAAGTGGTGAGCCCTACCTGGCGCTGACGCTTGGCGATCGTACCGGCCAGATCGAAGCCAAGATGTGGGATAACGTCGAGGAAGCCATCGACGTCTTTGACCAGGATGACTTCCTCAAGGTCAAGGGATTACTCAATAAATATAAGAATCGCTTTCAGTTGACGATGCACAAGGTACGCCGCTTGCAGGAAGCGGACGTTGATTTCTCCGATTACCTGCCGAAGTCTACCAAGAACCTTGACGAGCTCTGGCAGGTGCTGGTCGATTTCGTGTCCACGTTCCAGAACCCTTATCTGAAAGCCCTTTTGCAGGCTTTTATGGCAGATCCGGAAATCACTACCGCCTACCGTTCTGCGCCTGCTGCCAAGACTCTGCATCATGCCTTTATCGGCGGCCTGCTGGATCACGTTGTCTCACTCTTTTGTTCGTGCGATCTGGTCTGTCGTAATTATCCGCAGGTGGACCGCGACCTGCTCCTCACCGGAGCCTTCCTGCATGACATCGGCAAGATTCATGAGTTGGCGTATACCCGCTCCTTCTCCTACACGACTCGCGGACAGCTTCTAGGACACATGATCATCGAGTTGGAAATGTTGCATGCTAAGGCAGCTCAAGTTCCACAATTTCCGGAAGAGCTTCTTACCCTGATCGAGCACTTAATCATTAGCCATCATGGACACTATGAGTTCGGCTCGCCCAAACTTCCGATGTTTCCGGAAGCTCTTATGCTGCACTACCTGGATGACCTCGATTCCAAGATGGAGAGCATGCGCGCTCACTTCGAACGCGAGGGTGATCTGGAGAGTCCTTGGACTAGCTACAATCCGTCCCTCGGACGTCCTCTGTTGAACCGCGCCAAATTCCTGGATAATAAAGCGCCCGCGGTTACAGCCCAGGCACAGGCTCCGGATTCAACGACGGTTACACCTTCTGCGGCAGTTGCGGCGTCGGCGGCCGCTTCTGGACCCGTCCCGATGACCGCGAATTCAGAAGCAGATGGAATTTCTCAAAATCAAACTCCCACGCTCCCTGGATTGGACCGTCCGGATAAGGATGATAAGAAGGAACACTCACAGGTGGTTACTGCCGCACGCGGAGTAAAGTTCTGAGAATGAGAGGTTCCCAACGCCACCTTGCCGCTGGAATTGGATGCGCTCTCGTGATACCAGGATTTGCTGTGGGCCAAGCACTTTATGATTTCTAGGATGGAGGTCATCATGCGATCACGCTTGTTGTTACTTGGTTTCGGATTGTATCTCGTTATTTCACTGGCCGGGTGCAGCAATAAGCCAACTCCCGCCACCACTGAACCTGAGCAGGGTAACCAGTCCGCAGCCTCGCAAGCTGCTGAGAACAAAGAAGCACGCAAGCCCCAAGCTGCCAAACCGATTGTCATCCCGGCGGGTACGATCCTGACGGTTCGCTTAGGCGAGGCCGTCGGCACGAAAATCAGCCAATCCGGTCAGACCTTCAGCGCAACGCTCGCTCAACCTGTTCAAATTGCCGGCGATACTATTATCCCAGCCGGTGCCAGTGCTTCCGGTACGGTGGTGGAAGCCACTCCCGCAGGGCGATTCAAGGGTGGTTCTGTCCTGCGGCTTAAATTGGATTCCGTCACCATCAACGGCACGCTGCACACAGTTCAAACTTCAGCATTGGTGCGCGGACAAAAAGGTAAAGGCAAGCGTACCGCGACCTTTGTCGGCAGCGGCGCTGGCGTGGGTGCCCTCATTGGTGGACTTGCCGGAGGAGGCAAGGGCGCTGCTATCGGCGCTTTGGCTGGTGCCGGTGCTGGAACTGCCGGGTCGGCGTTTACTGGCAATCGCGATGTAGTCCTGCCGGCGGAATCAGCTGTCAGCTTTAAGCTGGAAGAGCCGTTGGAAATCAGGAAGTAGGGCGATCCCTGTTTTAACAGCGAATCCTGCCAAACTAGGCGGGCATCGGCATCTTTAAAATCTTCTTCTGGATAGCGCAGGTCACCAATTGCGCCTTGTTGTGAATATCAAGCTTCCGCATCAGATTGAACTTGTGCGCCTCAATGGTCTTGATGCTCACCCCCAGCATGCCGGCGATACTGCGCACCGTGTTCCCCTCAGCCAGCAGCTTCATAACTTCCCGTTCCCGGGGAGTCAGGGTCGAGTTGCGAGCGCGTACGCGGCCATCGTCACGGGAGCGGAAGTCGTCTACCAGCTTCCCCAGCAGTTCCGGACTAAGACATCTTCCGCCCTGATACACCTCCCGCAGGGAGCTGATCAATTTCGGGGCAGGGGTGTCTTTCAACAGATAGCCGGCTGCACCTGATTGCAAAGCTTGCACGATGTACTCTTCGTCCTCGTGCATAGTTAGAAAAACAAGTTTGGTTTCCGGACAACTCTTCGCGATGAGCTTCGCAGTTTCGAAGCACGATGGCCCAGGCATTCCGATATCCATTAACACTAGATCGGGCCGATGCTGTAACACCATCTTCAGCGCCTCTGTGCCGTTGCTGGCCTCATCGACGACATCGAAATCCGGCTCGTCTTGCAGCAAGCGGCGCACTCCTTGACGCAGCAGGGCGTGATCGTCCACCACTACGCACCGGATTAGGGTGGCGTCAGTTCCTGTCTGAGCAGGAAATCCCTGGTTTGAATACACGACTCCTCCTGATTTTGGCCAGAGAGGCTACGAACCGGCACTACACGGAGCAGACGAAGCTTGTGGCGAGCTTGGATATTCCTGTAATTAAGGGGTCATTTTACAGGTTCTTTGGGCAAATGACTACCCGAAAGCATATTTTTGGCAAAGGTTCAGCCGTCGTCCTGATTCTACTTACCTCTCCATCGGATACAATCCAACATTCATGTTGCGCTATTTCACCGCCGGGGAGTCTCATGGTGAAGCCCTGGTCGCTTTCATTTCGGGACTGCCCGCCGGGCTGAAAGTAGATCAAGCGTCTCTCGATCACGAACTGTGGCGCCGACAGCAGGGCTACGGTCGCGGCGGTCGCATGAAGATCGAGCGCGACACGGCCCACATACTTTCTGGAGTTCGGCAGGCGCATACCATCGGCTCCCCCATTGCCATCCTGTTGGAAAATAAAGACTGGAAGAACTGGCAGGAATCGCTGCCGGTGGCCGAAGGCGACCCAGCTAAGCACAAACGGGTTGGCTCGCCACGCCCTGGTCACGCTGATTTGGCGGGAGCTCTGAAGTACAACTTTCCTGAAGCCCGCTATGTCCTCGAACGGCCACGTGATCGGCGTCGGGGCGGTCTCAATCTCGGGAAACGAAATTGCGTGGGAGAAGATCAATCGCCTGCGAGAAAAGCAGGAAATACTCCTGAATTGCGCCGAGGCAGAGGCCGAGTTGCGCATGAAAGAAGAAGTCGACAAGGTTCTGAAGACCGGGGATTCCGTGGGAGGTGTTTTCGAAGTGGTCGCTCACAACGTGCCTGCCGGTCTCGGAACTTATGCCCAGTGGGACGAGCGCCTCGACGCTCTGCTCGCCGGGGCAGTTATGTCCCTGCAAGCCGTAAAGGCGGTCGAGATCGGTACCGGCATTGTCGCCGCCAGTTCCCCGGGCTCATCCGTACATGATGAAATAGGCTATGGGGCAGCGAGTGGCTTTACTCGAACTCGCAATAACGCCGGCGGCATCGAAGGAGGAGTGTCGAACGGTCAGGACATTCGTGTGCGTGGATACCTCAAACCGATCTCTACCTTGCGACGTCCTCTGCAATCGGTCGATTTCGCCACCCGCGAACCCGTCAAGGCCGCCTATGAACGCTCCGATGTTTGTGTTGTGCCGGCCGCCGGGGTGGGCGCCGAAGCTATGGTCGCACTTACTCTCGCTCGTTGCGCGCTGGAAAAGTTCGGCGGCGATTCCATGACTGAAACCCTGCGCAATTTTCATGGCTACTGCCAACAACTGAAGAACTACTGAATGATCTATCCCATCGTGAAATTTGGTAATCCAGTTCTGGAGAAGCCCGCAGAACCGGTAAGCAAATTCGACGGCGAATTGAAAAAGCTCGTCGAAGATATGTTCGAATCCATGTACGCCGCACATGGCGTAGGCTTGGCGGCTCCGCAGGTCGGCATTGCCAGTCGATTAGCCGTGATTGATATCACTTTTAAAGAAGATCCGGACGCCAAACTCGTTCTCATAAATCCGGAGATTATTCACACCGAAGGTCGCCACACCCAGAACGAAGGCTGTTTGAGCATCCCTGAATTTCGCGAGCCGGTGATGCGGCCGCGCAAAGTCACCGTTCGCGCCCAGGATATACACGGCAAATTCTTCGAGAAGACTGGCGAAGAATTGTTGGCACGAGCCTTCGTGCATGAGACCGATCATCTGAATGGCAAGCTTTACATCCACCATCTCAGCGCGCTGAAACGCGACATGATCAAACGTAAAATCCGCAAACTCATGAAAGCAGGAGAATGGTAGGAATCTGGATTGAATCATTGAGTCAGTGAACCATTGATTCATTCGTCCGTCGATGGCGGGAGTGCGTTAATGACTCAATGACTCAATCGCTCAATGACTCAATTGCTTCATCTCAATGTCTCAATCGCTAAAGGTCGTCTTCTGCGGCACTCCGCGCTTCGCCGTTCCCACGCTGAATAGCCTGGTGGAAGCGGGATTCCACATTTCTTTGGTAGTCACCCAGCCCGACAAGCCTCGCGCACGCGGCCTGGAATTATCGCCGTCTCCCGTCAAGCAGCGGGTCATTGAACTTGGTCTAGCCTTGACTCAGCCCGAGACAATCAAGAACAACGAACCGTTCCGCTCTCAACTTGCCGCAATCCGGTCCGATGCAATCGTGGTAGTTGGCTACGGACGCATCATTCCGCAATGGATGATTGATCTTCCGCCGCTAGGCAACATCAACCTGCACGCTTCGCTTTTGCCCAAGTACCGCGGCGCCGCTCCCATCCAGTGGGCAATCGCGCGCGGTGAAAGCGTTACCGGTGTGACCACAATGCGCATCGACGCCGGTCTGGACACGGGTGACATCCTGCAGCAACGAGAACTTGCGATTACTCCTGAGGATACGACCCCGACTCTTGCACCCCGGCTGGCCGACCTCGGCGCCGGTCTCATGGTGGAAACTCTGCGCGGGTTGCAGGCCGGAACTATTCACCCCCGCCCGCAGGATCACTCGAAAGCTACATTGGCTCCTTTATTGAAGAAAGAAGATGGTCAAATTGGTTTCCATCGCTCGGCCGACGAAATTTGCAATCGGCTCCGAGGTTTTCAACCCTGGCCGGGCGCATTTACAACCTTTCGCGGCAAGAACCTGCACGTTTGGGCAGCAAGACCCGTAACAGCCGTGCTCCCATTCGGTGAGTTGAACGTGGAGGGCGATCGAATATGCGCAGGATGTGGTCAGGCAACTTCGCTCGAGCTCCTGGAAGTCCAACCTGAGGGCAAGAAACGCATGCCAGCCGGTGACTTCATCCATGGATATCACCCAAGTACCGGCGACAAACTCGGCGAGTCCTGAAATTCACGATGCCTATCTCTCCTGCTCGCACCGCCGCCTTCGACATCCTCCTCCGCGTCGAGCAGCAAGACGCATACGCATCCGAAGTTCTGCACGCGGAACACTATGCGAAGCTTTCCCCTGCTGATCACGCCCTCGCAACCGAGTTGACAATGGGTGTTCTGCGCTGGCGCTCTTTGCTCGATCGCGACATCGCAGCTGCATCTTCCCAGCCGCTGAAAAAATTGGATACGGAAGTTCTGATTGCCCTCCGTCTCGCCACCTACCAGATGCGGCACCTTGACCGTGTTCCCGCACGTGCCGCAATCCATGAAAGTGTGGAGTTAGTCAAACGCTCGCGCAAACGTTCCGCCGCGCCTTTCGTAAATGCAATCCTGCGCAAGCTTTCGCAAATCCCGCGGTCGTCGACCAGTCACTTGCAAGCCCTTCACACTGCTTCACCTCTAGAAGCACTGGCCGAAACATCAGCTCATCCGCCTTGGATCGTAGAACGATGGGTCCGAGAGTTCGGACTGGAAACGACGCAACTGATGTGCGCCCATGACCAGTCGGTTCCAATCACCACGATTCGGCTCCGCGACGCCGCCACTGAAGAAGAACTTCGTCACGAAAAAGTCGAACTCTCGCCCGGCAGCATACTCTCGTCCGCACGGCGGATCAGGTCAGGAGACGTCAGTAGAACTCAAGCGTTCCGTGATGGCCGCATTGCCATTCAGGACGAAGCGTCGCAACTCGTCGCCCGGCTGGTTGGCAGGGGCTCGCATATTCTCGATTGCTGTGCCGCCCCCGGCAGTAAAACCGCGGCCATTGCGGACCGCAACCCGGAATCAACCATCATTGCCGTCGAATTGCATCCTCATCGCGCGCGCCTTTTACGTAGGCTCGTGCGGGCCAGCAACGTGCAAGTGCTCGCGGCTGACGCCCGGAAACTCCCACTCAAGACTCACTTCGATCGGGTGTTGGTGGATGTGCCTTGTTCCGGCACCGGAACTCTCGCCCGCAATCCTGAAATTAAGTGGCGGCTGAAACATGAAGATTTGGCCGACCTGCAAGCTCGCCAACTCTCGATCTTGCAATCTGCAATGTCACACGTAAAACCAGGGGGAAGGCTGCTGTATGCGACATGCTCCCTCGAAAGGGAGGAAAACTCAGATGTCATAGAAGAGGCACTTGCCAGTGACAAATCCTTCCGCTTGCTTGATTGCCGCCATGAGTTGGAGATTCTACAAAAAGAAGGGGAGCTCGTTTGGAGCGATCTCGATTCCCTGATCAGCGGACCGTTTTTCCGCACAATCCCGGGGCTGCATCCCTGTGACGGCTTCTTTTCCGCAATACTGGAGAAGATCTAGCCAAAGAGGCACAGCGATTATCCAATCAGGAATTGTGATGAGAGAAAGGTTTGTCGCGCGCACTTCAGGGTTTCACTTCAAAATCCACCGTACTTCCCGCCATCACTTTTTGCCCAGCGGCGGGAGTCTGCGTGACGATAATGCTAGCCGGTGAAGCCGAAGGCACGGCCTGCATGGGCCCGATGCCCGGTGTTGTAACTGCGCTCTGATCCGTGCCAGCGGTGACGGTAACCGAGCCGAGCCGCAATCCGGCATCCCGCAAAGCCACTGTTGCGCTCCCCAACGGCTGTCCAACAAAGTTGGGCATAACGAATGCCTGCGCCGGCGCTGTAGTCGTCACCAGCAGACCAATCTTCGGCGCGGAAACGCCACTCGCACTCGCCGGAGGACTTTGCGAGATCACCTGATTCACCGGCGTTCCCGGCATATCAATCTGCGCGATGGCACCCACATCCAACCCGCGACGACTGATATTTAATTCGGCCGCGTGCTCACTCTCTCCCACCACGTCCGGAATCTCAACCCGCTGCGGCCCTAAGCTCTGCGCCACTCGCACTTGCCATCCGCGGCGCACGCGCGTATCCGCTTCTGGAAGTTGCGACATGATTTTGCCTTCCGCGATATTCGGGCTGTAGTACTGCCTTTCCACCACGATTTGTAGCCCGAGTGCGGAGACCGTCCGCTCTGCCTCGGCAGGCGCAAGCCCAACCAGCTTTGGAACTGATACCTCGCGGCCATGAATTGCCAGGCGCATCGCGGTGAGCGCCGATACCAGCGCGACCGTCACCAGTATCAACGCCAGTAGCACGAGACGAACGAACGACTTCATCACGCGAAATTATAGTCCGGCAATCAGCAAACTCATCCCAGTTCGGGAACCGACACCGCAAAATCCACCTTGCAATCGGGTCCACCGCCTATACTGTCGTATGACTCCCGCAAGCGACCTCCTGGCTCCGCTTCGCCTTTATTGGGGTTACGATTCGTTTCGTCCACTGCAGGAGCGCATCGTCCGCAGCCTGGTGGCCGGGCACGATGCCTGTGTGGTCATGCCCACCGGCGGAGGCAAATCACTCTGCTATCAGCTACCCGCTCTAGTCGTGGGTCAAACCGCTGTCGTGATCTCCCCATTGATCGCCCTGATGCAGGACCAGGCCGCGCAACTCGCACAAATGGGAGTCCCAGCGGCTGTGTTGAACAGCTCTCTGAGCGAAAGCCAGCAGGCGGCAGTCACTCGCAAAGCTCAGGCGGGCGAGTACCGGCTCCTGTATCTTTCGCCTGAACGGCTGGCACGCCCCGATACTATGAGCTGGCTCCAGCGCGTCCCTATCGCATTCTTCGCCATTGACGAGGCCCATTGCATCTCCGAGTGGGGCCACGAATTTCGCCCAGAATACCGCCAGTTAAGCCGTCTCCGCGCTCATTTTCCCGGCCGTCCCATCGCGGCATTTACCGCTAGCGCTACCCGCCGCGTGCGTCAGGACATCCTTACCCAGCTCCAACTGCACGATCCGCACAAATATATCGCCAGCTTCCATCGTGCTAACCTGCGCTATATCGTCAAGCAGTGTGAGGGCGATGCGCAGCCTGATCTGCTTCTGAGCTCATTGCGCAAGTATCCGGACGGCAACATCATCGTCTATGCCCCGACCATCGCCAAAGTCGAAGAGACGGTGGATTTTCTCGAGGAACAGGGCATTCCGGCGGTTTCCTACCATGGCAAGATGGAGACAAAAACTCGCCGAACCAACCAAGAGCGCTGGATGTCAGACGAAGTGCGTGTGTTGGTAGGCACCATCGCCTTCGGATTGGGCATCAACAAGGCGTCCGTCCGCGCCGTGATTCATCTGTCACTACCGAAATCAATAGAGCAGTACTACCAGGAGGCCGGACGAGCGGGTCGCGACGGCGATCCTGCCGATTGCCTGCTGCTCTGGCAAAAGCGGGACACAGCCTTGCTGGCTTATTTCATTGAACAGATCACCGATGCGGCGGAAAAAGAACGGGCCTGGGAGCGCTATCGCACCATTCGCCGCTTCGCTGAATCGAAAAGCTGTCGCCATCACCAGATTTGTGTGCACTTCGGTGAAACGCCCAAGTGGACATCATGCGAAGCATGTGACGTCTGTAGCGGTACACCCGAGTGGCTGACGACCTCCGTAGAAACAGCGGGGCCAGGCCAGGCCCAAGAATTGGTTCGAGCAAATCGCACTCACCAGTTCGAACCTGAAGACAAGCCTGCCCCCGCGGACATCGATCCCGGACTGCGCGACTATCTCCGCGAATGGCGGCGAATCGAAGCCAGGCAACAGAACGTTCCCGCTTTCGTTGTGATGCATGACACTTCACTCGATGAGGTTTGCCGCAAACGCCCGGTAACGATTCCCGAACTGCTTAGTGTCTCCGGATTCGGCGAACACAAGGCCAAGATGTATGGCCCGCAGATCTTCGACGCCTTGAAACGATATCGCGAAGGCGCGCGGATGACCCGGACACCCGAAAAGAAATCAAGGCCGGCCTACGAAACTATGTGTCTGCTCTCCGCAGGAAACAGCTTCGAAGAAATCGCGGAAATTCGTGGACGCCAGCTCACTACCATCATCACTTTGGTGGCTGAACTCGTAGAAAGTGGACAACTACAATTTCAAACCGCGTGGATCGATGACAATCGGCGCTCGATCATCGAAGCAGCCTGCGCGCGTCTGG
>WNFG01000855.1_pt1 | contig 49243 bp, 44 predicted proteins | sample 5400431 | NCBI WGS metagenome assembly WNFG01 (sample SAMN13153346, study PRJNA577476) | soil metagenome | isolation source: 120 cm saprolite under Douglas fir tree site 2 hole 3 replicate 2 | place: USA:California | collected 2015-04-18
AGCTCGAAGCGGGCGCACAGATCGCCGCGCAGCCGCGGAGGGTCGCGCTGCAGGCCGGCGAGATGCTCGAGCAGGGCGGCGCCCGTCATCTGCTCGTAGAAGCCCAGGTCGCCGGGGACGTAGCCGACGCGCGCCATCGCCTCCGGTCCCGGCGGGAGCCCGAAGGCGGAGACGCTGCCGCTGGTCGGCCAGAGCAGGCCGAGCAGCAGGCGGATGGTGGTCGTCTTGCCGGCGCCGTTCGGTCCGAGGAAGCCGAAGGTCTCCCCGGCCTGCACCGAGAAGGAGACGCCCTCGATTCCGCGGCGGCGGCCGTACCGTTTGGTCAGCTCGCGGGCCTCGATGACGGTGGCAGGTGCCAAGGCGAGGCCAGCCTATAGCCGGCCTGGCTCCGAAGTCGAAGCCGCCGGGTCGCTGGCCCGAGAGAAGCTTCATTCTAGATCGTGGTCGAATAATTATTCGACCATGGTTGCAGAGGGCTACCGGCTCACCTACCGGGAGAGCCTGCGATCGGCCGTGACATCCTCGTGCTCGCCGCCGTGCGCGCCTCTGCGGGTGATGGTCGCCTCGTCTGCTACCGGGTCGAGCCCAAGGGACTGCGACCGCTCCTCGATTGGATCGCGCACTACCAGGCGTTCTGGCTCGAATGCACCAACTGTTGGATACGTTGGTGGGAGAGTTCGAGAAGCGCGCCGGCGTCCCGGATGCTCACACCGAGTTTTTTGGTCAGCGCCATCGCGGCCTCCCGCAGGAGCGCCTGGGCCTCAGCTTGAATGTGATCGGCCCGTTCACGCGCCTCCTTGGCTTTTCGCACCTGCGCGATCAGCTCCTCGCTCAGGTGAAACTCCGGCACGAGCTGCGCGGTCTTGCCCGGTTCCCCGGCTGCCTCCAAAGCATTCCTGATCCGGCGCAGCACCTGCTGGATGCTGCGTCCCTGCGTATGAACTCCCTCGACTCCCTTCGCGGTTGCTACCCACCACCCCGCTTCATCGAGTTCCAGTTCAATCGCGAAGGTCCTCCGCGACTTCCTCCTCGCCGACATCGGTTTCACCTCCTCAAGGTTGACCGCGCCTCGCCGAAAGCCAACGCGCGCCCAGGCACGGCTCCAGGTCGCGCTCAATTTTTCGGAGCAGGCCAGGTCCCAGGTCCTCCCCTGCATGCACCGGGATGGTGGTCAAGCATGTTCCGCACCTGACGCGCAGATGCGCGCCTCTCTGGCGGAGCTCCACGCAACCTAGCGTTTTCAGGAGCTGGCGCAGCTCCTTGGCTTTCATGTGGCTATCAGGCTAGCCACCTTCTCGGGATCTGTCAACCGAACTAGCCACTTTGCTTGCTCCGTCGAGCTGAGCGGCGCTGCTCGCAGGCCGGGTCATCCGGCCCGGGGCCGGCAGCGGGGCGTACCTGTGAAGGGAGCCTTTCCGGTGTACCACTCATCCCCCCGGAATCCAGGGCCTTTTTAAGGCCAGCATGCCCGCCTGCTCGCCGGCTGGACGCCGGAATGTCGGACCCATCGCGTAGCGTTGCACTCATTCGGCGGAGACGCGCCACACGATGGGATCGGCGTGACACTCGACTCGTCCAGCGGATTCGGGCTTGCGCCCGGCGGACCTGTTTCGCCGCCTCCGTCGGCCGTGCCCAGAATGGTCCGCGCTCTCAACCAAGTCGCGGCCTTCAAGTACGTCACCGCAGACAACGCCCCGATCTACCGCGCGGTCATGCAGGTCTTTTTCGATGCGCGGCAGAGCTACGTCATCGAGCTCCGCCCGAACGACGTACTCGATCGTCTGCGCACCTCGCGACTCTTCGCCGAGATCCCCACGGACGAGGCCCTCGACTACCATCTCTCCCAGCTCGTCGACTGGGGGAATCTCGCTGCCGCGCACGATCCGGGCGCGGTCGCTCGCCTCGAGGACTTCTACCGGAAGCGCTTCCTCTACCACCTCACCGCGGTCGGCGAGGCTGCGCACCGCGCCGTCCTCGACGTCGAGGCCACCGCCGGTCGGTCAGGCTCGCTGCAGTCCACCATGCTAGCCAAGATTCGCGACGCCCTCCGCGCCCTCGCGGAGTGCTCCGCCGATTCCCCGGCGCCGCCCGACGACGTGCTCGGGCTGCTGCACGACCTGCACACCGCGTTCGACACGCTCACCGAGGAGGCCAACCGCTTCATTGGAGAGCTGGACCGTTCCACCGCTCCGGACCGCATCGAGGAGGAACGATTCGTCCTCTACAAGCAGGCCCTCCTCGCTTACATCTCGCGGTTCGTCGAGCAGCTCCGGCGCCTCGCCGACGAGATCCGTGCCGGCATCGAAGCGGTGGAGCTTGCGGGGGCCCATCGGCTCATCGAGTTGGCCTCCCGCTCTCCGGATCTGCCGCCCGCGCTGGGCACCGAGGACCCGGTCGCAGCCTGGATCGCCGAGCAGCGTGCCCGCTGGTCCGGCGTCCGCGCCTGGTTCGTCGGAGATTCCTCCGCCGTCCCGACCGTCGAGCGGCTCGCCGAGGTTGCCCGCGAAGCCGTCGTGTCCCTTACGCGCACGCTGGGACGACTCAACGACCGTCGCACGCGCCCCGTCGATCGCGCCGCCGACTTCCGCGCTCTTGCCCGCTGGTTCACCGCCTGCCCCGACGACCGTGCCGCGCACAAGTTGTGGTACGCGGCTTTCGGCCTCGCACCCGCTCGCCACTTCCATCTTCAGGACGACGATCCGGACCTCGTCGCTCCCGGCACGTCCTGGTGGGACGCGCCGCCGGTGAACGTCCCGATCCGGCTACGCACCCGCGGAAGCATCAGCGCTGCCGGCCGCCCAGCCGCCGCCGCCGACCACTCGCTGACCCGGCAGTGGATCGCCCAGAAGCGCCGCCGCGAGCGCGCCCAACTCCAGGATGCTGTGCGCCGCTTCGCCGGGCAGGGTCCGCTCTCGTTCCGCGAACTGGCCCTGCTCAAGGCCGCGGAGTTCGACTTGTTGCTCGCGCTGCTCGACGAAGCGCTCAGCGCGCCTCGCTGCCCCGACGGCGCGCGCGCCGCTCGCACCGCGGACGGCCGTTTTCTCCTCACGCTCCAGCCTCCGCCCGCAGGCCACACCGAGCTGGTGCCCATCGACACGCCCGCGGGTCGTCTCTGGTGCCTCGATTATCGGCTCGAGGTGAAGGACGCGCTCGCGGCATCGGCGCCGCGCGCCGCCGCAGGAGGAGCTTCGTGAGCGAGCTGCAATCGGTCCTCGACTCGGAGCGGACCGCCCAGCGCACCGCGGCCCTTCGTCACCTGCTCGCCCATCCGCTGGTGCTCGCCGTCGATGCGCCGGAGGCGTTCGCGTCGATCGTCCGGCACCGCGAGTGGCTGTCCACCTGGCTCGCGGAGCATCCGGGCTGGAAGCTCTCCGTCGAATCCGCCGCAGGATTCGCCCGTCTCCACAAGATCCCGGCCGTACCGGACGCCACGCGCCCGGCGCATGCTCCCGGACGCCCGGCGTTCGACCGCCGGCGCTACGCGCTGTTCTGCCTGACGCTCGCCGCCCTCGACGACGTGCCCTCGCAAACTACGCTCGCCACGCTGGCCCGCCTGGTCGAGGAGCTCAGCGCAGAGGAGGACGGCGTCGCCGGCTTCGACCCGACGTCCTCCGCCGAGCGCCGGGCCTTCGTCGACGCGCTCCGACTCCTGGCTGCATTCGGCGTGCTCCGGCTGCGTGACGGCGACGAGGAGCGGTACGCGCAGAGCCGTGAGGGGGACGCCCTCTTTGACGTCAACGAGCGGCTCCTCTCGCAGCTCATCTCCGCGCCGGTCCCTCCCGCTTTCGCCTGCGAACCTGACCGGCTCCTCGAGGAGCCGTGGCCGGATACCGAAGAAGGCCAGCGCCAACGCGCCCGCCAGCACGTCCTGCGGCGACTGCTCGACGAGCCCGTCCTCTATTATGAGGACCTGGAGCCGCGCGCCTTCGAATGGATCGATCACAGCCGCGGCTTCGTCTACCGCCTCCTTCAGCAGGACGCCGGATTCACCGTCGAGCGCCGCAAGGAGGGCCTCGCTGCCGTGGACCCGAGCGGCGAGACGACCGACACACTGTTCCCCGGTGGCGGCTCGACCGTCCAGCACGCCGCGCTCCTCCTTGCGGAGCAGCTCGGACGTCTGCATGGACGCGGAGAGAGCGCCATCGAGCCGGACGCCATCGTGCGCCTGATGGAGCAGCTCCAGCGCGATTGCGGCGAGCTGTGTCACTGGAGCAAGCAGTATCCAGCCGACGAGGCAGGCGCGCACCGCCTTGCTGGCGACGCGCTCGAGCTCCTGGAGGGCTTCGGGCTGGTCTCGGGAACCGAGGATGGCGCCGCCTGGCGCATCCGGCCGGCTACCGCGCGCTTCGCCGCCGGCGCTCCCGCCGTTCGCCGCGTGGCGGCACTGAACAGATGAGGCGATGATGAACGCTCCGACAGCTCTCCCCGATCCCGGCACGTCGCGATGGCAGCTGCTGCGCGCGGGCATCCAGAACATCTGGGAGTACGACGACCAGCGCTTTGTGTTCCAGCGCGGGCGGCTGCTCCTCCGCGGCCAGAACGAGTCGGGAAAGACGAAGGCGCTGGAAGTCCTGCTCCCCTTCCTCTTCGACGCCGATCTCCAGCCGCAGCGGCTCGATCCGTTCGGCTCGACGGCGCGGCCGATGCGTTGGAACCTGCTCAACGACTCGAACCCCGACGTGTCCGTCGCCATCGGTTACGTGTGGCTGGAGCTGGGTCGCATCGAAGAGGGAACCCCGCGCTTCTGCACCGTGGGTGCCGGTCTCAGGGCGAAGCGCAGCGTGCCCGGCGTCGAGAACTGGTACTTCGTCTCCTCGCAGCGCGTGGACGTGGACCTGCGCCTCTACGACGCGAACCGCGTCCCACTCACCCGCGCCGCGCTCGGCGACGCGCTCGCGGGGAGGGGCCAGCTCTTCGACCGCGCTTCCGACTACCGGCGGGCGGTCAATGGCCTCCTGTTCGGCATGCCCAACGAGCAGTACTCCGCGCTCATCGACGCGCTCCTGCAGCTCCGCCGCCCGCAGCTCTCCAAGCAGCTCGACCCTGAGGAGCTCTCGCGGATCCTCAGCGCGAGCCTGCCGCCGCTCGACACGGGCGTGGTGGGCACGCTGGCCGAGGGTTTCGAGCGGTTGGATCGCCATCGCGCCGAGCGCGAAGAGCTGGCCGGAACGCTGAGTGGGCTCCGCGCTTTCCTCGACGTGTACCGCGGGTACGTCGCGTCCTTCGTGAAGTCGCGCGCGCTCGATCTGACGCGCGCCGAGAGCGCCTACCACGCGTCGCGCGCGGCGGTCCGGGAGGTCGAGGAACGGCAGCAATTGACGGCGCGGCGGCAGCTCGAGCTGGCCGAGACCCTCGTCCAGCTGCAGCGCGAGGGCGATGCGCTGGAGGAGCGGATCCGGACGCTCCGGGAATCGGACGAGTTCCGCGCGGTACGGGACCTGGATGAGGCGGTGTCTCGGGCACAAGGGGACCGCCAGTTTTCCATCAAGCTGCGTGCCGCGGCAGCGTCCGCGCGCGACCGCGCGGAGGCCACCGGTCGCAAGGTGCAGGAAGCGGAGACCGCGTCCGCGTCGGCGAGCGTGGAAGCGGAGCGCTCGCGTGTCGCCGCGCGGGACCGCGCAGCACAGGCGTTGCTGGATCCGGTCGACCTGGCCCTGGCCGCGACGCTCGAGCGCGGTGACTTCGGAGGGGCGCACGGGACGCTCGCCACCGCCGTCCGGATGCGCGAGGAGGCGGTGGCCTCGGTCGCCGCCCACGCCCGGAGAATCTCCGAAGCGACGTCGCGCCTGGATCGCGCCGCCGACCGGTTCGCTGCCGCAGACGACCGTGCACGTAGCGAGGCAGAGAAGCTCGCGCATGCGGAATCCGAAGAGGCCGCAGCCCGCGATCGATTCCTTCAGGATGTTTCCGCCTGGTCGGAAGGTCTGCGCGTTCTCTCCGTGGATGCGGCGGCCCTCCTCGATGTGCCTCCCGCGCAGATGCGTGGAGGGATCGAGGCAGCGGCGACCTCCGCGCGGCACGAGCTGGACGGCGAGGTTTCCGCTGCCGCGCTCGCGCTCTCGAACGTCGACCAGGAGCTGGAAGATGTCCGCCGCGACCGCGACGCGCTGCTGGCGAGCGCGCACCAGCCGCCGCCGGCCCCATCCTGGCGCGCGGGGCGCCCGGCCGAGCGGCCGGGGGCGCCGTTCTACCTCGTGTGTGAGTTTCGCGACGGGCTCGCCGCCGGGGCGCAGGCTGGGCTCGAGGCGGCGCTGGAGGCGTCAGGGCTCCTCGATGCCTGGGTGACGCCGGAGGGGCGGCTCCTCGATCCATCCACCTCCGACGTCGTGCTGGCTCCAGCGCCGCAGCAGGGCGCCACGCTCGCGGACGTGCTGAGACCGGCGCAGGGCGCAGCAGTTCCGGAAGAGACCATCGCCGCCGCCCTGCGTTCCGTCGGACTCGTCCAGGACGGAACGGCGTCGGAGCAGGCGTGCTGGGTCTCGACGGACGGCCGGTTCCGCTTGGGCCCGCTCCACGGGTCGAATGGGAAGGACTCGCCGGCATTCATCGGCGCGTCGGCGCGAGAGGAGGCGCGGCTTCGTCGGATCGCGGACCTGGACGCGCGCATTGCCATTCTCGAGACAGATCGCACGGAGCGGCAACGCGCGCTGCAGGCGGCCGAAGCGCGGCGGGAGTTGCTCGCCGACGAGCTGCAACGCTTTCCGGACCACTCTGCGCTGCTCGAGCGTCAGGCAGCCACGGCGGCGCGCGCGGAGGAGCTGGCGGCAGCACGGACCTGCCGGGCAGAAGCCGCGCAGCTCTTCGAGGAACAAAAGGCGGCGCTTCGGGAGGAGGTCGTCGCCCGCGACGCCGAGGCGGCCAGGCTCGAGCTCCGCGGCTGGGTCGATCGCTTGGACGAGCTCCGCGCGCGGACGGCGGAGTACGACCGCGCGGCGCGGGACCTGATCTCGTCGGCGCGACGCATGCAGGATGCGCGGGCGCTGCTGGTCGAGCGGCAACAGGCCCGTGGAGAAGCCCAGACGCGCCTCGCGGAGGCGGAGAGCGAAGCGGAGCAGGCTAACGGCGCAGCGGCGAGGGCAGAGGCGCGGGCCGCCGCGTTGCGCGAGGCGGTCGGCTCCACCCGCGACGAGATGCTCGGAGCCATCCGGTCTGCCGAGGAGCGCCGGGCGGCCGTGCGCGGCGAGCTGGAGGACGACCGCAAGGAGAAGACCGACGTAGACCAGCAGGTCGGCGCGCTGCGCCGCGAGCTGGACGACGCGCAGCAGAAGGTCGCCGATCAGGACGGCCAGCGGCGCGAGGCGGATGCCCGCTTCCGAGAGGTGGCGGTGCACGGCTTGCTGGCTCTGGCGGGCGTGGAGGGCACGACAGATCCGGCGCAGTGGAGCTTTACCGACGCGCTGCTCACTGCGCGCCGAGCGGATGAGGCGATGCCGAAGATCGATCCGTCTCAACAGGGGCGCGACCGGGCGTGGAACAAGGTCGGCGAGAAGCATGGCGATCTCATGCGGAGCGTGCGACCGGAGATCCGCGTCGTCGCCGAGCAGATCTCCGGGCTGATGCTGTACCGCGCAACCTTCAACGCGCGCGGGATGGCACTCCTCGAGCTTCGCGCCGAGCTGGAAGCGGAAGTCGCCTCCCGCGACCGGCTGCTCGGCGAGGAGGAGCAGAAGCTGTTCGAATCCTTCCTCACCGGCGAGGCCCACGAGCACCTCCGCGCGCGGCTGCGAGATGCGTTTGCCCTCGTCAAGCGGATGAACCGCCAGCTTGAGGCGCATCCAACCTCGTCGGGGATGCAGATGCGGCTCGGATGGGAGGTGGCGGAGGAGACGCCGCCCGGAACGCGCGAGGTCGTGGCTCTGCTCTTGCGCTCGGGCCACCTGCTTTCAGACGCCGACCGATCCGCACTGAGCGCGTTCCTGCGGCAGCGGCTCGATGACGCGCGACGGCAGGAGGGGGCGCGGCCTCTTCAGGAGCAGATGATGGCCGTGCTGGACTACCGCGCCTGGCACACCTTCCATGTGGAGTGCCGGTCGGGACCGGAAGGGTGGAAGCGGCTCACGCGCAAGGTGCACGCCGCCGGCTCCGGCGGGCAGAAGGCGGTGATGCTCCACCTTCCGCTCTTTGCGGCGGCGGCGGCGTTTTACGAGTCGGCCTCCGCGGCGGCCCCCCGGCTCATCCTCTTGGACGAGGCCTTCGCTGGAATCGACCGGGAAACGCGCGGACAGCTGATGGGGTTGCTCGCCGAGTTCGATCTCGACTTCGTGATGACCTCGTTCGAGGAATGGGGCTTCTATCCGCAGCTCGACGGCCTCTCCACTTACCACCTGGCCCGCGAGAAAGGCATGCGCGGCGTGTACGCCGACTGGTTCGTGTGGAACGGGCGCGAAGCGATCCCGGTCGGCGCGGCATGAACACCGGATCGGTAAACGACGAACGGGCGGCGGCCCTCCGTGCGCGGCTCGGGCGGCCCGAGTACCACGCTCTGTTCGCCGCGATCCGCGAGCGGCTGGAAGGCGCTGTGCCCGAGCTCGTCAGGACAGTGACGCTCAGTGGGCTCACGCTGGCGGAACGGCAGGCGATCGCCGATCTTCACGGGTCGCGCGAGGTCCCCGGGCAGCGTGTGCGCATCTCGCTGGCGAAGCTGGATGCGGCGCTGCGTTCGAGCGCGGTCGGCGTGGGTCTCATCGACGCCGTCGTGACGCTCGGCGGGCCGCTGGCGGATCGGCGCGCGGCCCGCGCCTCGGCGGCCGCTGCATGCGAGCAGATGTGGTCGCGTGCGGCGCAGCACCCAGCTGTCACCGGCAGCCCGGCGCTCAGCGCGTGGCTTCACGAGCTGCGCGCGTTGGGACTCGTTGCGCGTGCGGCACGGTCGAGCGGAGTTGCCGAGGAGACGCTGCTGGACCAGACATTGGAGGTGGTGGGGCGGCTCCCGGCGGCCAGCACGCCGCTCTCGGTGCTTGCCACCGAGCTCACGGGCGACTCACACGCCCTCGACGCTGGGCAGCCGCTGGCGGGGCTCGTGCTCCGAGCCGCCGCCCGGATCGCCGGGTGGTCGCAGGCCCCCGTCTCTGCGGCGGAGCGCCGGAGGCTGTGGTCGGACGTCGGAGTGGCGTGCGACCCGCTTTCGGCGCAGGTCTTGACGCTCGGGCTCGAACCGCTGGGCGATCACCGGTTGGCTCGACACCTCCGCGAGTCCTCTGCAGACGGCGAGCCTCGCCGGATCACCTTGCGCGAACTCATGGGCGAACCGCTGCGGGTCGAGGCAGAGAGCGACGTCTTCGTCTGCGAGAACCCGAGCATCGTTGCTGCTGCCGCGGATGAGCTCGGCAGCCGATGCGCGGCGCTGGTATGCCTCGAAGGCGTCCCCTCGACGGCGGCGATCGCCCTGCTGCAGGCGCTTCAGCGCGGAGGCGCGCGAATCATGTTCCACGCTGACTTCGACTGGGCCGGTATTCGGATTGGCAACTTGCTCCGCGAGCAACTGAAGGCGGCCTCCTGGCGATTCACCGCGCCCGACTACGAGCGCACTGCCGCTGCGACGTCCGAGGCGCCGGCGCTGGCCGGTATCGCGGTGGAAGCTTCCTGGGACAGCGATCTTGCCGTCGCGCTGCGCCGCATCGGCCGTACCGTTTTCGAGGAGCAAGTGCTGGGTACTTTGCTCGGCGATCTGGAGCGCGAGCCACGGACCCACTAGGGAGCGAACTCGCTCCGTGCCCGCAGGGTGGCGATCCTTGTTCCTTCGGGTTGCTCACGCACGGTCCCCGGCTGCGGCGACCTCCCGGTCGAGGCGATGCCCTCAGCGTCTCCGGTACGAGTAGAGCCAGCGCGCCATGCCGGGCCCCACGTTGCGGACGCTGTGCCGTCGACCGCTCTTGCCCCCACCCACGTACGACCTGCCCGACCCGGCGAGGCATCGGGGCTCTCCCAGCTGGCGCTCCGGTCCAAAGCGTACTGGGGATACGACGCGGAGTTCCTCGACCGCTGCCGTGGCGAGCTGGAGGTGCGTTCCGAGCAGCTCGCGGCGTTGCGGGCGCATGTGCTGGAACGAGAGGGCAGCATCCTCGGCTTCTTCACCCTGGCTGGCGATCCACCCGAGGGAGAGCTGATCCACCTCTACGTCGATCCCGCTGGGCGCCTCTTGCCGCTCCTGGAGCTGGATCTGGCCCCAGCCTCCCGAAATGGTTGATGGCGGATGCGACGCTACGCGGCGTTCCTTCGGGGCGTCAGTCCGATGAACGCGAAAATGCCGGAGCTGAAGAGGTGCTTCGAGGCGGCCGGCTTCAGCGACGTGAAGACGGTCCTCTCGAGCGGCAACGTCGTCTTCAGCGCCCGCGCGTCGTCCGAGGCGTCGCTCGAGCGCAAAGTCGAGACCGCGATGAAGAAGCAGCTTGGCCGTGCGTTCCTCGCCATCGTGCGTCCGCTCGATGTGCTTCGCGCGATCCTCGCCGCCGACCCCTATGGAGCGTTCCGGCTGTCGCCCGGCGCGAAGCGCGTGGTCACGTTCCTGCGCAGCAGGCCCCGGGCGAAGCTCGAGCTGCCGATCGAGCTCGATGGCGCGCGCATCCTGAGCGTGCAGGGCAGCGAGGTTTTCAGCGCCTACGTCCCGGGGCCCAGAGGACCGGTCTTCATAACGCTCATCGAGAAGACCTTCGCCAGAGAGGTCACGACGCGGACCTGGGAGACCGTGAAGAAGGTGGCGGAGTAACCACGGAGGTCACGTGACCAGTCCGAGATTCCTTTCAGGATGAGGTTCGGACTCCCGTTACGCCGCCGGCGCTTCCCCGCAGCTGCACCTCGCGGAGTCTGCCGCCCGCCCAGGCGCAAGGGATCGCCATGGCGACGACCGCGAGGGCATACCACTTGGGGCCGAACTCGGGAGCGCGGCCCCACGCGGCTACGGTAGCGGCAGTGCTGAAGACGAGGCCCACTACGCCAAGCGCCAGGGCGTGCCGCATGGGCCGATCGGGAGCGAGGCGCGCAGTCAGGTAGCTGCCCGCGACGCCGTAGATGATGCGATAGGCCGTCGCGAGCAGGAAGAGCCGGTCGGACATCGGCTGGCCCCAGGGTGGGAAGATGCCGGTCGCGTGCAGGACCACGTCGGTGGCGGTCGTCACGGCGAAGATCGCCACCAGGCCCGCGAGCACGGCGCCGATGCTTCGACCGGTGCGGCGCGGACGAGGCGTCTCGGTCATTTCCGGACCTCTCCGGACGCCAGCAGCTCGGCGAGCTTGTCGTAGCTCTGGGAGACTCCGCCCTCCATCGGGGACTTGAAGACGCCGTCGCGGGCCTCCCGCGACTCGTAGCGCATGGTGACCGTGAGCGTGGTCTTGCCGCCCTGCTCGACGAAGGTAGTCGTGATCAGCGACTCACCGGGGTACCAGGCCTCGTCGAACTTCTCGGTGTTCACGAGCCGCTCGGGCGGGACGACCTCGCGGTAGACGCCCCGCACTCCCATCTCGCGTCCGTCGGCGCCTCGCCATACCCAGCGATAGGTGCCGCCGACCCGCAGGTCGACCTCGCACACCGGCATCGTCCAGCCGCCGAACACCCCGAGCCAGCGCTTGAGCAGCTCGGGCTTGGTGTAGGCGTCGAAGACCAGGCTGCGCGGCGCATCGAAGACGCGCGTCATCACGATCTCGCGGTCGCCGCGCGCGCTCAATTTCAGGGTTCCGGTGCTCTTCATGGTGGGTTCTCCTCTATCGCTTGCTGCGTCCCAGCATCGGCGGTACGCCTCCAGCCATCCGGTGGCTTCCGCGAGCGGCCTGGGCTCGAGCCGGCGCGGCCGCCGCTGGGCGTCGCGTCCGCGCGAGACGAGGCCGGCGCGCTCCAGCACCTTGAGGTGCTTGGAGATCGCTGGCTGGCTCATGTCGAAGGGGGCGGCCAGCTCCGTCACCGACGCCTCGCCCGTGGCCAGGCGGGCGAGGATCGCCCGCCGCGTCGGGTCGGCCAGCGCCGCGAAGGTGGCGTCCAGCCGGTCGGGGGTCGCTCGTCTATAGCTGGATGGTTGCATAACCTATCGGTGATGTACTCGCGACCGCGCCGGTCTGTCAAGCGCCGGCGTCCCGCTCTGCTGCGGCTGCTTCGCGTGGAACGCCGTCGACGACGGAACCGGCCATGGCTCGACGGTAGATGGCGGTCCCGATGCTGCCGAGGATCGCGATGCCGAGCGCTCCGCCGAACTCGGAGCACGTCTCCGAGATCGCCGAAGCCGCCCCGGCCCGCTCGGGCGGGGCAGCCCCGATGATCAGGTCGTTTGCCAGGGTGAACACCGGAGAAAGACCAAGGGAGAAGACGACCGTGCTGGCGACGATTGTGGCGAGCCCGGAGGTGCCGTCGACTTGAGCAAGCGCCAGGAACCCGCCGGCCGCAATGACGAGGCCGGCGCCCATCAGGAAGGCCGGCCGGACACGGCGCGCGATCACCGGCGACAACATGGACCCGACGACGAACCCGACTGCGAATGGCATCGACCACAGCCCTGCCTTCATCGGCGAGAGGCCGAGCACCAATTGCAGGAGCGAGCTGCGGACGCACGTGCGCGCCCGCTGTGGGGCCGGCTTCTCGGGCTCAGATGCCCCGACCGCGCCGCAGCCTCATCCGGCCCGTTTCACCTTCTCTTCGACGAACCGCACCGCGAGGCGCGTGCCCAAGGCGCGGGCCACTTTGTCTAGCAGATCCAGCTTCGGGACAACCCGGCCACTCTCGAGCCGCGCAATCGCCGGCTGCTTCGTACCGACGCGCGCAGCCAGTTCCCCTTGGCTGAGCTTCTTCAGCTCACGCAGTTCGCGCACGAGTCGCGCCACTTCAAAGCGATCGAATTCGGCTGCGAATTCAGGATCCTTCCTGCGTTGCTCGCGAATGAATTCATTCAGCGACCGCCCGATGTGGCGGCTCCTCTTCTTCTGCCGCTTTCTTGCCATGTACCGCTCCGTTGCCCCCTCAGGGGCGCGCTGCTCCGCTATCCGCTTCCCTCCAAGACTTCCCGCATCCGTTGCTCCGCAACCGCGATTTCACGCGGTGGTGCTTTCCGTCCCTGCTTCTTGTAGGCGTGCAGGAGCACCATCGTCGGTCCACTGACAACTACGTAGAACACACGATGTGCCAAGACCTTGACCTCCCAGAGCTTGCCCCGGACCTGCCGCGTCAGAATGCCGGAGGCATGCAGTCCGCTGTCCTGCAGGTCCTTGAGGTTTGCGAGGACCGCGGCGCGCTCCCTCGCGTTCAGGTCGGCGAGGTATTTCTCGACCGGGCTCGCGCCCGAGGCCGTCCTGTGGAAGCGAATATAACGACAACGTTATAATCGCGCAAGGGTTCCTCTCGCGCCGGTCGGGCCTGACGAGTTCGTCGAGCCAGGAGGCGAATCGGGTCGCCGACGTCTCTGTCGTGCATCGGTCACCTCGCCGGAATTACCTTGCGCCGCGGGTGCCGTGAGGCACCGTGAGCGACCGATCGGTCGCAAGAGCACCAGCGAGGAGGCCGTCATGGCAGCAAAGAATGGATCGCGAATCGTCCAGGGCTGGCCGGAGGAATCGAAGGAGGCCGCGCAGCTCGTCCTCGACCAGTACGGCGAGCCCGACGAGGCAACCGAATCGCAGCTCATCTGGGACCATCCGGGTCCCTGGAAGCGGATCGTCGCAACGAAGGCGTTCCACCGGCACGACTTCCCCATGCCCCATACCGACTCGGTGGAGTCGTTCATCGATTACCGGGTTCCCGTGGAGAAATTCGGGCCCATCGCCCGATTCGACGGCAGCGTGGTCACCGAGCGCACGTCTGGCGAAGCGTCCGCGCGCTGCCACGACGAGCAGGCCAACATGCTCGCGCTCAACCTCATGCACGACATCGTGACCGGCGCGAAGAGCCCGGAAGAGGCGCGGGCCTATTACGCCAAGGAGGTCCTCGACTGGCGGCGCAAGGACCCCACGCCGTACATGGAGCGGCTGCGCTTTACCCCGCAGGGGCCGGAGGCTGCCGATCCCGACGTCCGGATCATCCCCGAAGAGGAGCTCAAGGCGGCAGTCGAGGAAGGCAAGTCGCGCGCACGCCCCGCGGAGGAGACCGGAGCGCACGCGTAGCCTGCATCTGCAGGATGCGACCGGGCGGCCGAATCCCTAGCTTGGCCGTCGGAGGTGTACTGGCATGCCCGACAAGGAAACCATCGAACGTGCCCATCAGGATGCGGCGCAGGGCAAGTCGGCGTCGACGCAGGCGGGCGAGTTCGTGCGCGAGGAGATGCACCACATCAGGGAGGGCAAGCACGGGGCCCGGTCGCCCAAGCAAGCGATCGCGATCGGCCTCTCGAAGGCCCGGCGCGCCGGTGTGAAGCTGGGGGCGCCGAAGCGAGGGACGGCCTCGGCGGCGACCAGGCGCAAGGCAGCGCGGGACGTCCGGCGGGGGCGTAGCCGGCGGCGTCCGTCAGCCAGGCGAGCACGGGCGGTGAGGGGCGCGTTGCGGCGCGAGCCACGCTCTTCGGCTTCGCGCAAGGCGCTGGCTAGGCAGGCGCACCGGGCGGCGATGCGCCGCGGCCGGCGGGCGCGCAGCGCTGCGGCGAAGAAGGCGGTCAGGACGAAGGGCCCGGCCAGGCGCCGCGCGGCAGCCCGCAAGGCGGCACGGACGCGCAAGGCGCGCTAGTCCCAGACGGCGAGAGCGGGTACCCCGACCCCAGCGCGCCAGACGACTGCGTACGCCTCGGTATTGAAGTCCTCCTCCGATAGCGCCAGAAGGGCGACCGGGGAGGGGACGAAACGGAGGACCCCATGCGCTGCGAAGAGATCATGAAGCGCGACGTGCAGAGCGTCCAGCCGACGGACCCGGTCCAGGCGGCCGCCCAGCGCATGCGCGAGGCGAACGTCGGCTTCCTGCCCGTCTGCGATTCGAGCAGGAAAGTGCTCGGCGCGATCACCGACCGCGACATCGCGCTGCGGATCGTCGCGGACGGCCGGCCGCCGACCACCGCCATCGGCGACGTGATGACCCGCGAAGTCGTCGCCTGCGCTCCCGGCGATGACGTGAGGCGCGCCGAGGAGCTGATGGGGAAGAAACACAAGTCGCGGATGATCGTGGCCGACGAGGAATGGCGGCTCGTGGGCGTGATCAGCCTCTCCGACATCGCGCAGGTCGAGGACGCCTCGCGCGCCTCGCAGACGATGAAGCAGGTCACCGAGCGCGAGGCCCGCCCGCACTAGAAGGAGGTCCCAAATGCCAGCTTCCTGTGAGGTGTGCGGAAACGAGTACGACAAGGCGTTCCAGGTGACGGTGCGAGGTGCCTCGCACACGTTCGACAGCTTCGAGTGCGCCATCCAGGCCCTTGCGCCGGTGTGCGCCCATTGCCGCTGCCGCGTCATCGGGCACGGCGTGGAGAAGGAGGGCCGCATCTTCTGCTGCGCCCATTGCGCCCAGGTCTCCGGCGTGAAGGAGCTCAGGGATCGCGCCTGACGAAGCGCGGCGGGGTATTCTTTCAAAGCGATCGTGCCAGAAAAATGTCCGAAGGCAGTGCGCTCGGACGTCGTAGTGCCGAAGCGCCCGCGGCCGGGCGGAGCGGGTCCGAGGTCGGCGGCTGGCGCAACGTGAGGAGACTACGATGAGCGAGTTCGTTTATCTGTTTCGGAGCAGCGAGTCGCAGCAGCGCGAATTCATGGGAAATCCGGAGCGAGCGCAGCAGAGCATGCAAGTGTGGCTGGCTTGGATGCGCGGGCTGGAAGAGAAGGGTCACCTGAAGAACCCGGGGCAGCCGCTCGGGCACACCGGAAAAGTGGTCCGCGGCAAGGAAAAGGCGGTCACCGACGGTCCCTACATCGAGGTCAAAGACCTGGTCGCGGGCTTCATCATCGTCGAGGCGCGCGACCTGGCCCAGGCGGCGGAGCTCGCGAAGGGTTGCCCGATGCTCGAGGGCGGCGGATCCGTGGAGGTCCGCCCGGTGGATGAAGCGGTCCTGGGTCTGAATCGGAAGCTCGACCCCGAGCGCGCGGCGCGCTGGCGGGGCGCGCTTCCGGAGTAGCGGAAGGGTGCCGGAGCTGAACGAACATCTGTTCCGGAGCGAATGGGGGCGGCTGGTCGCCGCGCTCACCCGGATCTTCGGAGTGCACAACCTGGCGCTGGCGGAAGACGTCCTGCAGGACGCCTTCTGCCGGGCGCTGGAGGTCTGGAAGGTTCGCGGCGTTCCGGAGAACCCGTCCGCGTGGCTGATGGCGACGGCCAGGAACCGCGCGCTTGACGTCGTGCGGCGGGAGCGCAAGGCGCGCACCTTCGCGCCCGAAATGGGCCGGCTCCTCGAGACCGAGTGGACGCTCGCCGCCCTGATCGACGAGGCGTTCGCGGCGGACACGATCCGCGACGAGCAGCTCCGGATGATGTTCTCCTGCTGCCATCCTCGTCTGCCGGAGGAGGTGCAGCTCGCGTTCATCCTCAGCATCCTGTGCGGCTTCAGCGCCAAGGAGATCGCGAGCGCGCTCCTGACCGGTCGCACGGCGATCGAGAAGCGGATCTCGCGCGGGAAGAAGCTCCTCGCCAGCTCGAAGAAATTGTTCGACCTGGCCGATGCCGAGTTCGCGCCGCGCCTGTCGACCGTCAGGCACGCGCTCTATCTCCTGTTCAACGAGGGGTATCACGGAGCCTCTGCGAAATCCGCGGTGCGCGTCGAGCTGTGCGCGGAGGCCATGCGCCTGACGGCGCTCCTGCGCGGGCACCCGGCTGCCGCGACGCCGGCCACGAACGCGCTCGCCGCGCTGATGTGTCTCCACGCGGCCCGGCTCCCGGCGCGCACCGACTCCGCCGGCGAGCTGAGCGCGCTGGTGGATCAGGACCGATCGCGTTGGGACGCCCGGCTCCTCTCGGAAGGGCTCGCGCTGTTCGAGCTCTCCGCAGCCGGGGAAAAGGTGAGCCCCTACCACATCGAGGCGGGAATCGCCGTCGTGCACGCGGGCGCGCGGAGCCTCGAGGAGACGGACTGGCCGGCGATCGTCTCCCTCTACGACAGGCTGATGGACATGGCTCCGTCGCCGGTCGTCGCGCTCAATCGCGCGATCGCCGTCGCTCAGGCCGACGGCGCCGAACGGGGGCTCGAGGAGCTCTACGCGATCGCCGACCGCGATCGGCTGTCCGACTATCCCTTCTATCCCGCCGCGCTGGGCGAGCTCGAGCTGCGCCGCGGTCATCGTCCCGTCGCGCGGAAGCACTTCCAGGCGGCGCTCCGGGCCGCGAGGAACGGCATGGAGCGCCGGTTCTTCGAGAAACGCCTGCGGAGCTGTAGCGGCGATGCGTGAGAGATTCCTGGGCGCAACCGGTTGGCATATTGTCGTGCTACCGATGCGCATGCCAGCGGCCGAAGCATGAGCAAGCTCGACGAGTTCATTCCGGCGTACCAGTTCAACGAGGTCCATCGGATCCGCATCCGGGCGCCGAGGAGCCGCATCTACGGCTCCGTCAAGGAAGTGACGGCAGGCGAGGTCACCCTGTTTCGCGCGCTGACCTGGATCCGGCGCTTCGGGAGGGCAGGTCGCGAGAGCATCCTCAATCCTCCCGCCGATCAGCCGATCCTCGAAGTCGCCACTCGGACCGGATTCTTGCTGCTCGCGGACGACCCGGAAAGCGAGCTCGTCCTCGGGACCCTCGTGATCGCTCCAGGCGGTCTGAAGAGGCCGGTGACGCCGCGAGAGTTCAAGGACCTCGCCGCTCCCGGCGTAGCGAAGGCGGTGATGAACTTCCGGATCGAGGAGGAAGGTCAGGGCACCTGGCTCGTCTCGACGGAGACGCGCGTGCATGCGACCGACACATCGGCGCGGCGCAGATTTACCAGGTACTGGGCCCTCATCCGTCCCGGGAGCGGATTCATCCGGAGGATGTGGCTGCGCGCGATCAAGCGCCGGGCAGAGGGTCCTGGGGTCCTCCCCCAAGCTTCCGCGGGGTAAGGGCAGCGGTCATCTCTTTCTTCGGGGAAGTCACCTGCTGGAGCGCGCGAACAGCTCATCAAGCTTGCGCGCGACGATCGTCCGCAGTCGTTTCGAGGGAATACGCTCTGCCCAGCGCCGCGCCTCGCTTCGCCGGAAGCGGCGCGGCAATTCCAGTTCGGGCAGGGAGGCGAACAGCCTCCCGCGCGTCGGAGAGAGGTACAGGAAGTCGACCAACGCCTTCTCGGGCGTCGCGAGCTTGATCCCGGATTCCGCCACCAGCTCGAAGCCGTCGAAGAAGGCGGGCTGAACGTGATGCACGCTGAACGTCCCGAGCGGCGTCCCGATACGCGCAGTGCGCGCGAGCGACACGGCGAAGATCATCGACGGGATCTGTTCGATCATCCCGTGCCGATAGAGCGCGGTCTGCAGGGAGAGGTAGCTCGGGTACGGGGCCGTCACGTACTCGGCGAGCGCCAGCGCGTCGGGCTCCTCTGCGAGCGCCCAGACGCCCTTCCGGACCGGCGTCACCAACCCGCTTCGCGCGAGGCGGCGCATCGTGTGGCTGGCAGCCTGCCCCGAAATCCCGAGCACCGCCGAGGCGTCGGCGGTCGTGGCCGCCGGCACCCGGAGCCGCTTGAGCCGCCGCAATGCCTCCGCCGCGTTCATGCCGCCGCCTTCTCCAGCCCCTCGACCACCTGGGCCTGCATTGCCTCCCACGCTTCGCGCGTGCCGTATTCGTCGAGGTGCTCGGGCTTCAGATAAGACGCCACCTGCGACTTGAAATCGCCGTACGAGACATCCATCGCTCGCTCGATCGCTTTGGGGATCTCTTCGCGCATGGGGAGGAGCGCCTCGACCCGACCTCCCGCCCGCGCAAGCAGCACCGCGAGATCAAACACGTCGCGGGCCTGGACGTTGCTCCGGCCGATCAGCGCTCCGAGCTTCTGCCGGAGCGCCGCGGCGAGCGCGTAATGAGGCGCGAGGAGCGGCATGAGCCGATACTCTGCGAGCAAACCGCCGGCGACGGGTTCGATCACGGCGTCTTCCGTCGTGCGCCTCCGGGAAAACTCGATCTTCGTGTGCAGCGCCAGCGAGCGACCCTCGACTGAAAGCCCCACCTTCCAGCGTTGAGTCGTTTCGGTCTGTTTCGGCGACGTCACGTCGGCCACCGAGATGCCGCGGCTTCTCAGCGGAAGCGCCAGGGCGGGAGCGCTGAGGATCTTGCCGACCTTCTCCTTGAGCGCGTGCACCGGCATCCGCGCCACGTCCAGGTCGATGTCGTCGGAATAGCGGACGCTCTCGAAGAAGAAGCGCAGGTTGCACCCGCCTTTGATGGCGAAGCGGTCCTTGTCCGGCCCCACGCAGAGAAGGCGGACGAACTGCAGGTGGAAGAACTCGACGGCCTGACGGTCGGTGAGCACGGTTCTTTACACATCACGGTCATGACACTTATGTCAAGTTAACGTATTGTTAGTTTACGGGCAGCGGGATCTCAGACGTGGGCGTCACGCAGTCGGGTCGACAGCATGGACATCCGGGGTCCGCCCGCCGCGACATGCCGGCGGGCGGACCCTTCCTACGTCTTCAGCTGCAGCTGCGGGATCACCCCGGTGCCGAGCACCAGGTTCACCTGCCCGACCTTGCCCGCCAGCTCCTTGTACGCCTCCAGCTCCTTGAGGCGGACGAGCAGCGGGTTCTCCGCGAGGACCTTCGCCGTCTGCGCCATCGAGCGCGTCGCGGCCGTCTCCTCGCGGCGGAGGATGACGTTCGCCTCCGCCTCCTTCTGCGCCTCGATGACCCGGTTGAGCAGCACCTTCATCTCACCCGGCAGCACGAGGTCCTTGAGGCCCAGGTCGAGCAGCTCGAGGCCCACCGTCGCAGCGCGCTCCGCCACGCCCGGCCGCAGCGCCTGGCCGAGCTCCTCGCGCGCGCCGAGCAGCTCGTCCAGGGTGCGCGTCGCCACGGCCTCCCGAGCCGAGAGCTGCACGGCGAGGTACAGCACCTCGTCCGGCGCCCGCGCCACGGTGGCCAGGCGGCGCGCGTCCGCCACCCGGTAGACGGCTGCGAGGTTCAGGCGTCGCCGGTCGTCACGCGGGCTATCTCATAACCTCCTGGCCGGTCACCTGGAGCAGCCGCTCACGCACCTCGATGACGGCGAGCTGCACCTTGCGCCGCGCCGTCCAGGCCGCGTACCGGCCCGTGCCCAGCACGGCATCGAGCGCGCCGTCCACGTAGCGGACCACGGTGTAGCCCTCGGCCGCCGTGGCCTCGACGTAGTCGGACGCCGGCACCAGCGCCTTCACCTCGTCGCGCAGCGGCGCCGTCTCGACGCCCGAGACGTCGATGACCTCGACGGTGACCGCCGGAGCGCCGTCCCGGAGCCGCTCCACGGTCCAGACCTGCTGGACTCCAGCGCCCAGCCAGCGCGCCGGCTTGCCGCGCCGGGTGACCAACGCGCGCTCGTACGGGCCGAGCGCGACCACCCGCAGGTCCTCCGCCGGGACCAGCGCCAGCTCCTCCGCGCGCAGGTCGGCGACGAGCGCATCGGTGTCGATGCGCTTCACCTCCGCCTTGCGCCACGGCGCGATCAGCATCCGCCAGCGGCCCGGACCCATGTACTTCTGCGGCTTGCCGTCGATCAGGACCAGCACCCTTTCCCGAAGACACACGTCGACACGCATTGCGCACCTCCTTCCTCGTTGCACTGCACTTCCACTCGCGATCCAAAAAGCGGAGGACCGGCCGCTCGCGGCCACCGTCTCCGTCCCCTCCCCGGAGGCAGCGGATGCGGCGCGCTTCGCGGCAGCTCCGCTGCGGGCCCCGGCGTGCGACGCGAATGCTTCTCGCGTCGGTTGCGCCGGGGAAAATCCGCAGTTGCGTCAGCCGTCCCCAAATACCGCTTTCTCTCCGGTCCGTTTGCTGGCCGGCCAGGAGGGGTCAACCGCCACAGGCGAGCGAGTCCCTCGGCTCAGCATGTACGAGCTGTACAGAGGCGCAGGCCGGGAGTCCGACCGGACGCGTACAGAATCTGCCGGGGTCAGCTGAGACCCGCAGATGTGCGCGCGCTCCGGTAGCATGGACGCGTGTTGTACCGCTTCCTCGCGGACGTCGTGCTCGTTCTCCACCTCGGCTTCGTCCTTTTCGTGGTCGCCGGAGCGTTCCTGATCCTGCGCTGGCCGCGAATGGCGTGGGTCCAGCTCCCGGCCGCGCTGTGGGGCGTCCTCGTGGAATGGGCCGGTCGGGTGTGCCCGCTGACCCCGCTTTCGAGCGAGAAAAGTTGACGAACTGTCGCACGGCGCGGAACGTGCTCGCGTACGGTCGTTTCGACCGGAGACGCGCATCCGACGAAGCATCCGCATCGCCGCCTTCGCCGTCCTCCTCCTCGCTGCGCTGACGGTGAGAACGCACGAGTCGCCTCACAAGGCGGCAGCGATCATGCTTGCCGGGGCCCTGCGCAGGACGCGGCCGATCTGGACCCACTCCCACAACGACTACCTGCGGCCCCGTCCCCTCGCCGACGCCATCGAGAACGGGTTCCGCAGCGTCGAAGCGGACATCTGGCTCGACGGCGGCGAGCTGATCGTCGGGCACGACCTGCTCGCTTTCGTGGGAACGCTACAGACGCTCTACCTCGACCCGTTGCAACGGATCGTCGATGGCCGGGGCTCGGTGTACGGCGACGGTCTACCCATCTACCTGTGGATCGACATCAAGTCGCGGGAGGCAGCCCTGCGGCCGCTGCTGCGGGAGCAGCTCTCCCACTACCCGATGCTCCGGGGGCCGAGTCCGATGGTCATCGCGATCCTCACCGGCGACGAGGAGTCCAAGGCTGCCTACATGAAGGATCCGCGCGAGCCGTTCGCCTGCCGGGACAGCAACGAGGTGAACCGATCCGACCCGCCGGGCGACGCTTCCTGGCCGTGGTACGCGCTGCGCTGGCGCGACCATTTCGACTGGGACGGACGGGGTGAGATGCCGCGGCGCCAGCGGATGCTGCTCTGGGCGCTGGTCGCGCAGATCCACGCCGGCGGTCGGATGCTGCGTTTGTGGGAGACGCCAGACAGCGAGAAGCTGTGGTCCGAACTATTGGACGCCGACGTCGACATGCTCGGGACCGACGACCTGCCCAGGCTGCGCAGGTTCCTCGCCCCGCCCGAGGCGCTGGCGGCGCACGAACGCCCTTGACCTGATAGAGGTCGAGGTGAGCGCCTATCACGTCGAGGCGGCGATCGCGGTCATGCACGCGAGCGCTTGGCGGAACCGCTCGATTGGTCCATTCTGCGGGCCCCCTGCGGGAGGGACCCATGCGGACGCTGCTGCTCGCGCTGTTCGCCGTCTCCGGCGCTGCTCGCGCCGTTACGCTCGATGAGCTTCTGGCGAAAAACCTCGCGGCGCGCGGCGGCGCCGCGAACGTGCAGAACCTGAAGACGTTGCGTCTCACCGGGCGAGCCGTTTTCACGGCCATCGGCCGGCGCGGAGCGACGTTGGAGGTGGCTTGGGCGCAGGTGCAGGAGCGGCCGGGGAAGATCCGGTCGGAGGTGACGAGGCAGGGCCTCACCGCGGTGCAGGCCTGGAACGGGAAGGAGGGCTGGAAGCTCTCGCCGTTCCGCGGCCGCCGCGAGCCGGAGCGCGCCTCGCAGGACGACGCGCGCGCGCTCGCCCAGGACGCCGACATCGAGGGGCAGCTCATCTCCTGGCGCGAGAAGGGAAGCAGGGTCGAGTACCTCGGTGTCGAGGACGTGGACGGGACGCCGGCGCACAAGCTCCGCGTCGCGCTCAAGGACGGCGACGTGCAATACGTCTTCCTCGACCCGGATGCCTTCCTCGAAATCCGGATCGTGAAGGAGCGCCGGGTGCGCGGCGCCGAACAGGTCACGGAGGCCGACCTGGGCGCGTACGGTCAGGTCGCGGGCGTCTGGATTCCCACCTCCATCAACCAGGGCAGAAAAGGCGAGTCGAGGACGGCGCACTTCATCGTCGAGAAAGCCGAAGCCAACGTGGCGGTCGACGAGCGCATCTTCGAGTACCCGCAGGGCGTCATCACGCGCGAGATCGTCGCCGGGCCCGACGCTCGTCCGCCCTCGTTCGAAACGCCGCCCCTCGCAGCGCCGGCCAAGGTCTCGTTCGACGAAGGCGTCATCTCCGGCATGGGCGCGCGCAACATCGGCTCAGCCGCGATGAGCGGCCGCGTCTCGGCCGTCGCAGCCGCCAACGTGGACGGCAAGACGCTCATCTACGTCGGCGCCGCGAGCGGCGGTGTCTGGAAGAGCCAGGACGGCGGCACGCGCTTCAGGCCGGTGTTCGACAAGCAGCCCGTGCAGTCGATCGGCGCGATCACCATCGACCCGCGCGATCCGAAGACCGTCTGGGTTGGCACCGGCGAGACCTGGACGCGCAACTCCGTCTCCATCGGCGACGGCATCTACAAGTCCACCGATGGAGGCGAGACGTGGACCCACATGGGACTGCCCGAGTCGGAGCGCATCGCCCGCATCCTCGTGCATCCGAAGAACTCCAACCTCGTCTACGCCTGCGTCACCGGCAAGCTCTGGAGCGACAGCAAGGAGCGCGGCGTGTACCGCACCAGCGACGGCGGGAAGACCTGGTCCCTGATCTCGAGCTACGCGGGCAACGCCTCGACGGGCTGCTCGAGCCTGACGATGGATCCGAAGAATCCCGACGTGCTGTTCGCCGGCACCTGGGACTTCCGCCGCAAGGGCTGGACGTTCCGCTCGGGCGGCGACGGGCCGAAAGCGCCCAGCGGCAGCGCTCTCTTGCGCAGCGCCGACGGCGGAAAGACCTGGAAGACGGTCGAAGGCAACGGGCTGCCGCCACACCCCTGGGGCCGCGTCGAAGTCGTGATCGCGCCGTCGGCGCCGAGGCGCGTCTACGCCGTCATCGAGTCGGAGCACTCGGCGCTCTACCGCTCCGACGACGGCGGCAAGAAGTGGATCGCCCTCGATCGCAGCCAATCGATGGTCTGGCGTCCCTTCTACTTCGCGCGGCTGGTGGTCGACCCTACGAACCCCGACCGGCTCTTCAAGACCAACCTGAACCTCATCGTCAGCGAGGACGGAGGGCGCAGCTTCTCCGATACCAGCGGCGGAGCGCACGGCGACTGGCACGATCTCTGGATCGACCCGCAGAACCCCAAGCACGTCATCGGCGGCGACGACGGCGGGCTCTGGCAGTCGTACGACGGCGGAAACCGCTGGTGGATGCAGGAGAACCTTCCGATCTCGCAGTTCTACCACGTGGCGGTGGACGGAGCGGACCCGTACAAGGTGTACGGCGGCCTGCAGGACAACAGCACGTGGGTCGGCGACTCGGCGTACGGCGGGGGCATCAGCAACAGGCGCTGGGAAAACCTCTACGGGGGCGACGGGTTCTGGGCGGTGCCAGACACCTCGGATCCCGAGGCGGTCTACGTCGAGTCGCAGGGCGGGTTCATCGGCCGCGTCGATCGCCGGACCATGTCGGCGCGCGACGTGCAGCCGAAGGCCGACTACAAGGAGAAGCTGCGCTTCAACTGGAACACGCCCATCGCCGCGAGCCCGACGAACAAGGGAGTCGTGTACGTCGGCGCGCAGTTCCTCTTCCGTTCGAAGGACCGCGGCGACACGTGGGACCGCATCTCGCCGGACCTGACCACCAACGATCCCGAGAAGCAGCGCCAGGAGGAGTCCGGCGGCATCACCGTGGACAACTCCTCTGCGGAGACGCACACCACCAGCACGGTGATCAGCGAGTCGCCGCTCGACGCCAACACGATCTGGGTCGGCACCGACGACGGCAACGTGCAGCTCACCCGCGATGGCGGCGCGCACTGGTCCAACCTGGTCGGGAACGTGCCGGAGCTGCCCAAGGCGAGCTGGGTCTCCTGGGTCGAGGCCAGCCGGTTCGAGCCGGGAACCGCCTATGCGGCGTTCGACCGGCACACGTTCGGCGACATGACCCCGTGGGTGTACCGGACGCAGGACTTCGGGAAGAGCTGGACGCGCATCGCCGGCCCCTCCGGCGCCGTGCGCGGCTACGCGCACGTAATCAAGGAAGACACGGTGAAGAAGGATCTGCTCTTCCTGGGGACCGAACTGGGTCTCTTCATCTCCATCGACGGCGGCCGGAGCTGGGCGGAGTTCCGCGGCGGCGACTTCCCGCGCGTCGCGGTGCGCGATCTGCAGATCCATCCGCGCGACGGCGACCTGGTGCTGGCGACGCACGGCCGCGGCATCTGGATCGTCGACGACCTGTCGCCGCTGCGGGCGCTGTCCGACGACGTGCTCGCGAAGGAGGTCGCCTTCCTTCCGGGGCGGCCGGCCCAGCAGCGCATGTCGGCGCAGGGCGGGTGGTCCGACGGCGACGCGACCTTCGTCGGCGAGAACCCGCCGAACGGCGCGATCATCACCTACTACCAGCGCGCGCGGCACCTCTACGGACCCATCGAGATGGACGTGCTGGACGCGCAGGGCAAGCTCATCGACACCATCCCGGTGAGCACGAGGCGCGGGCTCAACCGGGTGACCTGGACGATGCAGCACAAGCCGCCGCGTGTCCCGCGCGCCGCGACGGTGACGAGCTGGGGCTCGCGCGGGCCGCGCGTCATGCCCGGGACGTACACGGTGCGGCTGCGCAAGGCGGGCAAGGCGCTGGACTCGCATGTAGAGCTCGTGCTCGACCGGCGGGCGACGTACTCGATCGAGGACCGGCGCAAGAACTACGAGGCGCAGCTCAAGGTGGTGGCGCTGTTCGGGGACATGAGCGGGCTGGTCGACCGCATCGACGCCGCGCAGAAGGGCACAGCGGAGCGGTCCGGCAAGCTCCCCAAGGGCGACCCGCTGGCGGCGCGGCTTTCGGCGCTGCGCGACAAGCTCGAAGACGTGAGGAGGAAGATCGTCACCACCAAGGAAGGCGGAGCGATCACGGGCGAGGAACGCATCCGCGAGCACACCGACCATCTGTATGGAGCGCTGCTGCGGTACGAGGGCAAGCCGGCGGCGTACCAGGAGGCCCGCATCGTCGCTCTGCGCCGCGAGCTGGAAGACGTCCAGCGCGACTTCGACCAGCTCGCCGCGACGGAGGTCAAAGCCCTGGACGCGGCGCTGCGCGAACGCAGCTTGCCTCCCATCCCGACGACCTCCGCGAGCGCGACCCTGGGCGGCGCGGGCCCGACGACGGCCGCGCCATCCGATTCCGGCGCACGAATCCCGTGACGGCTTCCGCCATGCAGATCCGGGCACCCTACGACGCCTCCGGGCGATGACCCTGAGCGGCGCTTCGTCCGATTGTCGTCCGACCGGGCGGGCGGTCGCGAAAGCTGCTAGCCTGCAGTCCGACTGCGGGGCGTTCCTCGTGCTTGCGGCACGAGCACCATTCCCCGGCGTCCCCGCCGCCTAGGAAGGCCCCATGGCCTCTGGCGCAAGACAGCCGTTCCCGACCGGTATCCCGAGCCTCGATACGCTCCTGGGCGGTGGCATTCCCCGACGCCAGGTGCTCACCATCACCGGAAATCCAGGCAGCGGGAAGACCGTTCTCGGCAGCGAGATCGCATTCCTCACCGCCGCGCGCGGGGTCTCGGTGGTCATCGCCACGGTGACCTCGGAGCCGCACGACAAGCTGCTCGACTCGCTGTCCGGATTCACCTTCTTCCGGCCCGAGCTTCTCGGGGAGCAAGTCTTCCTCATCAGCGCCTGGGCGCCGCTGAAGAAGGGTTCCAAGGAAGCGCGCGATCTGATCATCGACACCGTGCACGAGCGCTCCGCCAAGCTGCTCCTCCTCGACGGCGTGCGCGCGATCCGCGATCTCTGGCAGGACGAGCCGAGGCTGCGCGAGTTTCTGTACGAGCTGAGTATGGGGCTCGCGGCGGTGGACTGTGTGGGGCTGTTCACGACCGAGTACTCGGTCGACGCCCTGATGGCTCTGCCGGAGGCGACCACGGTCGATGGAATCGTCTCGCTGACGATGAAGCGCCACGGCGTCCGGCGGCTGCGCAGGATCGAGGTCGTCAAGCTGCGCGGCCGCGCGCACTTGACCGGTGATCATTTCTTCGAGATCGGCAGTGAAGGGATTCGAATCATCCCCCGCCTCGAGGCGCTCCCCCCCCCGAATGTGGAATTCGCCCCGGACCGCGCGCGCGCCGCCTTCGGCCTGCCCGAGCTCGAGGCGCTGGTGGATGCAGGCCTGCCGATCGGGAGCAGCACCATGCTCGCCGGCAGCATGGGTATCGGCAAGACTCTCTTCTCCGCCTGCTTTGCGCTGGAAGGGGCGCGCAAGGGGGAGAAGGCGGTCTTCGTCTCCTTCTTCGAAGAGCTCGAGATGGTCGCCGCCCGGGCGCAGCGCATCGGCCTCGACCTCCAGCCCTCGCTCGCGAGCGGAGGGCTGCGGTTCCTGTACCTGCCGCCCCTCGAGTTGGAGGCAGACACCCTCATCGATCGGGTCCTCGCCGAGATCGCGCGGCTGGGGGCCCGGCGCCTCGTGATCGACGGGCTCGGTCCGCTGGAGCTCTCCATCTCCGACGCGGATCGGCGTCACGACCTCCTCGCCGCGCTGAGCATGCGCCTGCGGCTCGCGCGGGTGACGACGGTGTTCACCAAACAGGTGGCCAAGGTCGCCGGCCCCGAGCTCGATTTCAGCGACACGCCGATCGCGACCCTCGGAGCGAACCTCCTTCTCCTCCGCTACGTCGAGCTGCGCGGCCGCATCCACCGCATCCTGTCGGTGCTCAAGATGCGCGACAGCAGCTACAAGACCGATCTGCGCGAGTTCGAGATCACCGACCAGGGGATTCGCGTTCTCGCTCCGCTCCGTTCTGTCGAAGGACTGCTCACCGGCCAGGCGCACCCGATCGGATCGACCGTCGGCGAAGAGGACTCCTGATGGGCCTCGTGCTGATCGCTGAGGACGAGGCGGCGATGCTCGAGATCTGCGCCGACATCGTCGAGGAGCTCGGGCACCGGACGCTGCGCGCGCACGATGGAGAGGAGGCGCTGCTCCTCGCGCGGACGGAGCGGCCCGATCTGGTGATCAGCGATCACATGATGCCGCGGCGGACCGGGGTGCAGCTCCTGCGCGCGCTCCGCTCCGACCCGGGGCTGGCGGCGATCCCGTTCCTGCTGCTCAGCGCCGCGCGCCCGAAAGGCCTGGAGGAGGCAAGCGCCTTCCTTCCCAAGCCGGTGGACGTCAGCACTTTCGAGGCGGCCGTGGAGAAGATGCTGGGCCCGGCGCCGGAGGCGGCGCAGCAGGAGGATCGGCGCCGGACGGATCAGCGTCGCGGAAACGACGCTGTTCGCGAAGAAATGCTCAACTGGCTGGCGCACGAGATCAAGACGCCGCTGGGCGCGGCACGGATGAGCGCCCAGCTCCTGGAGCGCCGGCTGGGCGAGGCGCAGACGTCCCATTCCGAGAAGAAGCTCTTCGCGACGATCATGCACCAACTCGACCGGATTCAGACGCTCGTCACGTCGATCCTCGATGCGGCCCGGCTATCCGAAGCAAAGATGGAGTTGCAGCTGGTGCGCGCCGACCTGTCCGCGTTCCTGCGGGAGGTCGTCAGCGATTGGTGCGAGCTCCAGCCGCAGGCGACGTTCACGCTGGCGGGCACCGAAGACCGCCTCGACCTGTCCTTCGATGGGGAGCGCCTCCGCCAGGTGCTGAACAACTTGCTCGCCAACGCCGTCAAATACGGTGGGCCCGCATCACGGGTGCAGGTCACGCTGTCCTCGTCGCCCAGTCATGCGCTCGTCGAGGTGCAGGATTGGGGCGAGGGCATCGCTGCGTCGAAGCTGCCGACCATCTTCGAGCGATTCCACCGCGCCGACACGACCAATGGCCGCGGGCACGGCCTGGGCCTCTTCATTGCGGCCGCGCTCGCGCGCCTGCACGGCGGGACCCTGGCTGCGCGCTCCGAGCTTGGAAAAGGCTCGACGTTCACGCTGCGCCTTCCCTTGGCGCGCTAGACGACTTCAGCCAGCTTCCCCCGGTTCCGGGCGTTTCTCGATGTGCCACGAAGAAGACCGCCGCACCCTTCCTCCGCGGAGCGCATCCAGAGCGTCAGGATGCGCGCGATCGTGTTCGACAAAGCCGGCGATCCCGGCGCCGTGCTGCGGCTGGGTGAAGCGCCCGAGCCGGTGCTCCAGCCCAACGGAGTGGTCATCGAAGTGCGCGCCCGGGTGATCCAGCCGGCCGATTTCCTCTTCATGCGCGGGGTCTATCGGGTCCGGCCGGTCTTCCCGCAGGTGGCGGGATTCGACGGCGCGGGCGTGGTCCTCGAGCTGGGCCGGGAGGTGCGCGGCCTTTCGGTGGGACAGCGGGTCGCCTTCCGTAGCGTGGGCGCCTGGGCCGAACGGGCCGTGGCGCCGGCCGAGCGCGTCTACGCTGTGCCCGATGACATTGCCGACGAGGTCGCCTGCCAGTTCCCCCTCAACCCGCTCACGGCCTGGGGACTGCTCGATGTCTGCTCCCTCTCTTCCGGCGTGCGCGTGCTCGCAACCGCGGGACGCTCCGTGACCGCTGCGCTGCTCGCGGCATTGGCGCGGCGCCGCGGGATCCAGCTGGTGCGCGTGGCGCGCCGAGACCGCGGATACGCCGTCGTCGGCGAGGAGGAGCCCGGCCGCACACCCGCCTCGCTCTCGGAGCTCCTCGGAGCGCTGGCTGCCGAGAAGCCGTTCGATGCCGGCCTCGACGCGGTGGGAGGCCCGAACACGCTCGCGCTGATCGGCGCCATCGCGCGCGGCGGCCAGCTCGTGTCCTACGGCGTCCTGGACGACGCCCCATTCCCCATCCGGGCCTCGACGGTGCTCTACCGCAACCTGACCTGGCGCGGGTTCGGCATCGATCGCTATCTCCGGGAGCTTCCGGCGGGCGCGCTCGCCGAGGCGACCCCGGTGCTGTGGGACGTGCTGCGCCGCGATCCGGCCTGCGCGCCGGTGTCCGCGCGATACCCGCTCTCGGAGTTCCGGACGGCGATCGGGGTCGCCCAGCAGGCGGGCGGAGGAGGCAAGGTCATCCTGACGGGAAGCTGAGCAAGTGCCACACACCCGGGTAGGTCAGCGTCCAGAACAGCCGCCTCTACTCGCAGGCTGGTTCCTTGGGCTCGGGCCCCTCGTGCTTCTCCATCGCCCCGCCGCAGCGCGTGCAGGGCGGCAGGAGCTGTCCCTTCTTGACGTGCATGATGTGCCCGCACTTCGAGCACTTGTAGGTCCCGTCCTCCTTGACCACCGTGAGCTGCATGGCCAGGTCCTCCCTCGCCCCCAGAGTCGTGCCGACCGGCTCAGGCCGCTTTCAGAAGCGCGGGCAGATCGGTGATCTTCTCGACCTCCTTGTCGGCCGGGAACCCGAGCTCGTCCATCGGCTGCTTGCCCCGGTTGATCCAGAAGGTCGTGAGGCCGAATGAGGCGGCCCCTGCGACGTCCCAGGAATTGGAGGACACGAAGCCAATCGTCTGGCGAGCGGTCTCGAGCCTCTTCGGCGCCAGCTCGTACACGCGCGGGCTCGGCTTGTAGATCTTGACCTCGTCAACGCTGATGATGCGCGAAAGGAACTGATCGATCTTCGCGCTCTTCGCCGCCTCTTGCAGCATGCGCGGGGCCCCGTTGGACAGGATGGCCAGCTTGTAGCCGGCCTCCTTGAGCTGCTGGAGGCCCATCGCCACGTCGGGGAATGCGGCCAGCGCCAGATAGGCATCCATGAGCTGCTGGCGCTTGGCGGGGTCGAGGTCGAGCTTCAGGCTCTTGGCCGCGAAGACGAGGCCGTCCTCGGTCACTTTCCAGAAGTCCTCGTACCGTCCCATCAGGCTGCGACCCCAGGTGTACTGCAGCTGCTTGAGGCGCCAGGTATTGCTCAAGGCCGTTCCCTGGCCGGGGAAGAGCCTCTCGCCGAGTGCGACGACGGAATGCACGTCGAACAAGGTGCCGTACGCGTCGAAGGCGAGGGCCTTGATCTCCTTGAAATCGGCAACGCCTCGCGCTGTGCGCTTGCCCTGCGCCTGCTCTGCAGCCGCGGTTCTCCAGGAGAGCGCGCCGGTACCGAAGCTTGCGCCTCCGATTGCCAGCAGCTTCAGGAAATCGCGTCGTATACGTAGGAGCATTTTCATCCCCCTTTGCAGTGTGGCGTCTTTCTCCTAACACTTTTGCGCAGGCTCAGCTGGAGCTCACCAGTATCGACCTGACCGGAGAAAAGCCTGGGGCGCTTCGCCGACCACGGACCAACCACGTTCGACGTGGTGACGATCGCCCAAGGAGAGCAAGGAGGCCTACGAGAAAGCGGGCGAGTCTCTCGGCTCGGCATGTACGAGCTGTACAGAAGCGCGGGCCGGGGAGTCCGACCCGACGTGTACAGAACCCGCTGGCGTCGGCTCGAGACCGCAGATCTGCGCGCGCTCCTGTAGCATGGACGCGTGCTGTACCGCTTGCTCGCGGACGCCGTGCTCGTCCTCCACCTCGGCTTCGTCTTTTTCGTCGTCGCCGGGGCGTTCCTGATCCTGCGCTGGCCGCGAACAGTCAGACCATCCGTTTGCGCAGGCTTGGGCGGCCCTCCGTCGCCGAACGCTGCAGCTCGGCCAGCCTGAGCGCTCGTTCGATGTCCGCTCGCGAGATCGTCCCCAGGAGCGCGCCTTCGGGAGAGACGACGGCGATCTCGGGAGCCCCTGCGTGCAACATGGCTCGCAGCGCCTCCCAGGCCGGCGAGTCGGGAGGCGGCGGCCGCACCCTGCGGACGAACCTGGCCGCGGGGGATCGAGCGCGGACCTCGGGCGCGACCCGCTCGATGTCGTCTACGCTCAACATGCCCGCGAACGAGCCGTCCGCCACCACCGGCAGCGCGAGGCGCCGGGCGCGGAGGAGCTGCTCGACGGCATCGGCGAGGGTGGCGTGCGCATCGATCGCGGGAACACCTGGCTGGAGCAAGTCAGAGACTCGCATCGACCCGAGCGCCTCCTTGGCTTCCACTTGCTGTCTTTCGTGCTGCGCACCCGCGTAGACGAACCAAGCGACCAGGATGAGGAGCAGGTTTCCCGTCACGGCGCCCAGCGCGACGAAGATCAGCGCGAACGCTTTGCCCACCAAGGAGGCCGTCCTGGTGGCTCGCAGGAACCCCAGGCGCTTGACCAAGAGCGCGCGCAGCACGCGCCCCCCGTCCATCGGAAAGGCGGGAAGCAGATTGAAGATGCCGAGGCTGAGGTTCAGATAGGAGGTGAAGCCCAGAGCGAACCGAACCTCCCAAAGGCCTGTGCTTTTCGGCACCGCGAGCATCGCGACGTACAGGACCGCGGCGATGACGAGGCTCGTCAGTGGGCCGACGAACGCCATCAGGGCCTCGTCCCGTGGCCGGCGCGGAGTGTCCTCGATCTGCGACACGCCCCCGATCATCAGCAGCGTTATCGCGGTCACCCGCGACCCAGTCCTCAGGGCGTACAGCGAGTGCGCCAGCTCGTGCAGAAGCACGGACGCGAAGAGCAGCAGCGCGACTAACAACCCCCAGAGGTACCGGTCGCCGCCGATCCGCTCCTGCGGGATGCCCACCATGCGGGCCGCCGCCACGAACTGCTGGGCGAACAGGTAAGCGAGGAACGGCAGCGCCAGGAGGAAGGTGAAGTCGATCTGAATGGGAATGCCGGCGATGCGGCCGAGTCGAATCGAGGTGCCCATGGGAACCTCCTCGGGCAGTTTGGTCCTATTCTCGGGCGCTGTGAAGCGGCAATGTGCTCGGCGTCAGCTGCCGTCGCGTCCATGCACGTTGTCGAAGAAGAGCTCCTTCCAACTGCTCGGGCGGTGCTTCACCCGGCCGATGCGGTACATGAACTCGGCGGTGCGCAGCACCCGATGAGGGGTCAGCGTGAACGCGAGGCGAGGGTCTTCCAACATCGCCGCGATCGCCTCGACGCTTTCGGAGTCGTTCGTCAGCCGCTTGTAGGTGGCAGCGGCCGCCCGCTTGTCGCGGTTGAGGAGGTCGATCGCCTCGTCGAGCGATTCGAAGAAGACCTGGTACGCCTTGGGATGCTCGTCGTGGAACCTCGCCACCGTCCAGATCACGTTCAGCGTAGCCGGTCCACCCAGCACGTCGTAGGTCGAGAGGATGGAGTGCAGTCGCGGTGATCGAAGCTCGCGCTCCAGGAATGGGGGCGAGGAGAAGTGTGCAGTGATCGCGCCGCTTCCCGAGAGGAGCGCCACCGCCGCGTCCGGGTGCGCCATTCCGACCGTGAGCGGGTCGAGCTTCTCGTAGTTCTCTTGCCCGAATTGCTGTGCCGCCGCCATCTGGAGCGCCAGGGCCTGGTTCGAGATCTTCACCGCGGTGACGGCGATCTTGTCCTGGGATCCGAGGTCGCGGATCGACTTCACTTCCGGGCGGCTCACCACCAGCTCGTTCGGGATGTCACCGAGGGCGCCGATGGCGCGGACCGCGTCGGGAGTGCCGCGAGTCTTCGACCACAGCAGGACGAGCGACGGCACACCGCCCGCGGCGAAATCGAGCTCGCCGGCGAGAAGGGCGTCGTTGATGGCGCTGACTGCGCCGATCTTCGCCCACTTCACCTCGAGCTTCGCCAGCCCGAGCTGCTTTGCCCTGCGCTCGATCAGGCGCTGGTCGCGCATGATCATCAGCGGCAGGAAGGCCAGCCCGTATTGTTCCGCGACGCGGATTTCGCTCGGCTCTGCCGCCGCCGCGGCGAGCGCCGTCACCAAGGACAGCACCAGCGCCATTAGCCGAACAGCTCCTCGCACTCGGCCCCTCCTGCTGGGCATCTTGGTCCCCCTGGGACGATTTTACTTCCGAGCGGTGATCATGATCGTCTGGGCAGGAAGGCTCATCCGGTCGCCTGGGAAGTAGGGACGGATGGCCTCCTCCACGTCGGAACTCGCTTTGCGGAGCTGCTCGGGCGAGAGCTGTCGCACGACGGCCCGGAGCATCTCGGACAGCTCGACGCGGAGCGGCCAGAAGTCCTTCCGTCCGATGGGGGCCTCGATGTGGAAGGCGAGGACGCGCTCGGAGACCCCAGCCGCGCCAGCCTGCGCGACCAGCCTGGCCAGCTTGCCCGGCTCCGCGTAGCGCAACGCGCCGGGAGCATCCGGCGCCGTGGGCGGGAGTTGCACGTAGCGCGCCACGACCTGCAGCGGCACCTGGAAGAATGGGTTCGATTCGCTCCCGTGCCACACCGCCAGGGCCAGGCGCCCACCCGGCACGAGCACCCGGAGCATCTCGCGCAGCGAGGCGATCGGGTCGGCGAAGAACATGACGCCCAGCCTGCAGACGATCGCGTCGAAGCGGCCGGTTCGAAACGGGAGCGCGCCGGCCGCGCATCGGGCGAAGGTGACGTTGCGCAAGCTCCGCCGGCCCGCCTCTCGCTTCGCCACGGCGACCATGTCCGCCACCGGGTCCGTGCAGGTGACCGAGGTCGAGGGCCCGCACACCTCGGCGATCCGGAGCGACGGCTCCCCGGTGCCTGCCGCGACATCCAGCACGGACATTTCCGGCCCCAGGGCGGCGTCCTCGATCAAGGCGTCCGAGAGGGGCTCGAACATCGCCCGGATCACCGAGGCGTACTTGTCCCAGTAGGGGGCGGATTCGCTCCATGCCCGCAGGGTGACGATCTCTTGTTCCTTTGGATTGCTCATGCGCGGGCAGGGATTATGATCGGGAGACCCCAGATGCAACGCCGAGCGGACCATCCCATCACCATCGTGCCCAATCCCAACCGCGTCCGGGTCCTGTTCGACGGACGCGTGGTCGCCGACACCACCCGGGCGCTCACCTTGAAAGAGACGGGCCTTCCCCCCGTGCAGTACATCCCGCGCGAGGACGCGGACATGTCGCTCCTGGAGCGGACCACCCACAAGACCCACTGCCCGTACAAGAGCGACGCCTCCTACTACACGATCCGGACGGGTGGCAGCGCGGCCGAGAACGCAGTCTGGTCCTACGAGGATCCGTATCCGGACGTCGCCGCGATCAAGGGGCACCTCGCGTTCTACCCGAATCGGGTCGACCGCATCGAGGAGCTGCCGCGCGGCTGAAGGGGCTCCGGCTGATCGCCGACCGGCCGCGGGTGCACGATCAGTTTGAGGCCGCGCGTGCGCCCCGCTTGTGCAATCACCGGCGCGGGGGGAGAGGTCCGGTCCGCGGCCCTGTACAGCTGGTACATGTCAGGTCTGGGGGTATCTTCCCCCGTTCGGGGCGTTCTCGGATGTCATTCCGACCGTCGACGGCCGACGTAAAGCCCCCTCGCGCAAGCGATCGAAATCGCTTCGGCTTTTTTCAGCCCCCCAAAGAAAAACCTCAATCTGGGCGTGCACCCCCGGCGACGAGTGTCGGAGGGCCCTGCTAGCATCATCACGTGAACCGGACACCGCCGGATGGCGCCCTGCGCGTCGAGGGAGCTGCGTTCATCCGTTCGCCACCGCAGATGTGCGCGCACGGTGGACCGCAGATGTGCGCGCGCGGCGGACCGCAGATGTGCGCGCGCGACGGACCGCAGATGTGCGCGCGGGGCAGGTCGCAGGGGATGCGTCCGTGATGAACCGGCGCCAGGGCCGTTTCTTCGCGCTCGTCGCGGCGCAGGCAGCGCACTCGGTCGAGGAGTACGCAGGGCGGCTCTACGACGTCTTCCCGCCCGCCGCCTTCGTGAGCGGCCTCCTCTCCTCAGACCGGCGGCGCGGCTTCATCGTCTTCAATGTCGCGCTCGTCGCCTTCGGCGTCTTCTGCCTCCTCGGACCGGTGCGGCGGTCGTGGCCGTCCGCGGTTGCGCTGGCGTGGATCTGGGTCTGCATCGAGCTGGTGAACGGAGTCGGCCATCCGCTGTGGTCGCTCTACCAGCGTGGCTACACGCCCGGTCTGGCCACGGCGCCGCTGCTCCTCGTTCTTGCAGTGCTCCTAGCGCGGGACCTGCGCGCACCAGAAGGCCAACCCTACGCGGGCTAGAAGATGGCGGCGATGCAACGATACGCGGCGTTCCTCCGGGCGGTCAGTCCCATGAACGCGAAAATGCCGGAGCTGAAGAAGTGCTTCGAGGCGGCCGGCTTTACCGACGTGAAGACGCTCCTTTCCAGCGGCAACGTCGTCTTCAGCGCGCGCGCATCGTCCGAGGCGTCAGTCGAGCGCAAGGCCGAGGCCGCGATGAAGAAGCACCTCGGCCAACCGTTCCTCACCATCGTGCGCTCGGTGGACGCGCTGCGCAGGATCCTCGACTCCGACCCGTATGCACCGTTCCGGCTGTCGCCCGACGCGAAGCGGGTCGTCACGTTCCTGCGCGGCACGCCCCGGGCGAAGCTCGAGCTGCCCATCGAGCGCGATGGCGCGCGCATCCTGTGCATGAAGGGCAGCGAGGTCTTCAGCGCCTACGTCCCGGGTCCCCGAGGACCGGTCTTCATGACGCTCATCGAGAAGGCGTTCGGCAAGGAGGTCACGACACGGACCTGGGAGACCGTGAAGAAGGCGGCGGCGTGACGGCGGAGCTTGCTGCGACCGGGCGGCCGAGTTCGTGCGCGAAGAAATGCACCACATACGGGAGGGCAAGCACGGGGCCCGGTCGCCCAAGCAGGCGATCGCAATCGGCCTGTCGAAGGCCAGGCGCGCCGGTGTCAAGCTGGGAGCGCCGGGGCGAGGGAAGGCTTCGGCGGCGACCAGGCGCAAGGCAGCGCGGGACGTCGCACGCGGGCGCAGCCGGCGGCGGCCGTCCCCGAGGCGGTCGCGGGCGGTGAGAGGTGCATTGCGGCGCGAGCCTCGCTCCTCGGCTTCGCGTTCGGCGCTTGCTGCGCAGGCGCACCGCGCCGCCATGCGCCGCGGCCGGCGGGCGCGCAGCGCCGCGGCGAAGAAGGCGGTCCGGACCAAGGGCCCGGCCAGGCGCCGCGCGGCAGCCCGCAAGGCAGCGCGGACGCGCAAGGCACGGTAGCCCGGCGCCGCCAGGCGCCTCGGCCCGTCGATTCTCGCCGCGCACGATTGCCTCTGGACCAAACCTGGGGTCGTCCCGGGATTCTCACCATCAATCACTTCTCGTCCTGCGCGAGACGGCCTGGTTCCGAAGAGCATCGACGCGCGTTCCGCGTCGGAGGACGAAACGACCGTGGGTCTCCCTTGCTTTTCAGGGGGAGTTTGTCGAAGGCAGCGGCTGTGACGCTGCGCGTCCCGTCCCGGAACGGGACGCGCTGCGTCACTTGTCGCGTCCTGCTCGAGCAACCTCGCGGCAATGGAAGAAGCACCGCTGGCGCGCGACTCGAGTTCGGCTCCTCAGCCTTGCCGTCCCGGTCGTTGTCGACGTGGAAGGCATAGAGGACGTTCGGATCGAAGGTGAAGTAGTTGGGGCCCGAGCTGGGCTCGCCGCCGGGAAAGACGTTCATGATCAGGATGACCTTGTCTTGCCGGCCGGCCTCGTAGCTGCGGAACAGGAAGAAGTCGGTGATGTCGGCCGGCGGGTCCAGCGAGATGCGGGGCGCCTCTCTATGGCTGGCGGCCGCGGCCGGCTTCGGCGCCGAGCCCAAGGTCAGCGCGAGCAGCGCGAAGGCAAGCCCCCGCGCGAGGGACATGCGTGTCCCGGTTCGTGCCATCGATGGCCTCCTTGTTGGCCCTCGGATTGAGCGCCTGCACGCTCTACGGTCGCCGCGCGCTGGTGGATTCGTGGACCTCGAAGGTGAGCGAGGCCCACAGGCTTTCCCAATCGGCGAGGACGTCCGGAGGTGCTGGAATCATGTGCACGGCCTTGATCAGCCAGGGCCCGGCGCGCCCGATCCGAAACGCGGCGCGCCCTTCGGAGTCCGAGCGCGCCGCCAATCTCTTCTCGGGCTCGTCGCTGTTCAGGGCCACCACGAGAGCGTCTGGAAGCGGCTCTCCTTCGTAGAGGAGGCGCACGGCGAGCTCCTGGCCGGGCTCGAGCGCATACAGGTTCTCCTCGGCGACCAGCTCCAGCCTCAGTCCCAATTGCCGGTCGTGGCCTTCGGGGCCAGGTCCAGCCGAGACGAGCGATTTCGCGCAGCGCGAGAAGATCTCCCGTGCTCCCAGGCCGGTCTCCCCGCGCGCCGCGCGGATGTCGATGATCCTCTCCAGGCCTTCTTCCGCGAGATAGCGCTCGAACTGCTCCGCCGGGAGCGAGATCGGAGAAGGCCGGCTGCGGTAGCCGATGATCCAGAGTCCCGGCGACTCGATCCGTACGAATCCTGCCGGCTCGCTGCCCTGGCGAACGGTGACCGGCCTCTCGCGGGTGGGCCCGACCGCGAAGAAGCGCTCGACTTGCTTGCGCTCCCCCAGAACGGGCTCGCCGCGAAATTGCTGCCCGACGCGCAGGCTCACCGCGACCGTTGCGCCGACTTCGGGCGTGAACGCACCGGGCATGATCCAGAAGTCGTGCGCCGCGCCCGGCCCGGCCGCGAGCACCAAGATGGCCGCCGCCGGCAGGCTCATGGCTTTGCCCATTTCGATCCAAGTACGGAACGAAGGGCAAACCGGATCTCGTTCTTGCCTTGCGAGGCGGCGGACTGGCTGCTAGCAGCGGATAATGACCACTGGAATGGTAATCGCGATTCGCAGGGCGACGGCCGCCGACGCGCAAGGAATCCTAGACTGCCTGCGCCTGGCGTTCGAGCCTCATCGCCAGCGCTACACGCCGGCGGGATACGCCGACACCGTGCTTGGGCCGGCGACGATTCATGAGCGACTCGCGGCGATGACCGTTGGTTCCCGTGCTCTACCCGGCGAGCCTCACGCGCGACGTCCAAGTTCTGCTCGGTGCGACGGTCCTGGCGGTCAACCTGATCGCCTATGCGATCGCGTCGCGCACGCGACCGCATCCCGCCGCTCGTGACGCTGAGTCGTCCGGGACGGGCCGCGCTGCGTCATTCGAGACGAGACGATGCGCCGAGGCTACCGAGCCTAATGCTTGCGCTTGCCGCTGCTCTTCCCTCGTGGCTTGCCGGTGCTGACTTTTGCGCTCGCCTTCTTGGCGGGCGGTGCGGGGGCGGGCGTTGCGGGGCGTGGCGGTGCAGGGGCGGGGGCCGCTGCTCCGGTCACCTTCTCGGTGGCGCGCTGGAAAGCCGTTCCGGCCGTGGTGGCTGCCTCCTCCACCGCCCCAGCGACACCCTGCGCGGCCTTTCGCGCCCAGACAGTGAGCTCGTTCAGCCGATCCCGAACTCTCTTCTGCTTCTCCGGATCCATCGCGGCGTCGAGGAGCCTTTGCGCCTCGGCCTTGATGTCTTCGCCGGTGCGACGGAAGTCTTCGCCCCTCTTTCGCAGGAACTGTCTGAACTGCTCTTCCCAACGCTCGTCGCTCATGGTCGTCTCCGGGCAGATGACCAACTTATTACTGTGGCGCCGAGAGGGGCGACAGTTTTCGTAGGGACGCCGCCTGCGTAGCTCGCTTGGCGGAGTCGCTCGTTTGGGCCATTCTGCGCAACCCTCTGCGGGAGGCCCTCCGATGCGGACGCTGCTTTTCGCCCTGTTCGCAGTCTCCGGCGCGGCTCACTCCATCACCCTCGACGAGCTTCGACTCGCGCCAGGCGCGGGTCGGCGACGGGCGCGGCGGCTTGCGGGCGAGAGACGGCAGGCGACGTCCGGCCGCCGAACGTGGTGCCTGGGCGCAGCCACATTCCGGCCGGAACGCGCGCGCCGGCAAGCACGTCAGAGGCGGCGCCGACCGTCGCGCCCTCCTCGACGACGGCGGCATCGTGCACCGACGCGCCCCAGGACACCAGCGCGCCGCGCTCGATCACGGCCCCGGCGCCGACGCTCGCCCCCATCCGCACGACCGCATCGCTCCGCACCGTCGCGCCCGCTCCCACCGACGCGCCCATCTCGACACGCGCGCCCGGCTCGAGAACGGCGTCGGCCGCCACCGTCGCTCCCATGCCAACCTGGGCGTGCCCGGCATCGCCGTGTCCGGCGAAACCGCTGAGCAGTCCGCGCCCATGCCCGCCGACGAACATCAGGCCGCCGGCGGCTGCGGCAGCCAGCGCCAAGTACAGCAGCCAATGCTGTCCGGTGGCGAATGCAAGCACGATCAGCGCGAGCGCGAGCGCGCCGAACGCCGTGGCTGCGGGTCCCGGGGTCGTCTTGCGTGTCTCGAGCGCCTTGTCTGCCAGCCGCTCCTTCGCGAGAGCGCCTCGGGCGCGGTCCAGGCTGCGCGTCAGCTCGTGGGAATTCCTCCGCACGCCCGCGTCCTGACGCGCCGCCCGGCCACCGTCCAGCACGTCTGCTAGGATCGAGGCGCGGGAACGGAGGACGCCATGGCCAAGACCGACTTCAAGTCCGTGGACGAATACATCGCCTCGCAGCCCAAGGCAGTGCAGGGCGTCCTCGAGCGCGTGCGGAGCGCCATCCGCAAGGCCGTGCCCGGCGCCGAGGAAGTGATCTCGTACCAGATCCCCGCGTTCAAGCTGCGCGGTAACCGCGTGGTCTACTTCGCCGGGTGGAAGGAGCACTACTCGCTGTACCCCGCTTCCGATGACGTCGTGGCGGCGCTCGGGGACGACCTTGCACCTTACGAGCTCAGCAAAGGCACGATCCGGTTCCCTCTCTCACAGCCCGTCCCCGTGAAGTTGATCGCGCGCATCGCGAAGCTGCGTGCGAAGGGCGTCTCCGAGCACGAGAAGGCGAAGGCGGCCGCGCCGAAGAAGCGCTCACACAATTGAGTCGCCATGGACATTCTCAAAGCCATCGGAGACACGTCGCTGGTTCGGCTTCGCAAGGTCGTTGCTCAAGCGACACAAGCCGGGCATCCGGATCGTCGCCGTCGAGCCCGCGGAATCCTCCGTATTGCTCGGGGGTCAGCCCGGACCGCACAAGATTGAAGGAGTCGGGATTGGCTACACTCCCCCGCTCTGGGACCCGGCTCTGGTGGACGAAATCTTGCCGGTCAAGACGGGAGACGCGAATGGTCGACTCTGGCCTGAAGTACCTGAGCACCGACGTGTACAGGAGAGGATAAGGCGGTGTCGCCTGAAGACGTCCCCGACGAGGACGAGCCCGCGGCAGCAGAGGTGCCCGCCGGCGTGCACCGCCAGGTGTACGAGACATTTCTCCGGCAGCTCCCTTCAGGCGAGCGGGCCGCGCAGGCGAGAACGGCCGAGGAGCCGGACCTCTCCGCGTTCTGCTTCGATCCGCTCCCAGCAGTCATCCACGCCCTGCTCGAAAACCCGCGCTTCGGTCTCCCGCAGGCGCGGCTCGTCGCGGCCCATCACGGAACTCCCTCGGGACTCGAAGCGCTCGCAGCGCGGGGCGCCTTCGCCGCGGACGCGGGCGTGCGCCGAGCGCTCCTGCGCAACCCGCAACTCTCCGCCGGTCTGATGCGCCGCCTGTACGGCGGCCGGCGCCTTCTCGAGCAGCAGAAGCTCGTCGAGTCGCGCGACCTGCCGGAACAGACCCGCCGCATTGCCCGAGATCTCTTGCGCGCGCGGTTTTCGACCGCGGATCCCGAGGAGCGGGTGGAGGTCATCCTCAAGACCGAAGGCCGCTGCCTCGGATCGCTCGCCGGCCTGCCCGTCGACGGCAAGGCGGCCGCGCTGCTCTGCGGCCGCACGTACACCTCGACCCTGCTGGTGCAGAACCTCTCCCGCTGGGCGGCGTGCCCGCCCTCGCTGATCGCGCATCTACTCAAGCAGGAGTTGGTCCGCCGCTCGCCCTCGTTGAGGACCCTTCTGAAGCGTCACCCGAATGCGCCCTCGGAGCCGCACCGCTAGCGTGCAGGGGGGTCTATCTCTTCGTGGGCGTGCCGGCTCGGCCAGCCGCGGGAGGCTGAGGCGCATTTCCGCCGAGCACTCCGCCGACTTCTCCCTGCAGCGCTTTGGTCGGGTCCTTGGCCAGCGCCTCCGGGTCCGCGGCCAGCTTGGACAGCCTGTTGCCCAATTCGCCTGGGATGGCGGCGGCGATCTGCTTCTGAGCTTCGGCGCCCAGCTTGCCGGCCACCTGCCCGACGTTCAGCTGCAGGAGGCCTCTCAGCTCGGCGGGAAGGGCCCCGGACTGCGCGGCGTGGCCGGCCAGGGCGGCGATGACGACCATCGCGACGTCCTTGATCGCCGCGCCGTTCTGCGAGCCGCGGCCGCTGCCGACGTCCTTCAGCGTGATCGACGGAACCGGCACGGCGATCTCCTGCCGCACTCCCGGCAGGCCTGGGTGGATGACGACCTGGGCGTCCTCCACTTTCAGCTCGTCGATGATCATCTTGATCGGCTTTTCCGACGGGCGGCTCGGGGGCATCCGATCCATCGCCGTCTTGAAGTTCAGCGCGCCGTTGGACTGCTCGATGACCAGCCTGGGCTGCTTCACGATCAGCGATTGCACGTGGATCGGATCCTCGCGCAGCTCCCCGTACCTGACCGCCAGGTCGACGTCCCCCACCTCGAGCATGTGCGGCGCGGAAAAGCCCTTCGGGGACCCGATGTCAAGCCTGCTCAGATGAAGCTTCCCCCCGAGCAGCGACAGATGGGCTCTATTCAGTGTAGTGCTCAGCTGGAGCGAGCTGCTGCCTTCCGTCTCGACCGTCCGCTTCAGGATCCGGTCGAGGTTGAGCCAGGCGACCACTCCCGCGATCACCAGCAGCGAGACGACAACCAGGAGGATGCGGCGCAATGGTCTCATCGGAACCTCCGAGATCAGTATGCGCACGCACATCGAACGGGGCCTGCGGCGCCGAGCGCTTGCCTGGGCGGTGCAGACGAGAGGCCGCGCCGCTCAGGGGTTGCTCTTGAGCCACTGGTCGAGGGCCACCCAACCCCCGGACGCACAGGCATCCGTCGGGCATACGTCGAAGCCGTAGACCGGGTGTATTTCCCACAACGAAGAGCGGTGGGGATCGCCAGCCTCCGCCTTCCCATCGATGCAAGGGCTGTGGCTCGAATCGAAGAACAGCTGCCCGGTCACGCGGACGCGATGATGCCCCAGCGCCACTTTCTGCAGGCTCGCTTCGTTCCAGGAATCCGGCCGATGATGGGGGCTGAGCTCCGCGACGACGCTCTGGCATTCGTTTCCGTGGACCTGGTTCACGTCGCTCACGATGGAGATGTGGATGTCATGAGAGGCCGGCGCGTTCGGCGGCGTGGTCTCGCAATTCACCATCTCCTTCCCCTCCTGCCGCGCGATGAGCACGTAGCCTTCGAGGACTCGCAGTGAACCTTCCCCCATCTTGATCATCGGTGCCCTGTTCGTGGTCGGCCCTGCCCGCTTCGACAGCGGGTGCACCCGTCCGCCGAAGTTGATCTTCGGATTGGTCTGGACCTGGGCCTGGAGCGCGCGCATCTGATCGACCGTGACCGGCTGCGATGGCCCCGGAGCGCAAAAGTTGTTCTTCGCCGAATTCTGCGCCGTCTCGGCCGCCGATTGATTGGGTTGCCCGCGGACGGGACACACGGCGTCGATCGGCAAGGCCGTGCCGGGCGGTGGAGCAGGGTACGACGGATCATGGCACGGTGGCGTGAAAGACTGTGCTGCCGCGCCGAAGCTGACCAGCAGCGCCGCAAGGATTTCGCGTGGCATGTAGGGCCCCCTGATCGGGGACCCTAGTCAATTCAGGGGTGGGCGGCGTCCGGCTTGGGTCCGTCGAGCACGACGAACTCCACGCGCCGGTTCATCGCGCGATTTCTGGCGGTGTCGTTCGGCACCAGCGGCTTGCCCGCGCCGTAGCCCTTCGCCCGCAGGCGCGAGACGTCGATGCCGGCCCCGACGAGGTACTGAAGCACGGCCTCGGCGCGGCGCTGGGAGAGCCGGCGGTTGTAGGCGGGTTTGCCGCGCCCGTCGGTGTGTCCATCGATCCGGACCTTGTGGATCTCCGGCGAGTCCCGCAGCAGCTCGACCACCTTCTCCAGCAACGGAATCGAGACAGTCAGGATGGTCGCCTCATTGCGCTTGAACTGCACCTGGGCGAGCAGGGCGAAGTGGCCGTCCCGCACGGTCTTCTGAAGCTCCGGCGTCTCGACCAGCGCGAGCACCGCGGCCGGCTCCGGCATGGGCGGCACCTCGTCGAGGACGACCGGTGCAGGCTCGGGCGGGACCGGCGGCGGCACCGGCGCCGGAGCGGGTGCCGGCGTTTCTTGGACCAGGATCGGCGCCTTGGGCCGTACCCGCCGGACGGCTTGGTTCGGGTCGAACCCGATTCCCGCGAACACGCGGTACCGCGGCGTGCCGTACCCGTTGGTCAACCCGGGCCCGCCGCCGAACGTGAGCTGGAGATTCGCCGGCAGCAGCCATCGCAGCGCCCCGAGCAGCTCCATCGGCCGCTCCACCCACCCGGGCTGCTGCAGCTCCACCTCGCCCGCCAGCGTGGCGACCGCGGCCAGGCGCTGCCCCAGCCAGGAGAACGGAAGCTCGCCGGCGAGGCCATACGTCAGCGCATTGCCGACAGTGAGATTCGCGAAATCGCGCCCACGGCGCAGCACGATGCCGGACGATGCCGCCAGCCTGACCGGCAACCCGTTCGATTCGATCCGCAGCTCGGGAGCGAAGGTGACGCTCCCGTGGCTGAGGAAGGCAGTGCCGTTGCCGGTCGGCAGCGTCACGGGCGTCGCCACGGCAACCGCGAGCAGCTCCGATCGCCAGAGCTGCGCCTTGGGGACCAGGCGCACGTCCCCGATGCCGTCTCCAGGCGCGACCAGCGTCCCGAGGAGGTCGTTCGAGTTGGCGCTCTGCGCGACGAGCACCGGCAGCGTCAGGCCCAACTCGAACCTGCCGAACAGCCCGACGCTTGCGCCGAGGTGCATCAGCGTTTGGCTGCGTAGCAGTTGAATCTGCTGCGAGGGGTCCCCTATCGCGATGAGCCGCAAGGGGTCGCGCGCGTAGGAGGAGAAGATCGAGACGTGCATGTCGAGGTGCTCGGGCACCGATGCGCTTCCCACTGACAGGATGTCGTAGCTGCCCGCGCCGGGGTTGAAGCGGTCGGCGTCGAATTGCGGCTGCACGGGCACGGTCTGCGCCCGGGCGACTGCCGAGGCCGCCAGCACCGCGGCGAGCACGGCGTTTCGCGCCACGGCGGCCAGACGGCGCCGTTCGAGGCGCGAGCGGAGAGTGCGCCACAGTCCGACGAGCGCCAGCGCCAGCAGAGGCGCCAGGCCGCCGGCGCCTCCCGAGGCGCAGCCTCCCGAGCCCGCCACCTGCCAGACACCGGGCGTGCCCTTCACCTGGCACCGGCTGGCGACGCACGACGCGTTCGGCGCGCATTGCGAATCGCTGCTGCACGCCGTTGTCGCCGCGCACGCATTGCCGTTGCAGGCGGCGCCGCCGCACGAGTCCTGGACCACCGCGGGGCAAGCGCCGGTGCCGTTGCACATCGCGGCCTCCGTGACCACGCCGGCCGAGCAGCTCGTGGCGCGGCACTCGACCGCCGATCCGGGATACGCGCACTGGGTTGCACCGGTGCCGTCGCACGCGCCGCCGCAAGCGCTGCCATCCGAGGCGCAGGCTTGCCGCGATCCCTGAGGCGCGCCGGCCACGTTCGTGCAGGTGCCGATCTGGCCGGGCACGTCGCAGGCCTGGCACTGCCCGCCGCAGGCGGCGTTGCAGCACACGCCATCGACGCACTGCCCGCTGGCGCACTGGTTCGCGCCGGCGCAGGTGTTGCCGTTCGTCAGCAGCGGCTTGCAGATGCCCGCGGCGCAGAAGTCTCCGGACACGCAGTCGGCGTCGGAGGCGCAATTGCCCAAGCAGGCTTGCGGGCCGCAGAGATAAGGACTGCAGCCCTGCGTCTGCTTCGCCGGGCAGCTGCCGGCGCCGTCGCAGCCCGCCTGGAGCGTAGCGACCCCTGCCGCGCAGCTCGCCCCGCGGCAGGTCGTCGACGCGCCCCGATAGGCGCACGCGGTCGCGCTCGATCCGTCGCAAACGCCGCCGCACGTGCTGCCGTCCGAGGCGCACGCCGGCCGCGCCCCGCGGGGGGCGCCCGTCACGTTCGTGCACGTGCCAGCGGACCCGGGCTCGTCGCAAGCCTGGCACTGTCCGTTGCAGGCCGTTGCGCAGCACATGCCGTCGACGCACTGCGCGCTCGCGCACTGGTTCGCGCCGGCGCAGGCGACGCCAGGGCCGTTCTGGGGAGTGCAGACTCCGGCCGCGCAGTAGTTCCCGGCCGTGCAATCGGTGTCGACCGTGCAGTTGCCAGCGCACGCTGTGGGACCGCAGCTGAACGGAGCGCAGGTGACGTCCTGCTCGGCGGGACACGAGCCCGCCCCGTCGCACGACGCAGCCGCGACCGCCACGCCCGAGGTGCACGATGGATTGCGGCAGGTGCTGGTGCCGCCCGGATAAGCGCATGCGGTCGGGTTGGTTCCGTTGCACGCGCCGCCGCAGATCGAGCCGTCCGAAGCGCAGGCGGTCCGCGGGTTGCGCGGAGCGCCGGTCACGGGCGTGCAGGTGCCCACGCTGCCGGACTCGGCGCAGGCCTGGCACTGTCCGGTGCACGCCGTGTTGCAGCAGACGCCGTCCACGCAGTGTTGCGATCCGCACTGGTTCGCCCCGCCGCAGGCCTGGCCCGGCCCGAGCAGCGGGACGCAGACGCCTGCCGAGCACCAGTTGCCGGTGGAGCAGTCGGAATCGGCGCTGCAGTTGCCGGTGCACGCGGTAGCGCCGCAGACGAAGGGCGTGCAGGTCTGGGTCTGGACGGCGGGGCAGCCTCCGGCGCCGTTGCAGGAGGCGGCGAGCGTGGCGGTCCCTGCTGCGCACGACGGGGCGCGGCAGGAAGTCGAGTCGCCTGGATACGTGCATGCCGCCGGATGGACGCCGTCGCAGCTTCCGCCGCAGGCCGTGCCGTCGGTGGCGCATGCACTCCGGGTGCCGTGCGGAGTCCCAGTGGCCGTCGAGCAGGTGCCCACGCTGCCGGCTACGTCGCATGCCTCGCACTGGCCGGTGCATGCGCGGTTGCAGCAAACCCCGTCCACGCACTCCCCGGTGGCGCATTCGTTGTTGCCGGCGCAGGAGGTGCCCTGCGCCTTGATGAAGGTTGCCGCCACCGAGTGTGGAGCGGTGACGTTCGTGAGCACGTAGCTGCCCGCGCTCACTTGCGAGGTCACGTCGACGGAATTGTCCGTGAGCTTGGCAAGCTGGTACCCCGCCGCCGGAGAGATGGTGCACGTCGAGGATTGGCCGTAGTCGACCGGCGTCGAGCAGCTCAGGGTGCCGTTCGGCCCCGAGCTTGCCGTCACGGAGAACTGGTCGATGGCGAAGCTCGCGGCGAGCGTGTGGTTGGCGTTGACGTTCGTGAACGCGAAGCTCGTGACCGCCCCGACCGAGCTGCCGTCCACCAGCACGTCGGCCACGTGGAAGTGGAGATCGGGCGTGATCGTGATGGTGAGGTTCCCTCCAGGCGCGACCGTCTGCGCCCCGGAAGGCGACACCGTGCCGTTCGCTCCCGCGGACCCGTTGATCGTGAACCCGGCGCCGCAGGCGCCGGAGCCCAGGCACAAGGGGTTCGCCGGATCCTTGTTGGCGCACTGTGGGTCCGTGGTGCAGGCGGCGCAGGAGTTCGTGGCCTGGCTGCAGATGGGCGTCGTGCCGGCGCACTGGCTGTCCGCGGTGCACGCGAAACAGGCGCCCGATGCGTCGCAGAAGGGCTGCGACGGGTTCTTGTTGTTGCACTGCGTGTTGGTCGCGCACGCGACGCAGGAATTCGTCGCCAGGTCGCAGATCGGAGCGATGCCCGTGCACTGGGAGTCGGCGGTGCACTGGTTGGTCAAATTGAAGCTCGCCGCCGTGGGCGCGTTCGGCGTCGAGGCGGTGACCGCGTACTGTCCGGAGATCGAGTTGGCGGTCGCATTGAGGCTGGCGATCCCGGACGCGTTCGTCGTCGCCGTCATGCAGCCTGCCGCGGCCGGGACGCAGGCGGAGCCGCCGCTCAGCGTCGCCGTCGCCCCGCTCGTGGGCGCCTGGAACGTGACCACCGCTCCCGCCACCGCGGCGCCGGCGCCGTCCAGGACGAGCGCCTGCAATTGCGAGGCGAAGGGCGCTCCGACCGTGGCCGTCTGGGGGCTGCCAGCCTGCACCTGGATGCTCTGGCCGCCGTCGTTCGTGAGAGTGAACGTCGCCGGCGTCGGCACGCCGGACACGCTGGCGGTGACCGTGAAGACACCGCCGGTCGCGTTCGCCGTGGCGGTGACGCTGGCGAGCCCGGAGCTGTCCGTGACCGCGGAGGGCGCCGAGAGGGTCGCGGTCGCCCCGCTCGAGCCGGTCTGCGCCGCGAAATTCACGGTGATGCCGGGGAGCGAGTTGCCCGAGGCATCGGCGACGACGACCACCAGTGGACTGCCGAAGGCGCTGCCGATCGGCGTCGTCTGTGAGTTCCCGCTCACGATGAACACGGCGGCGGGACCGGTGGAGACGTTCTGCAGCTGGAAGGTCGCGGGAGTGGCGACGCCGGCGACCGAAGCGGTCACGGTGAAAGCGCCGACCGTGCCGTTGGCGGTCGCGGTCACGCTCGACATGCCGGAGGAGTCGGTCGTGGCGGTCACGCTCGCGCCGCTCGTGCTGCCGTTCGAGACGGTGCAGGAAGCGCCCGAGGCGGGCTGCGCGGTGTACGTGACTGTGGCGCCGGGGATGGGATTGCCGGCCGCGTCGCGGACCACCGCCACCAGCGGCGCCGCATACTGAGAATTGATCGGGGCCCTCTGCGGATCCGTCGAGCTGCCGCCGTTCACGTAGGTGATCGACGCGGGCGGACCCACGTTGATGAGGGTGAACGTGGCGGGCGAAGCGACGCCGCTCACCGTCGCGTTCACGGTGTACGTGCCGGGCGTGGAGTTCGCGGTCGCGCTCCGCGTCGCGATGCCTGAGGCGTTGGTGGTGGCGGTGCCGGTCCCGAGGCCTGCGGAGGCGCCAGCCCCGGACGGAACCGCCGCGAAGGAAACGGTGATGTTCGGCACCGGAGTGCCGTTCGAGTCGGCGACCAGGACGGCGAGCGGGTTCGCGAACGCGGTGCCGGTGGAGGTGAGCTGGTTGTTTCCCGAGTAGACGAAGACGGTCGCCGGCGCGCTGACGGCGGGCGGCGGCGCGAACGTCGCGGTGACGCTCATGTTCCCGGAGATGGTCAGCATGCAGTTGGGCGGCGCCGGGCTGACGGTGCACGAGGCGGGTACCGCGCCGCTCCACCCCGTGAAGGAGGCGCCCGCAACGGGAGAGGCGCTCAGAACCACCTGCGACCCGTCGGCGAACGTTCCCGAGGCGGAGCCGCAGCTCGTCCCGCAGGAGAGGCCCGCGGGCGCCGAGGTAATGGAGCCGTTCGCGTTGCCGCCGGCCTTGGTGACGGTCAGCGTCCGGGGCGTTCCCACGAAGACGGAGACGGTCGAGGTGTTGTTCGAGAGGTCCGGATCGGTCGTCCCGCTCGGCGCGGACGCCTTCGCGGTGTTGACCATCGTTCCCGACGCGGTCGCCGAGATGGTTCCGAAGACCTTGATGGTGAGCTGCCCGCCGCCGGCGCCGCC
>WNFG01000302.1_pt2 | contig 49220 bp, 34 predicted proteins | sample 5400431 | NCBI WGS metagenome assembly WNFG01 (sample SAMN13153346, study PRJNA577476) | soil metagenome | isolation source: 120 cm saprolite under Douglas fir tree site 2 hole 3 replicate 2 | place: USA:California | collected 2015-04-18
CGTCGGCTGGTTGACCATACAGCCCCTCTTCGTTAAGCAATTCATGAGTTGAGCAATTCATGCCCGAGTTTTCTGTTCATGAATTGCTCCACTACGGTGTGAGCAATGCGAACCCGATGGTGGCCGAGCAGTCGTATTGATACTGCCGGCTGTACCCATTAGTCGCGCGCGCGTAGCAGTACAGATTCACGGCAAATGCTCCTTGGGTGCAGGTCTGCAGTAGAGCACTCGCTGAGTTGGCAAAGTCAGCGGGCAGTCCCGGCGAGCCCGCACTGACGTTACCCGAAGTGCTTGCCACTGAGCCCATGATTCCCAGCGATACACCGAGACTCCAATCCAGGTAGTCGTGCGGATGGAAAGCGACGTAGTAAATATCGACTTGGTCGCTCCCGTGCGTGTAGTGCAAAATGCCGCACGGGTCGGTGTCCGTGGAACTAATCGGCGTCTTCACCTTGGGTAGTTGCGCAACGGTGTGGTTGTTGTCAACCATGATCTGAAAGGTCAAGTTACCAGCACCGTCGATGTTGTATGCCGGGGCATTCGTGTAGATTCCGACCGGTAGCGACTGATCGGCAAGTAGGTACGCAAACGTAGCGGGACCACCCAGATTATCGCTGGCAACATGATTGCCGGCATTGTCGAACATCTCAAGCCTCAGTGTGCACAAGCCGCTCTGACCCGCCAGCAGACCAAGCCTGCAGTCGTTACTGGCATTGGGATCCGGAATCGCGCCCAAAGTACTGTCGAAGTTTGCATAGGGGAAATCGATCCAAACGGTATCGGCCGGAAGATGTTCTGGAATCGCGAACAAGTCGGAGTTGGCGCCAACGGTCTGCCTCACGAATGTCACCGGCGTATTCTGAATGATCACCGTTGACGGCGCGATGTAGGTCGTCTTCTGTTTCCGGATGGTAAATGGGTCTTTAATATGGGTAAAGTCCGGGTCGCCGGGGAACTTATAGGACCAGCGGAAGTAACTGATGCCCGGAGTTGGCAAATCGGGATGCATTTGCGTCTTCACTTGCAGTGTCCCACCCCATGGGGTTTTCCCGGGTAACAAACCCACGCCGGGGCCCACTCCATTAGTCAGTCCCTTCACATACCACAGGTCTTCCCACCCAATGTAATTGGGCCATACGTAAAGGTAGTTGGGACCAGGATTGATTGGCGGGCAAGTAATGGCTTCAGGATCGTCTACAACTATGTCTACAGAAGCCGAACCGTCGTAGTCGTAATAGGTGCTGCACGCGAGCTGCGGGTCGTAGATCTCTCGCGGGGTCCCGGCGATGTTTTGCACAACCTCGAAATAAAGATCGGGAAAGTCCGCGGGACACCAGAAGCAAACTTCCGCGGAGAACGAACCATCGGACTGAATCAATACTTCGGTAAGTTCCTGCCAGCAGAAGGCCCAGTCCGGAATCAGTTCGCACCAGAGCCAAAACAAAAGTGCCTTGTTGAGAACAAGATACTGCTTCAGGTTGGCCCCCTCCAGCGCTCGCAGGGTGACGGTGGCTTCAGAAAGCGAACTAGCCCGGGTGAAGCCGCGCGTACTGGCGCTCGCCGACGCAGCGGTCACGTGATTCGCGGCGAGAACCTGTTTCCGTCCCACTCCCGTGCCAACTCCACCGGCGCGCGCCTGCGAGACTTTATTGGCGAGATTCTCCGGACCGGGATCACCGGGATTGATCAAGTGGGGGACTTGTTGCACCTGAAGTGTGAGCCGATTCACTAAGCTATCCCGTAGTTCGAGCAAGAAGGGTGGCGCCAGCAGGTCCAGCGTGCACGCAAGGTCCACTTGAAAAATCTGCACCGTGCCCTGGCAAATCGGAGCGTAAACCGGCTGCGCGCTCCCTGGATTCAGCAGCTTGCGAACCATACCATGCACATTGATGCAGGTCGGAAAGAGCCAGCACAGCCAATACTGTTGGTTGATGGCGACGGAGAGAATGTCACCATGTATCGCGGGAATGTAATCCTGGCTGAAGGCTTTGGCTTGATCGAGTTGGGTCGTCAAGTTCGCGGGCTCCGCCTTTTGGTCCTTCAGCAGATCAGGGCCAACTCGAACTCGATACTTCTGGCCTGCATTTACTGGAAACGTCAGGGGCTTGCCTTCCACAGGTTGTGAAGTGATGAAACGCCCATAGAGATCGAAGAGGTAGGCACGCGTAGACGGGGTCTTCCCTTCGCCTGTGCCACGAAATTCGACGTTGACGCGAATTGTTTTCTGGTCCGCGCTGTGTCCTGGATTATTGCTCTTGTTCACCATGATGTTCTCCTTCAAGAAGCAGCAGTTCGCTGTTTAGCAATGGTGGAAATTTAAATCCCTCCACCCGCGGGATTGCCCTGTGGATGGGCAGCCACATTGGGAACTGATTCAGCGGCATTTCTTTCCAGCTCATCCAGATGGTGAGAGTAGAGAGAAGATCGTTTCATGTGGAGGCAGCAGCAACAGATAATGGCTGAATTCTGGTTCGGAAGACGATCAAATCGGATGCGAGTCGCCCGCCTTCAGGAAACGAAGCAGATCGTCCGAAATCACCGAACCCAGGCTGTGGGCGACAACCGCGACCGAGTCATAGCCACTGCCATCGGTCGACACCGCGCGACTTGGCGCAGGACGGAGACGTAATGTTCCACCATCTTGGCGCGAGGAGTTGCATTCGCCGGCAGCGTTTGCAGTAGGTATCTACATCGTCGATAGGGCACCGGCCTACCCTCTTGGCCAAAATTGCATACCGCCGCCGAAGCTGTTCTTCGAGTACCCGTCTACAGAACCATGAGAAGGCCAGTCTTTCCTGAGGTGCCAGCGCGACCTCTCTGCCCCGCGGGCAGCGGTAGTGCGTCCCTTTTTACATTAGTTCCAGCATTTTTTTGTGGACTTCCGCGCCAACCAGCACTGAATCCTCGCCTCATTAGTTGAAGGACTTTTACGGACCAACTTTCGTAGGTGGAGGATTTCCGCCGAGGGTTCGGCGCTGGAGGGGCACACCGCATGCAGGAATTTGGACTGATCATTCGTGCGAACAGACAAACAATAAGCGTGCAAGGCGAGTCCATCTCATCAAGAAAGGCCGTGCAATGGTTCCTCGAATCGCATCAATTTGGACGAAACTCATACCTACTTGTTTTCAATGTCAACTCGAAGTTCAGCGGTTCCGAATAGCCCCGTATGGTTATCCCGCACTCCAAGATGCAAGAAATATTGGCCGGGAGCTAAACGGATGGGAACTTTCATCGGAACACCCTGCTTGCGGATGCGTTCGTATGTTTCCGGTTCAAGGTCGGCATTTGCTGCCTGTACCGCAGCTTTCGCCAATTTGCCGTCAGGAGTAAATGCCTGGACCTCGAAGTTCAGGCTACAGCTTTGCCTTGCGACAGGCGATGCGTTCCCTTCGGAGAACGCGGTGGTTTGGAAAGAAACTGTGGACGAATCCACTACGAATTCGACAATCAGGTCGGTATTGCGGGGCGGTGGAAGCGCACGAGCCATAAACGTAACCTGTGTGGATGGCAACACGTTCGAAGTGACCGCAGCTTTCATCTCATCCTGATGATTATCTTTTCGACTCTGCCAAACGTCGATGGCGAAGTAACCCTGACGGCTTCGGACAGTAAGTCCCGGCCGATTGACTTTCACTCTTATTTGGCGGAACTTGCGGTCCCACTTCTTATTCGTGGGATAGTATCCGAAAAGATAGTACGAACCGGCGTCCTGCAAACTGACTGCAATTGAATTCGCAATGTCGTTGCCATGGAAGAAGCGGCCTCCGGTGTCATCGGCCGCCCGCTCGAGAGTATCGTTCGTCGCCATGCGCGCGAAATCCTCTTTCGCGAGATTTCGATTGGCCTCAACCGTCAAGGCTATTCGTCCCGTGGCATCGCGGCCAGAGTTCGAAGGATCGCTGATGCTTGCGCCGAGCAGGCCCGCGGCATCAATCGAATAGATTGCGACATGCGCGTCGTTCAGGAGATTAGTGGTCGTGCGAAGCTTTTCGCCGTAAGTCCTCGAAGTTTCCATGTCCTCAGGGTTCATTCCGGTGACTGCGATGGGAAATCCACTCGAAAACCATAGCAACGTTTTGCGGCCGCGCTGGCCTGCCAGGTAGCGGGCGATCTGCTGCAGCGCGTCGAGGGTGATAGCGATGCGCACATCGCGCGAAAAGTTGTCGGATTCTTTCTCGAAGCGCCGCATCATGTAAGCGATATCGTTAGCGATCGTGTCGGAGCTCCCGCCGGAGGTAGCAGCAGTCGGATCGACCCCGCTCGAATCGGGTCCGCCATTTGCTTGCGGCGGCAATGAAATCCCCGGCGTTGCGACTGAGCATACGACAAAAACTTTCCGCTTCCTCCCTGGTTTGAGCCGGGACGGGGGAGCGCGAGGGGCAAGGGACGGCGTTTGGGTCCCTTGCCTCTCGCTCAGCGGTGTAGAAGTCTGCTGCCGAGCCAAGTACTCACGAAGAATATAGGGAGGACATACCGTGTATCCTTTGGTTTTCGAAGCAAGGCTGCGGACAAACTCAAAATCCGAAATCTTGATCGGGCGAATCCGGACGAACGGCCTTTTCTGACGGCGCGACTTAGATTTCATTTGAGCTGCTGAAGTCTTGAGGAATTTGCTGTGATTTTTGTGATTCATTGCACGCCACAGATCGGAGACTTGTTGTGCTCCCGGAGTGTAAACGAAGTTGAAGCACATGAGAACTACCTGCGAGACAAACAATCTAAGAGGTTAGCGAGCTTCTGATCACACCCTTACCCTCGACGGCTCTCGCGAGCAAAAGTTAACGGTCTTGAGTATCCGCGCTGCATGCTCGAACCTCAGCAGAATCGTACAATCAGCCCTCAATAGCCATCCTGCGGCGAGATTCCCTTTCCTTCGACCAATTCGTAGCATCGGCCAGCAGCCAGATTTTTGTATTCCTCTGTTCTTCCGCTTGGCCAATCGACGACGACGGTCTCAATCCGGTCGTGCTTCTCGAGTCCGAAGGTTACGCCCAGTTCGGACTGCGACAGGTAGCTCGACCCGCCTTTTACTACTCGGTGCTGGGTCAGGCCGCTAGCAACAATTCGTACGCCAGCACCAATCGCGTCGCGGTTTGACTTGGTCCCCACCAGGCGAAAGCGGATGCTGCGATTGCCCGCCAACTGATCGTTGCGATAGAGATACGCCGGACCATTGTTAGTGGTCAGCAGAAGGTCGAGGTCACCGTCACGATCGAAATCGGCGTAAGCCAGACCGCGTCCGACCTTCGGTTGATCGAAGCCTCCACCGAGGTCCGCTGCGATATCCCGAAAAGTTCCCTTGCCGCTGTTCAGAAAGAGCTGAGGTGGCTGGGCGTATCCCACGTTGCCGCGAATGTTGCGTACGGTTTCGTCTATGTGCCCGTTGGCTACGGCGAAGTCGAGCCATCCGTCGAGGTTGGCATCCAGAAACGCGCAGCCAAATCCGAGACTATTCCTGGAAGCCGCACCCACTCCGGATTGCAGCGCAATGTCTTCGAAGAGTTTCTTGTTCAGCCGGTAGAGCCCAATCATTTCGTTATCGAAGTTTGTGATGGCAACGCCGGGCGCGCCCGAATTCTCGAAATCCGCGACGTCAACTCCCATTCCCGCACGGGCTTTGCCCTCATTGCTGAAAGCGAGTCCGACTTCTACGGCAGCGTCTTTGAATGTGCCATTGCGCTGGTTCCGATAAAGCTTATTGGGCTGGGTATCATTCGCAACCAGAAGATCGGGCCAGCCGTCCTGATCTGCGTCTAGTAGTGCCACGCCCAGCGACTTCGAACTGCTGTCGAAGATTCCGCTCGCTGCCGTGACATCTTCGAAGGTTCCATTTCCGCGATTGCGAAACAGCCAGCAGGTTTCGCCACGATACGCCTCTGGCGTGCAATATGACTTGTGCTTGCCATCGAGACTGCAAAAGACATCGTGCTCGGGCGACCACTTCACATAGTTGCAGACGAACAAATCAAGAAGCCCATCGCGGTCGTAGTCAAACCACAAGGCAGATGTGCTGAAACCTTCGCGCTTGCTAAGGCCGCTGGCAGTGGTGACGTCAACAAAGGTTCCCTTCCCAGTATTGCGAAACAGGCGATTCTGTCCAACGCAGGTGACGAGGATGTCGGGAAAGCCGTCGTTGTTATAGTCTCCGACGGCAACGCCCATACCGTAGAGTTCGACATCAAGGCCGGCGCGCGCGGTTACATCCGTGAATGTGCCGTTGCCATTGTTGTGGTAGAGACGCATCGTCGACCGGCGCGTCTTGTGGCCCGGCCAGTCCATGCCGTTGATAAGCAAAATGTCCTGCCAGCCATCGCGATCGTAGTCGAGGAAAGCACAGCCGGAGCCGAGAGTTTCGGGTAGAAATTTCCCGCCGTAAGCTCCACTATTGTGCTCAAAATGAATCCCAGCCTGTGAAGTGACGTCAGAGAAGCGAAATCCGGAAGAAGCGGGGGACGCAGACTGCGGTCTTGCAGCCTGAGCAGCGAAAGCATCCAACAGCGGCAATTGCGAGAACGACGCCAGGCCCGCCGCGCCCCACAGAAAAGAACGTCGATTCACGGAACGTTCACCAGGCCGGCGCGAATGGCATAGACCACAAGTTCAGCAGTCTTGTGAATTCCCAGCGTGTTCATGATGTTGGCGCGATGAACCGCTACAGTGTTAGCACTGAGATCAAGTACAGCAGCAATTTCCTTGTTCGACTTCCCGTCGACAATCATCTGCAGGACTTCGAGTTCGCGCTGAGTCAGGCCTCCGTTGCGCTCTCCCTTCAGCGGGGACTGCTGTTCGACTTGCGGATCGAACACGGTATTTCCCGATGCAACTTTCCGGATTGCCGGGCCCAATTCAAGATCCATCGCGTTCTTGAGGATGTATCCCTTGGCGCCGGCTTCGATTGCCTGACGCACCCATGTGTTTTCAGTATGCATGCTAAGCATGAGGACAGCTGTTTCCGGGCGGTCTTCCATAATCTGCCGGGTGGCCTGCAGACCATTCGTTCCGGGCAGTGCACAATCCATCACAATCACGTTCGGATGTAACTCGCGCGCCAGCTTGATGGCTTGCTCGCCATCGCCCGCCTCGCCGACAACATCCATGTCCGGCTCGTCTTCCAGCATGCGGCGGAAGCCTCGCCGAACCAGGCTGTGATCATCCACGAGCAATACTGTGATCTTCTTGGCCATAGGATTCCGCCCTTTCTCTGGGGACCGTCAGATGCATCAATGTGCCGCCTTCCGCCGGCCGCGAGAACACAATCCGCCCGCCCATCAGCTCAGAGCGTTCGCGCATCGCCACCATGCCAATACCCTGCCTTCCCGGACGCTCGGTCAGACCGACACCGTGATCTTCCACTTCCAATTCGAGCCTTGCCGGCAGAAATCGCAACCGGACCCAAGCTTGCTTTGCGCCCGAATGTCGCGCGACATTGTTCAATGCTTCCTGCACCACGCGGTAGATGTGCACACCGGCACCGCCATCCACAGGAAACGGTGTGCCTTGCTTATCATAAGATATGGCAATTCCCGTTTGTCGTTCCACGGTTGGAATGTACCAGTCGAGTGTGCTCTCGAGCCCGGCCTCGTCGAGCATCACGGGATGCAGCGCCTGCGAGAGACTTCGAACGCTTTCCAGCGCGGTCTGGGCAATCTGACGGACCTCGTGCAGATCGGCTCGCAGGGAGGAACCCTCCGGTGCATGCGTGCCTGCGCGGCCCAACATCGATCCGATCGCAGTGAGTATCTGCCCGAACTCGTCGTGCAACTCGCGCGAAATGTAGCGTAGCGTCGATTCCTGGGTCGCGATCAGTTTCTGTGCCAGCTCGCTGCGGCGTTCTGAAAGCTCGGCCATCCGGGCGAACAGGCGGCGGTTCCAACGGATCAGGGAAAGGCCATTCAGCAAAATCGCCAAGAGAGTGGCCGCAAGAAATACGTAAACCTGCCGCTGTACCCGGTCGTAGATCCGCACAATCTGTTGCCCGGCCTGCTCCTCGTTTTCTGAGTTCTGCACCAGCAGGCGAGCTACGGCGGTGTTAAGGGCGGCCTGGCGCGCCTGCAGCGAGAACTGGATTTGCTCCCTCGCCTCCTTCTCCTGCCGATCATTGGCCAGAGTGAAAATGCGGTCGACCGCGTCCCAGAATTGCGCAAAGGAACTGGCGAGGAAAGCCTTTTGTTCTGGAGTGCGGCCGACGGGAGCGAAAGCCTCTTCCCGGCGCATGGCGTCATCGAGATCGGAATGAATTCGCTGAAATTGCGCGGACCATGCGGTGAGCGGATAAGGTTCGTCATTGCTCACCATATCCCGCATGGCAACAGCGAGGAGGTCAAGGTCATTCTGAATTCTCAGCAACTGCAAGGAATCCTTGCGGTTACGGTCCACCATTTCGGTCTGCAGCTTGCGCAGACCTGTTACCTGCCACGTTATATAGGCCGAGTACGCGAGGATCACGGAAAGCGTTACCAGCAGGCCCAGCAACAGCCCGAGGGTCAGCGAACGGTCCGGCGGAGACGAGCGGAACACGAACCCGAGCATACAACGGCGGAGACGGGCGTGTCACAATACAGTAATAAATGAAGCGGATCCACGCTGGAAGTAGTCAAACAAGGGATTGAATTCTCCCATCAAAGAGACTCCAAAGGGTCCGAAGGTCCAGAGACTCCGCGCCGTTTTGCCGGAAGTCTGGGCGCTGATGCGTCCGCGCCGCGGACTGCTGGCGCTGGGCTTTGGGCTCATGGTGATCAACCGTGTTGCGGCCTTGGTGCTGCCGTATTCCAGTCGGTTCCTGATCGATACCGTCATCAATAAGCACCGCATGGATAAGCTGCAGCCGCTGGTTCTGTTCGTGTTGGCGGCTACCTTAGTGCAAGGCGTCACTTCCTTTTCGCTGACGCAGTCGTTATCCAAAGCGGCGCAGCGCCTGATCACCGAATTGCGCCAACAGGTACAGGCCCACATCTCTCGCCTGCCAGTTGCTTTTTACGACACCAACAAGACTGGCAGTCTGGTATCCCGCATCATGAGCGACGTGGAAGGGGTACGCAACCTTTTGGGGACCGGACTGGTGGACTTTGCTGGAGGCCTTGTCACCTCCTGCATTGCTCTCGTTTTGTTGCTCCGTACCAGTCCACAGATGACGTTGATTGCCGTCGGATCGTTTGTCTGTTTTGGCGTTGCACTCAATAAAGCGTTCGCGACGATCAGGCCGATTTTCCGGGAGCGCAGCAAGATCAATGCCGAGGTGACCGGCCGGCTCACAGAGTCGCTGGGCGGAGTACGCGTGATCAAGGGGTATCATGCCGAACAGCGCGAGGAAGGAATCTTCGCCACTGGTGTTCGCCGCCTGCTGGACAATGTGATGCGGACGCTCACGGCAACCTCGGTCATGGGCCTTTCCGCAAGTGTACTTCTAGGACTGGTGGGCGCGGTCACCATGTACGTGGGCGCGCACCAAATCGCTTCAGGCACGCTGACTGTAGGCGGATTTGTTTCTTTCACGTTGCTGTTAGGGTTTCTGGTCGCGCCGATCATGCAGATCGTTTCCATCGGGACTCAGCTCACCGAGGCGTTAGCAGGACTGGAGCGCACACAAGAGATCATGGCGGAGCGGACCGAAGATCGGGATCCAAAGCGCTCCGTGCCTTTGAGGGACATCGTAGGCACGGTCGAGTTTGAGGACGTAAGTTTCAGCTACGACGGGCAACATGAAGTTCTGCGGGATGTTTCGTTCCGCGCTGAGCCAGGAACGGTCACGGCGCTGGTAGGCTCGTCCGGGTCGGGTAAGTCCACGACCATCGGGCTCATCTCCGCATTCTATGTTCCGACAAAGGGCAGAATCCTGGTTGACGGTGTGGATCTGAGCACGGTACGCCTCGACTCCTACCGCACGCGACTGGGGGTTGTATTACAGGAATCTTTCCTGTTCGACGGAACGATTCGCGAAAATGTTGCCTTTTCGCGCCCCGACGCGCGTGACGAAGAAATCATGCGGGCCTGCCGGATCGCGCGCGTGGATGAGTTCGCAGAGTCCTTTGCCGACAAATACGACACGATAGTAGGCGAGCGCGGGGTAAAACTTTCTGGAGGCCAGCGGCAGAGAATCTCGATTGCGCGCGCTATTCTCGCAGAGCCGCGCATCCTGATTCTTGACGAAGCGACTTCCAGCCTCGATTCGGAATCGGAGCAGATGATTCAACACGGGCTTTCGTACCTGATGCAGGGACGCACCACCTTCGTGATTGCGCACCGGCTTTCGACAATACGCCGTGCCGACCAGATTCTGGTCATGGAGCAAGGACAAATCGTAGAACGTGGAACGCACGAGCAACTCTATGCGGCGCAGGGCCGCTACTACGATCTCTATACCCGGCAGCATGGCGTGGAGGAAAATTTGTTCCTTGCGCCAGGCGAAGGAGACGCCGCAACCGTGGATGCAAATGGCGGCTCTCCGCAGGGGCGCAATGGCGATGTGCAGGCCAGCGACGCACTGCGCGTGCTTCGAGGGGAAATCCGCTAGCCGTATGACTTCCGTCCCAGGCAACTCCCAAGAGCAAGAGAAGGGTAAGGTCGCGATTCATACGGAGGAGCTATGCCGCCACTACCGCATGGGTGAGACTTTGATTCGCGCGGTGGACGGTATTGCTTTACAGGTTCGGGGCGGAGAATTCGTGGCCCTGCTCGGCAGTTCGGGTTCCGGCAAGTCTTCCATGTTGAATTTGATTGCCGGACTGGACCGCCCTACTTCGGGTAAGGTCCTGGTTCAGGAGCGCGATCTGGCGCGGCTTTCGCGCGAGGAGTTGGCGAAGTACCGGCTCCACGTGGTGGGAATGGTCTTTCAATCGTTCAACCTGATTGCCAGCATGACGCTGGCGGAAAATGTGGAACTGCCATTGCGTTTCGCGGAAGTTGAGCGCAGCAAGCGGGAGAAGCTGGTGCGGGAGGCGCTGGAGCGGGTTGGCCTGCGAGCGCGCGCGAATCACCGCCCCAGCGAGCTTTCAGGAGGAGAACAGCAGAGAGCAGCGCTGGCTCGCGCATTAATCAATCGCCCGCAACTCCTGCTGGCCGACGAACCCACTGGAAATCTCGACAGCCATACGGGAACCGAAATCATGGATCTGGTTAGAGAGTTCAATCAACAATTGGGAATGACAATAGTCATGGTGACGCACGAGCGTGCCCTAGCGGAGAGGTATGCGCAGCGATTGATCTTTCTAGCGGACGGAAAACTGGTCGATGATCTCCGGGGCTATGATCGCCCGGGCTCACCTGGTTCGAACTTACGCATGGCCTCCGGCGCTGAATTAAAGGAGAAGATGTCGTGAAGATCCCCGACTTGGCCGAACTCGCCCTGCGGAATCTTCGCGAATCCTTGTTGCGAAATTCTTTGACCACCGTCGGAATTTCCGTGGGCGTGGCATCGCTGGTCGCCATGCTTTCTCTCGGAATCGGATTGCAGCAACTGGCTTCGCGCCGCCTTGTGAAATCGGGTCTGTTTGATACGGTTGTGGTTACCTCCCGGCGCGATCTACGCACCTTCGGACGCGAAGAACAGCACAGCGGGCCCACTCCCGGCGAAAGCCGTATTCTCGACGAAGCGGCACGGCATGAGATTGAACAACTGCCCAACGTGCTCGAAGCCTATCCTGACATTCGGTTTATCACCGAGCTGCGCTACGAAGACAAACCGCATTTGACCATGATTGCGGCATTGCCGCCCTCTGCCAAATCCAATGACGCTTTCGATGGAATTCCGGGGCGATTCTTTTCGTCAGACACGGCGCCCGAAGTCATCGTGCAGAAGACATTCGCCGAGGAGTTGCTAGGCAAGAATCCGCAGGTGGGGGCCGACGAGACCAAGGCTGCCGATCTAGCACCTTCTCTTTTGGGGAAGGAATTGACGATGCGCTACGCGCAACGCGACACAACGCCGGCAAATGGAACTCTGTCCGCTGAGGACAGGCAGAACAATCTGTCGGGCGCGGCATATTCAGTGGTGTCGCGAGACCTGAAGCTCAAGATTGTCGGCATCTCCGACCTCGATCCAGAGACCATGCGGGGTCCGACCCGGGCCCGAGTATTCCTTCCGATCAAGCTGGCGGAGAGTCTTCACGTGATGCAGCCAACAGATTTGCGTGAAGTTTCACGGTCCGCAACTGATCAAGTTGTCTACTCCTCGCTGAGTGTGCGAGTGAAGAATCCAACCCGAGTACAACCTGTGGAAGATGCCATCAAGAAGCTGGGCTTCACCACGTTCTCCATCCTCGATGCCACGCGCAGTCTGCGGCAGTTTTTCGCGGTGTTGGATCTGTTCCTTGGAATTTTCGGGAGTCTGGCCCTGGCTGTCGCATCCATTGGAATCGTAAACACTCTGGTGATGGCGATCCTCGAGCGTCGGCGTGAAATTGGAATCATGAAAGCGATCGGCGCCGGCGACAGCGACGTGAAGAGACTTTTCTTTGCGGAAGCGGGCGCCATGGGGATTGTGGGAGGCGTTGTGGGAGTCGCTTTGGGATGGGCCATCGGCCAGGTCATCAACCTTGGAACCAACATTTATCTGAAGCGACAGGACATGCCTCCGGAGCATTTCTGGGCCGTTCCCTGGTGGCTGGTGGCGGGCGCAATCGGCTTCGCCTTCGTTGTAAGCCTGCTCTCTGGGCTGTATCCCGCTGGGCGCGCGGCCCGGCTCGATCCCGTGCAGGCGTTGCGCTACGAGTAGGGTGAGTTTCATGCTTCGCGGCTTCCGGGCCAGTCTCTTTATTCTGATTTTCGCTTGCCTGGCGTTCGCGGACACGTCAGCGCACGCGCAGAGCCGGATCGATTGCAATGCATTCCACAGCGATATTCTCAAGGTTGAAGTCCATTACTGCGTCTATCTGCCAGCAGGCTATGATGCGGCAGTGACGAAGCAACCCAAGCTCCGATATCCGGTGCTCTATTTTCTTCATGGGCTCGGCGATAACGAGCAGACCTTGTTCAACAGCGGTGGGTGGACGCTGCTCGATGATTTGAAACATCGGGGAAAAATAGGTGACTTTCTCATCGTCGCGCCCGAGGGCGGGCGCAGTTTCTACATCAACTCTGCCGACGGCGCAGTTCGCTACAGTGATTTTTTTCTGCGTGAGTTCATCCCGCACATTGAGGCACGATATCGCGTTCGTCCCGGTCGCGAAGGGCGAGCCATCAGCGGGATATCCATGGGAGGCTACGGCGCCCTGCGCTTTGCCTTTGCCCATCCCGAAACGTTCTCTGCTGTCAGCGCGCAAAGTGCAGCGCTGATTACGGAGTCTCCGCACGATCTCGACACAGCGGCAGGCTCGGGTGCTCCTTTGGCCAAGGTATTAGCGGCGGTCTTTGGAAATCCGGTTGATCCGTCCCACTGGAACGAAAATAGTCCTTTCGTTCTGGCAAAGAAGAACGCGGCTGGCCTCCGCAAACTTGCGATCTACTTCAATTGCGGCCAGGAAGACAACTACGGCTTTGAAAAGGGCGCGGCTGCGCTGCATCAGCAACTGCTGAAACAGCGCCTGCAGCACGAGTATCATTCCTATCCGGGAGATCACAGTCTGTCGTATTTCTTGTCCCACTTCGCAGAGGTAATGGAATTCCACTCCAAAGCGTTTGGACTTCTGAAACAGTAAAGAATTGCAGCACTTTTACCGGCGCAGCCTGAAAGTCGCCCCTCAGAGCTGTTTGCGCCCTGATGTAAACTAAGGAAACGAATTGCTGGTTGACCGCGGAGGGATGTGTGAGTGGTTGAAACAGGCGGTCTTGAAAACCGCTGTACGGGAAACCGTACCGGGGGTTCGAATCCCTCTCCCTCCGCCATACATTGACTTGATGCTGAAGCATTGATCCAGCCTCACTGGACACTTGCTGCGCTGTATCAATTTCCTGGTTACCCAACCCTTTTATCACCATCCGCAACACTCGAGTTCCCGGCAAGCAGGAGTTCCTCGCGCTGGGGACTAAAACCTTTGGGATGCGTGCTTTTCACGCCCTGTTCCAGGAATGTGATGCAACATTTCCCCCCGCTACCTCATCGAAGATATGGATCATGAGGCCGGAGAAGAATGAAAATTTGTTTGGTAACGACCTTCCCACCAAGTCAGGGAGGATTAAGCGAGTATGGTCTTCACCTCGCCCAGGAGCTTCAACGCAATTCGTTCCTGAGCCTGACGATCCTTGCCGATGAGATGGCACCAGTCCAGCCTGAACTGGATGGCTTTTCGGTGCAGCGCTGCTGGTCGTTCGATGACCCCGCCAGTTCTATCCGGCTGCTGCGCGCGTTCCGGCAGCTGAAGCCCGACGTCGTCTGGTTCAACCTGCTGTTCAGCACTTTCGGCCGCAATCCCCTCATCGCGTTCTCCGGATTGCTGACTCCACTGCTGGCCCGCCTGAGCGGCTGCTACACCCATGTGACGCTGCACCATCTCATGGATACCGTCGACCTGAAGGACGCTGGAGTACGTTTTCCGCGCACCTACCGCATGGCTGGCGCGTTCGCCACCAGAATGCTGCTGCTTTCGAATTCCGTGTCGGTGCTCATGCCTGGGTATCGCAAAATCCTGTTCGACAAATACGGCGGCGACAATGTGCACGTACGGTCACACGGTACTCTGACTCGACGTCCCGAGTTCCCCGACTTTTCTCGCCGTGGTAATCCCGAGCATCGCATTCTTGCCTTCGGTAAATGGGGAACGTACAAACGCCTGGAACTCATGATCTCGGCCTTCGAGGACCTGCAGACTCGCCTGCCGCAGGCCAAGCTGGTGATTGCGGGTGGCGATCATCCGCAGGCACACGGATACGTCGAATCGATCAGGCAGAAGTATGTTGGCAACCAGAGGATCGAGTTCACCGGCTACGTGCGCGAGGACCAGCTCCCGGATCTTTTCCAAACGTCGTCGGTCGCGGTCATGCCTTATTCCTCATCTACGGGCAGCAGCGGAGTCGCTCACCTGGCCTGCGCCTACGGCGTCCCTATCGTGTGCGCCGACATCGCAGACTTCCGTCAGATGGCGGAAGGAGAGGAGCTGGCGATCGAGTTCTATCAGTCGGGTAATGCTCAGGACCTGGCAGACTGCCTGTTCCGATTTCTCGAGAATCCTGAAAAGCAGCAGGAGATGGCGACCCAGAACTTCGCTTCGGCTCTCCGCATGACCATGCCGAATATCGTGCAGAAGTATCTCCGCCACTTCGAACTGGAGCAACGCACCGAAGCTTTGCGCTACGTCACCCGATTCCGCAGATTGCCGGACTGGGTGCCTTCGAAATCTTTAATGCTGCGCCTGATTACCAGGAATTCGCTGGGCTGGGTGCATCGTTCCGCGCTCCCTCCTCCCGGCGTGAACCGTCGCAACGGAAATCATCTACTGAACGTTGACCGTGACCGTCGCCGAAACCAGCCCGGAAGTGGAATTCCCGTGAACGGTGACGGAGTAGCTGCTCCCGGGAAGCGCCGCACTTTGAGGAGCGAAAGTCTTGCCACCGCAAGAAATACCGAGCAGACTGATTCCGCCGAGCATGCAGATGAGGACAAGGCTTTTCATCGTGCGTCTCCGTTGCACGTTGCCTATCAAAGCGAGACCGGCTATCCCGAAGGGCACGATGGCGCTGGCGTACAGAGCGTTCCGGTTCCGGTGATGAAGATTCAGGCCCGTGACCGAACCCGCGGAAATGGTAAGAGTTGACGCCGCTGTGCCTGCCCCGGGAACAATGTTTGCCGGAGAAAAGCTGCAGCTCAACGCGCTGGGCAGGCTAGGACAAGAGAGTGCGATCGAGTTGTCGAATGAGCCCGATTGAGGCGTTGCCGTAATCGTGAAACTGCCTGACTTGCCTGCCGCGATGTTCACGCTTGCCGGGGACGCTGCAAACGTCAAACTCGGTGTGCCGCCCCCTGATCCCCCGGTTCCCGTGCAAGCCGGGCTGTAACTGACTCCGCTAGCAATCTGACTCGACAACGTAGGCTTACCCACCGCCTGCACCAGCAACTTGTAGCTGCCCGCGGGAATCGGAAAACTGCACAGATTCACCGACCGGAGTCCCACAGCGTTATCGATCAGCGGCATCAAGCTCTTCCCATCCGTGCTGATGTACACGCGGTAATAATCGATGACGCTCTCGTCCCCGCTTATGTTCCATTTCAAAGAATTTCCCGAGACCGATGAGGAAAGCGAGAAACAGTTGTCGATCCCCGACTCGATTTCCGTGCCCTCCTCGTAGTCATTCCAGGTGACGAGCTGCAGGAAGGGCAGCTGCTTGCCGGCATTGTAGAGGCTATTGACCTGGGAAAAAGTCTTTAGCCAGGTTTGGCCGCATTGCTGTTTCATGATGCGGCCCGATCCCCAGATTGCCAGCGTGTCGTTGAATCCTTTGTACGCGGCTCCGGCCGTTTGCTCGGACGAGTGGGACATTCCAGTCTGATAGAAGCTCGAAAGATAACTCATCCCGTAATCGGACGTCGTCGGCATCACCCACGAATAGCTGCCGCTGCTCAGCGTATGGCTGAATCCATCATTATTCTGGAAAAGATACGCGGGCTTGGTTCCTAGCGAAGCGTTCACCGCATTCCAGTCGATCGCATACACCACATCGATATCGAAGTTGGTGACGACCGGCCGCCCCCCCTGGGTCATATAAGCCGGAGAGGTAAAGTATTTTTGCTCGATGTACTGAAGCTGACTGATCAGCGCCTGCTGAGGAGTGCACCCTTTACAGGAGTCCCACTTGATCGCGCCCTGGTCGACCATGATCGCAAACGTGAAGCCCGGATGCTTCTCCGCTTCGGTCATCACCAGCTGCGCGGCTTGATCCGTCGAACTGTCTGGACCATACCAATCGATGATCACGCCATTGATACCACGGCTGATCATATCGGTTATCTGCCGGGTGACCTGCCCGGCATCGGTCGAGCTGTAGCCGACATTCATGTGGTTTGAGCCCCCGAACCAGACCATCAGATGGGCATACACCTTGGTCGTGGCCCCGGAATAGAGCAGAGAATGAATGTCAGATTTGCTGACGTTCCCGGCCGCTTGATTGCCGTTGGATTGTTTGACGAAACTGTTCGCCGCGCTGGTGTTGTTGGAGGTTAAGGCCGCAACCGTTGTGGTCGGCACGACATAGTTGCCCGCCGAACACACACCAGTTGCGGCCAGTAGCAGAACTACAGACACGAGTTTTTCGCGACGCATTGGTCCTCAGGAGCGGGGTAAAACCGAGGATCTTGCTTCGTACTTTGGCCAGGCAAAGGAAGGCGCGCGAGCCTGTAAATTTCCTCTTACTGGCCTGATTTTTATTGGTAGAACTTTCTGGGAACTGAAGTCACTTTAGAAGCGAACTCAGGTAATGGAAAGATCACTTAGGTACGGGAACTAAAGTGCCACGAACCTACGGGCTATTGTGGAAGCCCATTGTCCGAGCGTGCCGCCGACGGCCATAATCTGCACTCGAACTCCCAGACGATGGGGATGGAATTTAAGGCCGCACTCACGCTGTTGGGTTGAGTAAGGAAGTTCTGTCTCGATCGCACATCTGCCGCGCTCGTGCAGCTGCTGACGCTCAGGCCCCGCGAACGACCGTTCTTAGAACCTCACCGGCCGGGCTCAACACAACGAAAGTTGCTTCGACTCCGGAAGCGAGGATGCCATGATGCTTTGCAAGTCCTACTGCCCGCGCCGGGTTCAGTGTTGCTGCCCGTACTGCATCTCGCAGGCTCCAGTTGGAGAACTGAGTCACGTTGCGGACCGCTCGATCCATGGTTAGCGTGCTTCCCGCGAGCCTTCCATCCGTTGTGCACTTGCCGTCCTTTACATCCACCTGGATGGGTCCGAGCTGGTAGCGGCCGTCAGGCATACCGGCCGCAGCGATGGCATCGGTGATCAGAACGGCGCGTTCGACCCCTTTCGCCTGCAGGAACAGTTTCACAATCGCGGGAGAAACGTGAATTCCGTCGGCAATGATGTCGGCGCCAATCTGACTATTGGTGAGGACTTCGCCGAGAATTCCCGGGTCACGATGATCGAGCGGTCGCATGGCGTTGAAAGTGTGCGTGGCGTGGCGCGCTCCGGCGGTCACGGCGGCTTGCGCAATCGGCATCTCCGCATCGGAGTGTCCGATGCTGACGCAAACATTTCTCCGTGCTGCCTCGGCGATGACTTCCAGTGCTCCAGGAAGCTCAGGAGCAATCGTGAGCATGCGAACGTGTCCCCTAGAGGCCCGCCAAAGGCGCTCGAAGATCGCGATGCTCGGCAGCACCAGATTTTCTGGCGGATGCACCCCTCGGCGTTTGTGGCTGAGAAATGGGCCTTCCAAATGGATTCCGAGCGGCCGGGCCTGCACCGAATCGCCGTTGCTGCCCGCAGTCCCGGCTTCGATCGCCGCGGCCAGACGTTCCAGGGCGGCGCATGTTTGATCGAGCGGGGCCGCAACCGTGGTCGGAAAATAGCCCGTCACACCGTGCGTCGCCAGAAACTTGCCCAGACGTGGCAGTTCCGCCTGCGAGGCCGACATGACATCGAGCCCAGTCCCCCCATGCATGTGAATATCGACATAGCCCGGCGCAATCGCCGCGTCATCGAAATCAACCCGCGCAATATTATTCGGAATCTCCTTCGCCGAGCGGGATGAAATTTCCGTAATCATCCCGTCTTCGACGAACAGGATCGCTTGCTTGATCTCTTCGAGGGGCGTGTAGAGGCAGCGCGCGGTGAATAGAGTTCTCATGAAGCTTGTCTGCGAGCCTATGGTATTCGCACCGCGAGTTTCAGACAAATCTCCACGCGCCCATCTTCACGCGCGGGCGGCGACATCCTAAGCGTCGCTGAATGTTATAATTTTGCTGAAGACCAGTGGTTACCATGGAGGGCGCGACGTATTCCTTCTCGTGTCCTTGCTAACGTCGGGGAGTGGCTCAGCCTGGTAGAGCACCTGGTTCGGGACCAGGGGGTCGGAGGTTCAAATCCTCTCTCCCCGACCAATCTTTTCAAGCACTTAAGCTGCACTTCTGGTTTTCCGTCTACATCGATGGTGTCGAAATTGTAGACGGTGCCGTTTTTCTACATTTCCTGTCGGAAATTCCAGCGAGCATTGCAGTCTGCTGTTGTTCCATGAACTCCTGAATTTTCCTGTCAATGTTACATTAGGAATTCCCGGGGATACCCTCGGGTTCATTGGGACTGGAATTCAAGCGCCCGTTTGTTGGCTATCCTAACGTGAGTACTGCTTCCTTATCCCGATGAAGGTCTCCGAGGCGCTTATCTTCGGGATACCGATGTTTTTACTGTCATCTACTACGCGAATGATACCGGAAAGCACGAAGGGTTCGTGCCGCGTCTGAGGGAGCTAAAGAGGTGCCTCTCAGAAAAGAAACATGGCACAAGGGACAATGAGGTAGCCAAACATGTGCTTTCACTAGTTAGGAAACACAGGGATGGAATCACCTGGTCACCCTTAGTCTTGGAGTTCTGGTCGGAACACGCAGCATACATACCAGGACGTTCGAACCTCAACAACCATGAGCCTTACTATTGCTTATTTTACCTATCGCAACAGAAGCTCATTGAAATTGTGGACCAGAGCGGCGAGGAGGTTTTCAGACCTCTGAAGTGTGTGCGTGAGAACCGGCCGTCAGTAATCCCACACATTGCAAGTGCCGCACATTTGTCTCGCTGCAGAATCTGCGGTGGTTTACAGAGCAAGCCTACGGCTAAACAACCGCGTCAGATTGTAGGCCATCGCCGCCAGCGTAAACTCCGCCGCCACTTGCGTTCGTCCTCGGGTGCGGAATTGCCGCATTCCCCGCTGCTGCTTCAGCACTCCGAACACCGGTTCCACCAAAGCCTTTCGTCGCGCGTATACTCGTCGTCCCCCGCCATAGGAGATCGAAGGTTCAAAATCGAGCTTGATGATTGTCGCGTTAGCCTCATCCAAGGCTCGAACCAGTTTCCCAGCGCTTGATTGGAACGCGCCGCGCCAGATCCCCTTTCCAATACTCTTCGTCTCGATTAGGACCAATATCGTATATCGAAGGCCCCAGAGACCGGTTGGCGACGCTCGGGAGACCGTTGGCCGAACGCTTCCACTCGCCACCAAGTCGATCTGCACCGAATCATTCACCCGTAGAAACAGTGTGCTCGGATTTTTCATTCCCCACTTCACATACGGGATCGTGAAATGAACGGCCGCAGTCCAATGGTCTGGACCCATTTCGACATCGGCGGGCACAGTGATCTCGTGGTCGGTTCCATGGATGCTGAAAATGCCGCGAACCTGCACTGTGGACTTGCCCTCTGGAGCTACCGTCCCCTGGACCCGGTCCGGCCGAAAAATAATTTCAGGATAGCGTTCGCTCTCCAGAATCTCCCGATGCATCTTGCGGTCTCGCATACCGCTGCCGCTATCGCCGCTCTTCGCATCGACTACGATCAGTCCCGAGATCTTTCCGCTTAGCGGATCGAACTGCAGCGTGCCCTGTTTCAATTGAAAAGTTCCACGTACGGTGTGAAGCACATCGCCCAAGATAAATTTCACGCTGGTGTGTGCCGCATCAAGCTGCAAAACCGTATCTTGCGCAGTGGCCGTAGTCGCGAGGGCGACGACCGCTGCCAAGACTAGTGTGCGGCGAAGGATATTCCTGAAAGTCCAGACGTGAGAATGGTTCATTATGCGGTCAACAATCCCCAACCTAGAGTAAGCCCGTCCAGGGCCAGGTTTAGAGGTGACAATGTCCCCACGTGCAAGGCCACCAGTCGCCGGAAGATCTCAGGGCGTCTCCGAAAAACCTGCAGAGTTCGCCGCTGCAGTCTTGGACGTCCGTCCAGCGTAAGCATCAGCTTCGCCATTAGCAGCGGCCGCAGGGCGAGACGTCGATGTTCTCTCTGGTAGCGGTCCAAGTTATCTTCTCGAAGACAGTCTGCCAACAAAAGCGCTTGGCCAAAGGCAAGGCTCAACCCTTCGCCCGTGACCGCATCGACAGCCCCGGAAGCATCACCGATCAAGGCGACGTTTGCCCGGCAAACCCGTTTCAGTTTGCGAGTGACCGAAAGCTCGCCTCGCTCCGCCGATGCTGCCCCCGCGGAACTTAACCATGCGTCGAGTTCCCGAAAGCCTCGCAAAGCCTCATCCAACCGCAGCTTTGGATCGTGCGACATCAGTCCCACGCAAGTCTCTTGATCGCTTACGCCTGCCACATAGATCTGGCAGCGTCGCCCCCAATGGACCTCCATCCGGTCAGACCAAGGAGCAATTCGATAGTGGCGCCGGAAGGCGTAACGAAAATCCTTTCGGTAATAAGCGTCGAGATTGGCCCAGCGACGTACCCGCGAGTTTCCGCCATCGGCTCCGACGATCCACTTCGCGTTAACCCTGCGATTTCCCACGCTGACACTTTCCGCCGAAATTGCAGTGACGGGAGTCCGCCACAAGAGTTCAACTCCCATGCTCTGGGCACTCTCGGTCATGATGCGATGCAGCGTGGTTCGCCGGACACCAAAGCCACATGTTCCTGGAAACTCCGCGTCTGCGGCCAGCCCTGAAGTGAGAAACCGCACACCTCGGAGCGGGTGGCATTCCTTCGATCCGAAAGTGATTCCCAGACGCTCAAGCGCAGCAATACCGTCGGGCATCAGGCCCTCGCCGCAGGGCTTGTCAATCGGAGGGTTCGCGCCGTCAGCGACCAGCACTCGAAACCCCCGTTCCCGTGCGGCAATCGCCGCCGCCAGCCCAGCCGGGCCGCCACCAATTACGAAAACGTCTGTGGATTCCACAACCGTGAGTACCTCACCACTGCAAGAGCACAAGCTCCGAACAGAATCCCGGCCCCATGGCCGCAAGGATGCCTAACGTCCCGGGCTCGGGACGGCGGTTCTTCATCACGTCCTCGAGCACAACCAGCACCGAGGCTGACGAAAGATTTCCTACCTTGCGCAGGCAATCCCAGGAGGCATCCAGCTGTCCATTGTGCAGGTCGAGCGCGTCTGCGGTAGCCTCCAACACTTTGGGTCCGCCTGTGTGCAATACCCAGCTCTTCACGTCGCGGCGCTGATATCCCTGATCAGAAAGGAACGAGTCCACGCCTTGGCCCAAATGCTCGCGAATCAGAACCGGAACTTCAGGAGATAGCGTGATGCGGAAGCCTTTTTCCGAAACGTTCCAGCCCATCATTTCTTCTGTGTGGGGATAAAAAATGGATCGAGTCGCCAGAATCTTAGGTCCCAGGGCATCGAGTTCTTTACCCGTGACGATTACGGCAGCAGCGCCATCCGCAAACAATCCGGAGGAAATCAGATTAGCCACTGTCAAGTCTTCCCGCTGCAGGGTAAGAGAGCAGAGTTCTACCGACACCAGCGCTGCCGCCTGGGAAGGATAGGCACGCACGTAATCCGCAGCGCGCGCGATTCCAGCGGCGCCGGCAACACAACCCAGTCCAAAAATCGGAACGCGGCGGATGTTCGGCGAAAGCCCCATGCGGTTAATTAGCAGCGCGTCAATGGATGGGCTCGATATTCCCGTCACCGACGTGAAAAACAAGGCTCCCAATTCACGCGGCTGCAGACCGGCGTGATGCAGTGCCAGGCAAAGTGCCTGTTCGCCGAGTTCCTGCGCCACCTTGATCCAAACGTCATTCGCCTGACCGAAAGTGGTGAGGTTGTAGTAGTCCTCCGCCGGCATCGCCAGGTAGCGGCCATCCACGGTTACGTTGCGATGCAGTCGTGCCAACGTCTGAGGGCTCCTGAGACGAGCCCCCCAGTACTCCTGCAACTTCTCGAGCAGAAATTTTTGGGAATAGTAATGCTTCGGAAAGGCGCTTGCTGCGCTGGCAATCTTCATAAGTGTCAGGCCCCGATGTCGGTCCGGCACGGAGCCAGCGCTCAACCCGCCCGAAAAGCCGGCACGGAAGTTTAGATGGCAGGGCGCTGACTTCAGTTGCACCGGCGTTAGTTACGTGCCGGTCAGAGTATTTTCGCAATGCTCTGGCATTCGTTTGTCACACTTTTGTTAAATGAGGCCGCGCCCGCTATGCTACCACTTAGCAAGGTCTGAGTCGCCAGATTCAGATCTTACCCCAGCCCTTTCACCGAACGGCCTCTGGCGAAGGCTCCTCTACTGCGTCACCACGATTGAAGTCGGAGTATTTCCCGCGGAGTAAGTCGCTACCGACGTGAGCGTGCCGTTGGTCGAATTCAGTCCAAAAACCTGAATGCCGCCGGATTGGCTTCCCACCAGCAGGTACTTGCCACTCGGATCCGCGGCTAAAAAGCTGGGCTGCGATCCAGTGGTGAACGGCGAATTCGAAAGAGTTGTCAGGGTGCCGCCAGACGCAATCGTATAAGCAGCAATGTTGCTCGATCCCTCGTTCGCCACATACAAATACTTGCCGGAAGGGTCCACGAGAAGTGAGAGAGGCGCAGAGAACGATATGCCAAGCGGAGAGCCTGAAATCTGGGTTAGCGCTCCATCCGACCCAATGGTGAACTCTGAGATCGAATTGTCTCCAAAGTTGCCCGCATAGAGATGCGACCCCGAAGGATCGATCGCCAAGCCGTAAGGATTGGTGCCAGCCGTAAACGGCGATCCGGCAACCGGCGTGAGGGTTCCCGCGTTCAGACTGAAGGCTTGCACCACTCCCGGAGAACCGGCGCCGCTTACATAGAGAAAGCTTCCCGACGGCGACAATTTCATGTTCAGCGGGAGAATGCCAATGGGAAATGGCGAGCCCGTGACCGCAGTAAGGGCGCCACTAGTGGAGTTGATCGAAAACACAGAAATGCTGCTCGGGGCTCCGGCATTGGCCACGAACAGAAAGCTCCCAGCAGAATCCATGGCCAGCAGGATCGGCGTAGTGCCCACAGACGGTCGCGGCGTCACCTCGGTGAGTGCTCCGCTGCTTGCGATAGTGAACAGCGACAAGTCGCTCTCGCCCGAGTTTGCGACATATAAAAACTTCTTTGACGGATGAACCACAATGGATCGGGCTGCCAACCCCGCCGTGAATGGACTTCCGGTAAGTGCGGTCAGCACACCGGAGTTCGGATCCTCCCGGTACACCTGCACTTGGTTGGCTGCTGGAATGGTCGCATAAACATAATGGCTTGAGGTGCTGCCACACCCGATCCAGGTCGCAAGGCTCACACAGACAAAAGACACAGCCGCCACTTTCTTAAGCATCCATAACTCCCGGGAAAATTTGTGAACTGAAAAACAAAAATGAGACAACAGCTGATCCGTCGGGAGACACTATCCGGCGGATGGACTGCTCAACTTATCGCTTGTACTCATATCATACCGGGACTGTTCGTTCCGGCAACAGTTCTTGCTTAGCGGTCGCGATGCGCTTATAGCCACTATCCGAGCAGCCTATGCTAAATGGATTTGAAAAGGAACTGCGTCCAGCCGTAACGCTACTGAAAAGATTAATGGAACCAGTTCTAGGCTGTTCCGATGCACGTCTTCTCCACTCAGGTTGCATGCCTCTCAAACGAAGTCGGATTGCACTCTCGAAGTAAAAATTCGTCAACGTATGTAAACCTAAATGAATTTCGGGGCGGCAAATAACTCAGTGCGCGGGACTCGGCCGCGGAGTGCCCGGCGAAGACGTGTCCGGCAACGCATGATCTTCGCCTCCCCGCAAAGCAAGCCGCAGACGATCAAGGTAGACGTAAACCACCGGCGTGGTGAAGAGTGTCAGCGCCTGGCTCACAATCAATCCGCCGACGATTGTAATTCCCAGTGGCCGGTGCAGTTCAGAGCCGGTTCCCTTTCCAAGCGCCAGGGGCAGGCCCCCGAGCAGGGCTGCCATCGTCGTCATCATGATCGGACGGAAGCGCAAAATGCATGCGTCATAGATCGCTTCCGCCGGCTTCTTCCCCTGCGTACGCTCCACTTCCAGCGCCACGTCGATCATCATGATTGCGTTCTTCTTCACCAGCCCGATCAGAAGGATGATGCCGATCGTCCCAATCACATTCAGTTCGTTGTGCGTCAGCAGCAAAGCCAGAAGCGCTCCCACGCCGGCCGACGGCAGCGTCGAAAGAATCGTGATCGGATGAATGTAGCTCTCGTAAAGCATCCCCAGCACGATGTACACCGTAATTAACGCCGTGAGAATAAGGATGGGTTCACTCGAGAGCGAATCCCGGAAAGCCGCGGCCGTGCCTTGAAAGCTGGCCTCAATGGTCGCTGGGAACCCGATGGTACGCTCGGCACTCTCAATGACTTGTGTGGCTTGGCCGAGAGAAATTCCGGGAGCGAGGTTAAAAGAAATCGTGACCGAGGGAACCTGCCCCTGGTGATTCACCGCCAACGGAGTGTTGGTGGACTGAAAATGCGTAAATGCCGCCAGAGGCACGGGAACGCCGCTGGACGAGCGTACATAAATGTTCTGCAGCGCTTCCGTCGTCTGCTGAAATTGCGGCGCCACTTCCATCACGACGTGATACTGGTTGAGCGGTCGGTACATAGTCGAAACCTGCCGCTGGCCGAATGCGTCATAGAGTGCATTGTCGAGACTTTGCGGGGTCACTCCCAGCCGGCTGGCGGTGTCGCGATCGATGACGAGCTTAGCTTGCAACCCGCGATCCTGCTGGTCCGTATTCACATCCCGCAATTCCGGCAAAGTCTTCAGCTTCTCCAGTAACCGCGGCGACCAGTTGTTCAAGTCGTCGAGGTTCTCACCCTGCAACGTGTACTGATACTGTGCTCCGCCGAAACGTCCACCAATAGTCAGATCCTGAGCTGACTGTAGAAAGAGCGTTGCACCGGGCACGATCGCCAGCCTGCCCCGAAGACGGTTGATGACATCGTCGGCGGTCACAGTCGGGCAAGATTGCCAGAAGTGTTTCGTCTGGCAAACGTTGCGCTGCTCCAGCGGTTTCAGCATGACGAAGAATCGGCCCTGGTTGGAAGCGGTGTTTCCACCGGCGAATCCAACTACCGTGCTGACCGCCGGGTCCTTCATCACGATCGCCACATACCGTTCCATCTTGTCGCGCATCGACTGGAACGAAATGTCCTGAGCGGCCTGCACTGAACCCATAATGCGCCCGGTATCCTGCTGCGGGAAGAAGCCCTTAGGTACGATGATGTAGAGATAGACACTCAGGCAAGCCACAAGAACGGTCACCAGCAGTGTGACTGGCTGATGCGCCAGTACCCACCGGAGAGCGTGGCGGTACGTCGCCAGAATCTTGTCGAAGGCCCACTCGCTAGTGCGATAGAAGAAATTGTGCCGCTCGCCCTGCGCCGGCTTTAGAAATCTTGCGCACATGGTCGGAGTAGTCGTGAGCGAAACCAGCAACGAAACTGCAATAGCGACGCTCAGCGTGACCGCGAATTCTCGGAAGAGCCGTCCCACAATCCCACCCATCATCAGCAGCGGAATAAAGACCGCCACCAGCGATGTGCTCATCGAAAGCACGGTGAATCCGATCTCTGAGGCTCCCTTGAAAGCCGCCTGCAGCGCGCCCATCCCCTGCTCAACGTAGCGCGTGATGTTCTCGAGCACCACAATCGCGTCATCCACTACAAACCCGGTCGAGATCGCCAAGGCCATCAGCGACAGATTGTCGAGACTATAGCCTAGTAGGTACATCACTCCGAGTGTTCCTACCAGCGATAGCGGCACGGCGATGCTGGGGATGATTGTGGCCCGCACGGTTCGTAAGAATGCGAACACCACCAGAATTACCAGGACAATGGAAAGTATCAGCGTGAATTCAATGTCTTTCACCGAGGCCCGCACGGTAACGGTGCGGTCCATCGCAATTGTGAGATCAATCGCAGGTGAAATCGACGATTGCAGGAACGGCATCAGGCCAAGCACCCGGTCCACGGTCGAAATGATGTTGGCTCCGGGCTGCCGAAACACAATGATCAGCACGCTGGGCTTGCCGTTCGCCAGTCCAATGTTGCGCGTGTCAGACACTGAATCCTGCACTTCGCCGACATCCCCCAGCCGCACCGGCGCGCCGTGGCTATAGGCCACGATCAGCGAACGGTATTGGTCCGCCGTGAACAGCTGATCGTTGGCACTGAGAGACCATGAGTTGGTCGCGTCGGAAACCTGTCCCTTGGCGCGGTTCGCGTTCGCCGCGTTCAGCGCATTCCGCACTGTATCCAGACCGACGCCCAGTTTGTTCAGCAGCGTCGGATTCAACTCCGCCCGGACCGCGGGTTGCGCTGCACCACCGACAAATACCTGCCCTACTCCTTCAACTTGCGCTAACTTCTGCGCGAGAATCGAGTCGGCTGCGTCGTACATCTGCGGCACCGTCATCGTGTCCGAAGTCAAGGCGAGAATCAGAATGGGTGCATCCGCCGGATTGGCCTTGCGATAGCTCGGATTGCTTGGGAGATTCGCGGGGAGTTGGCTGCGAGCGGCATTGATCGAAGCCTGAACATCCCGTCCCGCGGCATCAATGTTGCGGTTCAAGTCAAATTGCAGGACGATGCTGGTCGTGCCCAGCTGGCTCGTGGACGTCATCTGGTTCACGCCCGAGATGCGCCCGAATTGCCGCTCCAGCGGTGTTGCCACGGCAGACGCCATGGTCTGAGGGTCCGCGCCCGGCAGTCCAGCGCCCACACCAATCACCGGAAAATCGACTCTGGGCAGCGAAGCTACCGGCAAAAAATTGAAGGCCAGAATACCGGAGAGCAGCAGCGCCGCCGCCAGCAGCGACGTTCCAATCGGGCGCTTGATAAATGGAGCCGAGATGTTCATTGTCTAATCTGCCGACATGGGCTCCGGTGGAATCGAATTCCCCACCTTGTACCGTTCGAACCGATGCGCCAGCCGGTCAAACCACAGGTAAACCACCGGCGTCGTATACAACGTCAGCAACTGGCTGAGCAGCAACCCGCCAACGATCGTGATCCCGAGTGGCCGCCGCAACTCCGCGCCTGTGCCGGATCCCAGCGCTAGGGGCAGGCCACCCAGCAATGCCGCCATGGTCGTCATCATAATGGGGCGGAAACGCAGCAGGCACGCCTGGTAGATTGCCTCCTCGGGTGGTTTGCCTTCGTTGCGCTCAGCATCGAGAGCGAAATCGATCATCATGATGGCGTTCTTCTTGACGATGCCGATCAGAAGAATGATGCCGATCAATGCCACTACCGTCAGATCGTTTCCTGTAATCTGCAAAGCGAGAATCGCACCCACGCCCGCCGACGGCAATGTCGAAAGAATGGTGACCGGGTGGATGTAGCTCTCATACAGAACTCCCAGCACGATATAGACCGTGATTACGGCCGCGAGAATCAACCACGGTTCCGACGAGAGCGAATTCTGGAACGCGGCCGCCGTCCCTTGAAATGCCGGGTGAACACTGGCCGGCAATTGAATTTCCTTTTCCGCCTGCTGAATGCCCCGCGTGGCTTCTCCAAGCGATGCTCCCGGCGCCAAGTTAAACGACAGCGTCACCACCGGAAACTGGCCCTGATGATTGACCGCGAGAGATGCACTCGTCGAGTGCATCCGCGTGAAAGCAGAAAGCGGAACCGGCGTGCCACTTGTCGTCACGGCCGCTGCGTTCGCGGTGGGGGCTCCAGAATTCGGCGTCGAGCTGCTGGGCCTGATGTAAATGTCTTGCAGCGATTCCGGGCTCTGCGCGAAGTTCGGTAGAACCTCCAGCACCACGTGATACTGATTCAGCTGGGTAAAGATAGTAGAAACCTGTCGCTGTCCGAAAGCGTCGTAAAGCGTATTGTCGATCGCTTGTGGCAGTATCCCCAGGCGCGACGCAGTATCGCGATCGATCGTGATGTTCGTCCGCAGCCCATTGTTGAGCTGGTCGGTGGCCACATCTCTCAGCTCAGGAATGGTACGCAGCTTGTCGACTAACTTCGGCGTCCACTGCGCCAGTTCCTGCGCGTCCGCATCTTCAATGGAATACTGGAACTGTGTGCGACTCACGCGGTCTTCCACCGTTAGATCCTGAACCGGCTGCATGTAGAGCGTAATGCCATTGACCTTCTCCAGTTCCGGCTGCAACCGCCGGATCATCGCCGAAGCGTCATCGCTGCGCTGATCGCGCGGCTTCAGATTGATCTGGATGCGACCGCTGTTCGGAGTTTGATTTGTTCCGTCCACACCTATGAAAGACGAAAGGCTGTCCACGTCTTTATCTTTCAGAATGATCTTCGCCAACTCCTGTTGGCGTTGCGCCATGGCCTCAAATGAAACACTGTCCGGAGCTTCCGAGACGCCGAGAATCACTCCTGTATCCTGCACCGGGAAAAATCCCTTGGGCACAACCACGTAGAGGACCAGCGTTAGAACCAGGGTACCGAAGGTGATCAGCAGGGTCGCAGTCTGATGCTTCAGCACAAATTTCACCGTGCGGCCATAAAATGCAATCACGCGGTTGTAGTAGTCCTCCGTGACCTCGTAGAAGCGCCCTTTCTCGCCCTCCTTGCGGTGCTTGAGAAGCTTGGCGCACATCATGGGGGTCAAGCTCAGCGACACCGCCGCCGACACCAGGATCGTCACCGCCAGCGTCACCGCAAACTCGCGGAACAACCGTCCCACGATATCTCCCATGAACAACAGAGGAATCAGCACGGCGATCAGAGAAACCGTTAAGGAAACGATGGTGAATCCGATTTGCCCCGATCCTTTCAACGCGGCTTCAAGAGGCGAATCTCCGGCTTCGAGATACCGGTCGATGTTCTCGATCATGACGATCGCATCGTCCACCACAAATCCCGTGGAGATGGTCAATGCCATGAGCGTCAGATTGTTGAGGCTGTACCCGAGCACATACATCACGCCGAACGTTCCCACCAAGGACAGCGGCACTGCCACACTAGGAATGAACGTGGCTCGCAAATTCCGCAGGAAAAGGAAAATAACGATGACGACCAGAACGATGGTCAACATCAACTCAAATTCCACGTCCTTTACAGAAGCCCGGATGGTGGTGGTCCGGTCGGTAAGAATCTGCACCTTCACGGCCGAGGGCAGCGACGCCTGCAGTTGAGGCAGCAATTTCTTGATCCGGTCGACGACGCTGATGATGTTTGCGCCGGGCTGCCGCTGGATGTTCACGATCACCGCCGGCGTCAGATTCATCCAGGCCGCAAGGCGAACATTTTCGGTCCCGTCAATTACGTTGGCCACATCACTCAACCGCACCGGCGCGCCGTTGTGATACGCCACGACAATCGGCTTGTACTGCTCGCTGGAAAAAAGCTGGTCGTTGGCCCCGATCGTGTACGACTGGCGCGAGCCGTCGATCACGCCTTTCGCCTGATCCACGTTGGCCTGCGCCAGCGCCGTGCGCAGATCCTCCAGGCTCAGCCCAAACGAAGCGAGCGCGGTGGGATTGGCCTGAATGCGCACCGCCGGCTTTTGTCCTCCGCTGATCGAAACCAGTCCTACGCCCGGCAGCTGCGAGATTTTCTGCGCCAGCGCCGTATCCGCCAGGTCCTCTACCTTCGACAATGGAAGCGAGTCCGAAGACATTGCCAGCGTAAGAATCGGCGCATCGGCGGGATTCACCTTGTTATAGATGGGAGGGTTCGGAAGGTCTTGTGGCAGATATGTCGAGGCAGAATTGATCGCCGCCTGCACCTGTTGCTCTTCTACGTCAATGTTCTGATCCAGACTGAATTGCAGCGTGATGACCGAACTGCCAAATGAACTCGTCGAGGTCATCTGGCTCAATCCGGGCACTTGCCCGAATTGCCGCTCCAGCGGCGAAGTCACCGACGATGCCATAACCTCGGGATCCGCCCCAGGATAAAACGTCACGACTTGGATTGTCGGGTAATCCACCTCCGGCAGAGCGGAGACCGGCAGTTGCATGAACGCAACCCAGCCCACCAGCAGTACGCCCACCATCAACAACGTGGTCGCAACCGGACGAAGAATGAATAATCGTGAAGGACTCATGTGCCCGGAGTTCCTGATGCCGCCGAGCGGCGATCCCCGTACTTCGGACCAGAGTTCGGATTTCCCGTCACTCCGCCAGCGCGCGGCTCAATCGTGCTCCCGGTCTGCAACTTGTCCTGGCCGTCGGTCACCACCATGTCGCCCGCGCTGAGCCCGCTGGTAACAGCAGTTGTATTACCTTGCGTGAGCGACACTGTCACTTGGCGCGCTTCCACCGTCTTGTCCGCTTTTACTGCGTAGACAAACGTTCCTTGCGGCCCGCGCAGAATCGCTGCCGTAGGCAGCACGGTGCTGTTTTTTCTGGTCTCCAGCAACAGGTCGGCGTTTACGAATTGGTTGGGCCACAGCTGGCTGTCTTTGTTGTCAAACACTGCTTTGAGTTTGGCCGTGCCGGTGGTCTGATCAATCTGGTTGTCGATGGTCAACAGTTTGCCCGTCGCCAGCTTCGTTTGATCGTCGCGGCTGAAAGCGTCAACGGTGAGGGTTGCCTTCTTCATGTGCTGGGCCACGGACGGCAACACATCCTCAGGCAGGGTGAAGATCACCGCGATCGGCTCCAATTGCGTGAGAACCAGCATGGGGTTGGCATCAGTCGCGTGGACTATATTTCCCGGATCTACCTGCCTCAGGCCTATCCGCCCGTTGAAGGGCGCGGCGATGTGGCAGTAAGCGATCTGAAGCTTCGCATTGTCGATCAGCGCCTGGTCATTGTTTACCGTCCCCTGAACCTGGTGTACGAGCGCGCGTTGTGTATCTACTTGCTGCTGCGAAATACTGCCGGAGGGAATCAATGCGGTGTCACGATCCAGATTCAGTTTGGCATCGCCGAGTTGTGCCTGGTCACGCGACAGCTGTGCCTGCGCTTGCTCCAGCTGTACCTGAAAGAGACGGGAGTCTATCTCGATCAGCAGCTGTCCTTGCCTGACGGTTTGTCCTTCTTTCACCGCGACACGCATGATCTGCCCGTCGACCCGGCTCTTAATGTTGGCCGTGTTGAATGCTGTGACCGAACCCAAGCCAGATAGATACACCGGCATGTCTTGCTTTTGCACGGGCGCGATAGAAACTGAGACCGGCCTTGGCCCCGCAGCGTGCGCCTGCTGTTTGGAATCCGCGCCACTGCAGGCGGAGAAAGATGCAACGAGTATCGCGAGCGCGATGATCAGCACGAGACGGTAAGGAGAACCGATGCCGCTCAGCGATTTTCGTTGAGAACCGACCGCATCAAGCAGATTCACGTCGAGCCTCTTCAAATCGATCACGTTCAAATGGAGCATTTTCAATTGTTAATCCCCGGCCGGCTCTTCACAGAAGTGCGGCCCCAATGACAAGTAGACAAGTATTAGACGTGCACCGTGTTGACTGGGTTGCGGTAAGTCGATTCTTAAGAAGGGGAAATCGTACTATTCCTACAGTCCACCGCGGGATGAAATTGGATCGGAGCCGGAATGCGGTCGAAACCGCAAAATCGCTCCCAATCCAGCATCAACTGCGTGCCGGAAGAGGTCAAGGGTGGAAGCACGGTTTTACAAATCTTTACTAGCCGCGAACGTTTCTTTACGTCGTAGAGGATTGCAACGCGGCGGGAGCCGGGTGTTTTTCTTCGTATGCCGCAATCGCGGCTTCGTACTGCAAGGTGAGCCCAATATCGTCCAGGCCGTTCAGTAAGCACTGCCGCACGAACTCATCAATCTTGAACTCGGCGCGAAATCCTCGATCGTCGCGCACTTCGCATTGCTCCAGGTCAACCGTGAGTTCATAGCCGTCGATCTCGAGTGCTCGCAGCATCAGTTCAGCGACTTCACTTTCACCCAGAGGCACTGCGAGAAATCCATTCTTGGTGCTGTTGTTGGCGAAAATATCCGCGAACGAGGCTGCGATCACTGCCCGAAAACCGAAATCCGCCAGAGCCCATACTGCATGCTCGCGAGAGGACCCGCATCCAAAATTTTTCCCCGCCACCAGAATGCTCGCGCCCTGGTATCGCGGCTGATCTAGAACGAAATTCGCATTCTTCTTCCCGCCCGCACTGAAGCGCCAGTCATAAAACAGAAATTGGCCAAAGCCGGTGCGCTCAATCCTCTTCAGGAACTGCTTGGGAATAATCTGGTCAGTATCGACATTGATCCGGTCGAGCGGCGCCACCAGCCCACGATGCACACGAAAGGGTTTCATCGCATACCTCCAGAGGAACTGCCTAGGATTGGTTTGGGAACGGAAGCAACTGTGTAGTTTTGCGAAGAAATCTGACTTTGGGTGGCGCAGCGTTTCAACGCTGCGATAAAGCCGCTCTCAACTTGTACGGGCTTTAGCCCTTGAGGGACTTGGCGCGGCTCAGAACCATCCCCACTCATTGAAACTTCCAATTCCGTATGTCGGTGAAGTGCCCGGCAATCGCCGCCGCCGCCGCCATCATCGGACTTACCAGATGCGTCCGTCCTCCGCGCCCTTGCCGTCCTTCAAAATTGCGGTTGCTGGTCGAAGCACAACGCTCGCCCGGCTGCAAAATGTCGGGATTCATCCCCAAACACATGGAGCATCCTGATTCACGCCACTCGAATCCGGCATCGAGAAAAATCTGGTGCAGCCCTTCCCGCTCGGCTGCCCTCTTCACGGTCTGCGATCCCGGCACGACCATGGCGCGCACCTTCGGACTTACATGATGCCCCTTCGCCACCCGCGCCGCGGCCCGCAGATCCTCAATGCGTGAATTTGTGCACGACCCAATGAACACCCGGTCGATTCCAATGTCTTCAATCCTCTTTCCCGGCTCCAGCCCCATGTACTGCAAGGCCAGTTCGGTGGCCCGCTGGTCACCATTCTTCAATGCTCCGGGTTCGGGGACGCGCCCCGTCACCGGCGCCACCATCCCCGGATTCGTCCCCCAGGTTACAAACGGGCAAAGCTGCGACGCGTCCATCTGCACGACCTTGTCAAACGATGCTCCTTCATCCGTGGGCAAGTTGCGCCACTCCTCCACGGATTTCTCCCACGCGCCGTCAGTCGGAGCAAATCGTTTTCCCTTCACGTATGCGAACGTCGTCTCATCCGGCGCCACCATCCCAGCGCGCGCGCCCGCCTCGATGCTCATGTTGCACAGCGTCATGCGTCCTTCCATTGACAGGCCGCGCACCGCTTCCCCTGCATACTCGATCACGTGTCCGGCTGCACCATCGGTCCCAATTTGCCCGATGATTCCCAGCGCCAGATCCTTTGCACCCACACCGTCGGCCAGTCGTCCGCGCACATCGATCTTCATCGTCTTCGGCTTCTGCTGCGCCAGGCACTGCGTGGCCAGAACGTGTTCCACCTCCGATGTGCCAATGCCAAAGGCCAGCGCTCCGAACGCCCCGTGGGTGCTGGTATGGCTGTCGCCGCAGACGATCGTCATCCCCGGCCGCGTCAACCCCAGTTCCGGCCCGATCACGTGGACGATCCCTTGCTCCGGCGAGTCCATGTCGAAGAGCTGCACGCCGAATTCCCTACAGTTCTTCTGCAGCGCTTCAATCTGCCGCGCGGCAATTACGTCAGTGATCGGAGTGCCGCGTGGCTCGGTTGGGATATTGTGGTCGACGGTTGCGACGGTTCGGGATGGCTGTCTAACCGCCCTTCCCGCGGCCCGCAGGCCATCAAACGCCTGCGGAGAAGTCACCTCATGCACCAGATGCAGGTCGATGTAAATGATACGAGACCGACCGACCGGCTGGGCCACGAGGTGAGCGTCCCAGATTTTTTCGAATAGTGTGCGTTTCGCAGGCATGAATGTGATGGGGCCTGAGCGGTGCTAAGGCCAGCCAAAGGATTAGATTGCAGTCTGTAGTTTTTCACAGACCGCAGCAGGGAGCAAGTTCGCGAAGGCGATGTCGCGAAGGCGATGTCGCGAGCTCGAAGTCCGAGGTCCAAGGTCCGAAGTCCGAGGTCCGGTTTTCTTACTGGCTATAGAACTTCCCGCCGAGCTTCTGATCGCATCCTCCGCCGCGAGCGTTCTCCCAGTTCATCTGGATCAGCCAGTGATGCCCTGCAGCGGCTGTATTGTATGCGCCATTTCCCAGCGATCCCGTCACCGGACCCCACTTCCACGCACACTTGTCCCCGTTTTCGTTGCCGCTGGTGTCGTACCAGGCATTTAGGTCGGGATCGCTGATCGCCTCATTGGTTTCGTGAGCCATGATCGACGCCATGCCGTCCGCGCCGCTATCGCCATTCGGACTCACGGCTTGTTCCTCGCACGCGTTCGGACAACGATCCGGATTCCCCACAAACGCGATCTTAGTATCCGATCCGGAGATCCTGGCGTGAGTGTGCCAGCCACAATACTGCGTACAGAAACCGGAGGTCTCGCTTACGTCCGAGGAAGTGAGGACGAAATACAGTCCATTCGCATCCTTGGGCAGCACCCGGTTGCTGATTGCCTGGGCCACAACCGCGGTTACGGTTGCATCGCTAAGCGTCATTCCCCGGGAGTAGTAGTCGTTCGCCGATGCCATCAGAGCGAAATTACCCGTCACCGCGCGGGATCTGTCGGTATAGGTCGAATTTATTCGAGCATAGGCTGTTCCTCCCAATCCGCCCACACTGAACAGCGCAGACAGGAGGTCTTGCGTCGTCACGCTGTCGGAGGGCGCGGGCCCAGTCAAAAAATTCCCATACCAGATGAAGTACAGGTTCACCGTCCCGCCCATCACGGGCCCGCCGTGGTAGAAGATGCCGTTGGTCGTCACTCCTTTCTGGGGCGCGCCCCAGACCCGCGGCGGCCGCGCCGCTGGCACAACATGTCCCCAACCTTTTCCACTTGGCACCAGATGCGTAGCGTCGCGGGTTGTCTGCGCGGCGGCAGAAATGAGAGTGCACAACAGAACAGCGGTCAGCCTGAAGTATCTCAATCGATCCTCCTATGGTGGCAGTATTTTTCCCGGAAACCTAGCAGGGCTTGCGCACGCACCAGATTCGTATCAGGGCATGACTTCAGTCGTGCCGTAAGTGCTGACAATTCGCTCGGCTTCAGCCGCTGGGGTTGCATTTCTCTTCCCAGATGCGGTTTTCCCACAGCTTGCCAAGGGAGGGTTAAAAGCTGTGGTACTTTGTCAGACGGAAGCCCGGCACGGCTGAGGGTTCGCCCACAAGACACCATCGGCAGTTTCCAAAATTCTCTTTAGCTCTGCCACGCTTCTGAAAGCGATGGCAAACCACAAACGGCTAAAAACGATTCAGCTGGATAGTTTGCCGAAAAACCCTGTGGGTGGCGCATCGTTTCAACGCTGGGATGAGGCGTCTCTTCTGTACAGGCTTTGGCCCTCGAGGTTATTATGAGAGCAGCTTTTACCGCTCCGGAATTTTTTTCGGAACCATGATTGACCGAATTACGATCAGCCGAACATGATTAACGGAAAACGAATCGCGGTCGTGATGCCGGCCTACAACGCGGAGAAAACTCTTGCCGTCACCGTAGGCGAGCTCCCGGAACTGGTGGACATCCGCATTCTGGTGGACGACCACAGCTCCGACAGGACCGTGGATCTCGCCAATCGCATGGGCCTGTATGTCTTTCAGCACGATCGCAATTACGGCTATGGCCGTAACCAGCAGACCTGCTACCGGGAAGCCTTGGCCGCCGGTGCCGATGTCGTGATCATGCTTCACCCCGACTACCAATACACTCCGCATCTGGTTACGGCGCTGTCCAGCATGGTGGCCTACGACGTCTATGACGTGGTGCTGGGCTCGCGAATTATCGGGGGAACCGCCCTGCGTGGCGGTATGCCTCTGTATAAATACGTCGCCAACCGGCTGCTCACGGCGTTTGAAAACCTTTTTCTCCGCATCAAGCTTTCGGAGTACCACACCGGATACCGCGCCTTCAGCCGCAAGGTACTTACTGAATTACCACTACTCGAAAACTCCGACGACTTCGTCTTTGACAATCAGATGCTCGCTCAGTGCGTATACTTCGGCTTCCGCATCGGAGAAGTCTCCTGTCCCACAAAGTACTTCGAAGAGGCTTCGTCCATTAACTTCCGCCGGAGCGTGAAGTACGGCTTCGGGGTGCTAGCCACGACATTGCAATTCGCTTTGCAGAAGGCGGGCATCATCCACCTTCGGCGCTTCAGCGATAGAGGCCGCAAGCTGGACCCCGGCTATCCCAGCTACTATGCGCGGCGCACTGAAACGGCGCACAGCGCCTAAGCCCCGTGTCCTTAATTGCCATGCCCGGATCTGAACTGACTGTCACCGGATGGGCCGCGCAACCGCCTCCGAATTGACGCGACCGAACCCACGCCCCTAGAATCAAAAGGTAAGCAGTGAATTCCTACAATCGTTGTAAGTCATACATCCCATGCCCCTTTACGAATACGAATGCAAGAAGTGCCATCACCGCTTTGAGAAAATCCAGAAGTTCTCCGACAAGATGGTCAAGAAGTGTCCTGAATGCGGCGGTCCCGTCGAACAGATGATCTCCGCGCCCGCTGTGCAGTTCAAGGGCTCGGGATGGTACGTGACCGATTACGCCAAGAAATCTTCATCGCCGGGATCTTCTGGCGGCGGTGATTCCGAATCGAAAGGCTCCAAAGACAAGAAGGAAGACAAGTCCAAGTCGGACAGCGCTAAGTCGGATGGTTCCAAGTCGGACGGTGCAAAATCTGAGAGCTCAAAGTCGGAGACTTCCTCGAAAGAAAACTCCTCCAGGGAAAACAGTTCCACTTCGAAGAGAAGCGACAAGCAAAAGCAGTGAGACGCTTACGTACCTCGGCTGCTTCAAGCCGATACTCAGTACCGTCAAACCTAACCGCGTTATTTCGCTACTTCAACTCACGTTCAAAGTGATCCTCAATCATGTGAAACAGATGAACCCGCGCCTCTTTGCCGGCAATGCTGTGAGTCTTATTGGGATAGATCATTAGACGAAACTGCTTGCCCGCCTTGATCAGCGCGTCGATCATCTGGATGCTGTTCTGAAAATGCACATTGTCATCGCTTGTTCCGTGCACCAGCATCAGTGCGCCATGTAACTTTTCCGCTGACTTCGTTACATCCGACTCCGCGTACCCCTTCGCATCGTCCTTAAGCAATCCCATGTAACGCTCGGTGTAAATCGTGTCGTAATTGAGCTGATTGGTTACGGGCGCTACGCAAACACCCGCCCGGAACCGCTCCGAATGCGTCATCGCGTAAAGCGTCATCGACCCGCCATTTGACCAGCCCCAGATTGCCATCCGATCTTTGTCCAATTGCGGATACTGTTCGAGCAGCTGATCAAGCGCACTGAGTTGATCCCTCAGTTCAATGGCGCCGAACTCGTGACGGATCGCAGCCTGGAATTTGCGGTCGCGTCCGGGCGTGCCTCGGTTGTCGACCGCGAAAATAGCGAAGCCCTTGCGCGCCAGAATCTGGTCGAAGAGTGCGCTCGATCCGCCCCAGCCTTTAAGCACAAGCTGGGCTGCGGGGCCACCGTACACATTCACAATCAGAGGAATCTTTCCGCCGCTGGGCACGTTCGGGGGCAGAAGCAACCGACCATAAAGAGTCGTTCCGCCCTCGCCCTTGAACTCCAGAAATTTCTCAGGCGTCAGTCCGTAGTCCGCGACGCTACGCGCCTCCCACACCGTACTGCAGGGGCCGCCTACCGCACACAGGGTCAACCGCGGGGGCGTCAGCGTGCTGGAAAAAGTCTCCAGGTAGCGCTTGCCACCTTCCGCAAAATTCCCAAAGTGCATCCCCTCGTCGTGCGTTAGTTGCTGCAGCCCGGAGCCGTCCAGCTTTACCGAAAAAATGTGCCGCTGGCGCGGATCGTCCTTGTTCGCCGAGAAGAACACCGTGCCCGTGGCCTCGTCGACCGCTTCCACGCCCAATACTTCAAAGTCGCCTTGAGTCAGCTGCCGTTCCTGTTTTGCCTCGGTCGCACTCGGGTTCTTCTTGTCAAAGCTATAGAGATACAGATGAGTGTGCCCGTCGCGCCAGCTCGACCATAGAAACCGGTCTCCAGATTTCAGCACCCTGAAATCGTCGTTCACGTTGACCCAGGCCTCCGGGCTGTTTTCGCTCAGAACGATTTGGGACTTACCTGATTTCGCGTCCACGAAATACAGGTCCATCTTGTCCTGGTTGCGATTGAGGACTTCCGCCCAAATCATGCCGTCGCGCACCCAGCCGAATCGTGGAATGTAAGTGTCCGTATCATCAGTTAGAGAAATCCAGTGCACCTTCCCCCTGTCCACATCCGCGATGCCCACCTTCACCACCGGATTCGGGTCCCCCACTTTCGGATACTTTTCGTTGTCTACAGACGGATGCGTCGGCATCCAATCCGTGATGGGATAGGTGGGAACCTTGGTCTCGTCCATGTGCAGAAAAACAATTTCCTTGCTGTTGGGCGACCAGAAGTAGTTGCTCCGCACGGCGAGCTCTTCGGCATACACCCAATCGATGTCGCCATTGAAAAGATTGTCTCCAGCATCTCTGGTGAGTTGCTTCTCGTCCTTGCCGCTTACCGGACGCACAAACAGATTATGTTTGCGCACGTAAGACACGCGGCTACCGTCGGGCGAGAACTTGGGATCACCGCTCGGATCAGGGGCAGAGGTAAACTGCACCCCCGTGCTGTTGCCCAGGTCATACATCCAGAGCTGTCCCTGCGAGTCAAAAATCAGGTGCTTCGAATCTGGAGCCCACACGTAGGCCGCCACGTGATACCGGGTAAGTCTCTCCTTCTCCCGCTCGTCTTTTACCTTGGCATAGTCTGGAGCCAGCGCAGCCAGCTTGGCCGCGCTGACCAACACTTTTTTCTCGCCCGTTGCGGTGTCAACGTACCACAACTCTCCCTGCTCGCCCTTGTCGTCGCGCTGCACGAATGAGAGCTTGGTTCCGTCCGCGCTCCATGCGATAGTTTCAGGACCACGCCCGGTGATGGCTCCGGGAGTAAAAATCTCCTCAATGGTCAGCGGCTTCGTGGCTTGCTGGCCAGCTATCTGCGCCAGCACGAACGTGGATGCGAAGACTGTTAGGGCCACCACCGCGAGCAAAGCTGTCGAAACGGGCAGAGTTTTCGAAGGTCTCACCAAGCCAACTCCAGCGCAAAAAAGTTTTTAACGCGCACTCGGCGCGCAAACGAATGAGTGTACACCGGCCAAGCCTGCAATGCATGGGCCGGCCGATAGACGGTAGTGTCCTAAATTCGTCAACCCCAATGGACACGAAGTTACACAAAGGATGAATCCCCAGAGAATTTCCTTAGCGCCCCTCGTGGTTCATTAAGATGCCACTCATTAGACGTGCCGGAAGACGCATACGGCGCGACAGTCTTAGGCGAGCCGAGCCAACCGAAGCTTCCGCGCGTGCTAGAATTAACGCAGAACCTTAGGCCTGAATGCTTCCTGAAATCGAAAACCTGCTACGGCTACAAGAAGCGGACAAAGAAATCCGCCGCCTCCAGGATGAGATTGCCGAATTCCCCAAACGCATCGCGGCCATCGAGCTAAAACTCGCCGGCACCAGGGCTCAACTCGAGAAAGCCCAGGCCAACGCAAAAGCCGACGACGCTGCACGCCGCAAGTACGACACTGCGATAACCGACCTTCGAGGCAAGATTTCCAAGTACCGCGACCAGTCTCTCGCCGTCAAAACAAACGACCAGTACAAGGCTTTGCTGCACGAAATCCAGTTCTCCGAGCAGGAAATCGTTGGCAATGAAGACAAAATCCTCGAGCTGATGCTCAACGCGGACGCCCGCGAAAAAGAGGTTAAGGCCGCCCAAGCCGAGCTGAAGGCCGAAACCGCGGAAATCGAGGAGGAAAAAGAGGAAGCCCGCCAGCGTACCGCGGAAGACGAAAAGTTGCTCTCTGAATGGCGCGCCAAGCGCGATCAGATGCGCGACGGAGTCAATCCTGATCTGTTACGCCACTACGAACGCGTATCCAAGTTCCGCGGCTCCGGCATTTCCGAAGTGCGCGATCACAAGTGCATGGCATGCCAGGTGATGCTTCGCCCTCAAACCTACAACGAGGTGCGCTCCGGGCAGCAGACCGTGGTTTGCGATTCCTGCCAGCGCGTGCTTTATTTCAATCCAGCGGACGAGCTTGCAGACCAGAAACACGCGCGTCCCCGCCGCCATCATCCCAAGATCGACGCTCCGCAAGCCTGGTACTATCGCCAGGAATTTGCGGATGCCGGCGAAGTTTACCTTTGTTTGACGAATGCCAAGAGCCAGGCTACCCGTCGCGTCTACGATATGCACACCGGGCGTCTTGTTGGCGACATTACTCGACGCCTTCGGCACCGAGCTTCCGATGGTTGTCCTAGACTCGCTTCAGTCCGACCTGGACGCAGCCCGCGCCGAAGCCGCCGCCGGATCTCACGTCAAGTCCGCCGCTACCGCCGTCGCCACCGAACAAGCCGCAAGCTGAGAAGTCTGCGTGGGGACAGCCGCTTCGGCTGTCCAGTCGAGCGCAGCTCGACTCAAGTGCGGAGAAGTCGCGAATCGTATGGCGACAATTCAACATTCATGCGCTGACAACCGAAGATAGGGGTCGCAATTCGGATCACGGTTCGTATCAGGATATGCGGCTCGTATCACGATTCGTATCAGGATATGGCTTCAGCCATATCGTAAGCGCTCTCGAAACAACTCGGCTTCAGCCGCTGCGCTTTCTAACCAGACTCCATCCTTCGTCTAAGATTGTTCCATGTCCGAATCCCCCGCCCTCGCTGTTCCCAAAGTTAAAGTCTCCCCACGAGGCGCATCCCGTCTGAAGGACGGCCACGTTTGGGTCTACCGATCGGACATCGTCTCCGCCGACGGAGTTCCCCCTGGTTCTCTTGTGACCGTGGTTGACGCCCGCGGCAAGCCTCTTGGCACCGCGCTTTACTCCAGCGCATCGCAAATCGCCATCCGTCTGATTTCGCATGAGCCCGTCAGCGACTTCCCGGCGTTGCTTCGCCAACGTATCGCCGCCGCCGTTGCCTACCGCCAGCCGCTGGTTCATGAGACCGACGCCTACCGTCTCATTTTCAGCGAGGGCGATCTCTTGCCAGGTCTGATTGTCGACCGCTATAACGACATGCTCTCGATCCAGGTCCTGACCCAGGCCATGGACTCCGACCTCGTCCGCCAGGCCATCATGGCAGAATTGACGGAGCAATTTCATCCCGCCTCGATGGTCGAGCGCGTCGACCCTCGCGTCCGCGAACTTGAGAATCTGCCACCGCGTCCGTCCAGCCTCCTGCAAGGCGAAAAAACAGCCACGGTTGTCACCATGAACGGTGTCCGGTTCCACCACGAAGCGCTCGAAGGACAGAAGACAGGCGCCTTTCTCGACCAGCGGGAAAACTATGCTGCGGCTGCCCAATATGCCCGCGGCGAAGCGCTCGACGTCTTCTGCTATCACGGTGGCTTTGCCCTTCACCTGGCGTCGCGCTGCTCTCGCATTACTGCGATCGACAGCTCACGTTCCGCCCTCGAACTCGCGGACCAGAACGCAGCGCTGAACCAGCGTGAGGTTGAGTGGATCGAGGCCAACGCCTTCGATCTGCTCAAGGACTATGCTGCCGCTGGTCAACGCTACGACACCATCGTGCTCGATCCGCCGGCCTTCGCCAAATCAAAGCGCGACTTGGACGCCGCCCTCCGCGGCTACAAAGAACTCAACCTGCGCGCGCTTAAGATGCTTCGCCCCGGCGGAATCCTGGTTACCTGCTCCTGCTCCTTCCACGTCAGCCAAACCCTTTTCCTCGAAATGCTCGCAGAATCCGCTCGGGATGCTCATCGCACTCTGCGTCTTGTGGAAATCCGGGGACAGGCAAAAGATCATCCAGTTCTGCTGAATATTCCCGAAACAGGCTATTTAAAGTGCCTGATTTTAACCGTAATTAACTGAAACTAAAAGACAATCTTATGTTGACAGTATTACACTCATATTTTATGATTCTATCAAGCTAAGTACAGCATCAAACGGAGTGACTGGAAGCCACAGCGTTCTACTGTGAGAGCTTCAGGGAAAACTCAATACCTAAAGACATCCGAAGGAGGATTTTAGCCATGACCGTACTTACACGCTGGGAACCTTTCCGTGAATTTTCCACGTTGCAGGACCGCATGAACCGCCTGTTCCGCGAGTCCTATAACAACGAGGCAGGCCGGGATGACTCCCTGACTACCTCGAGCTTCGCCCCTGCCGTTGACGTTTACGAGGACGAGCACAACGTTACCTTGAAGATCGAAGTCCCGGGAATTGACGAGAAGGACATCGACGTCCGCATCGAGAACAATACTCTCGTCGTGCACGGCGAGCGCAAGATCGACAAGGAAGAAAAAGAAGAGAACTATCGCCGGGTGGAACGCCAATACGGCAGCTTTACCCGCACCTTCACTCTACCCAACACGGTAGAGACCGAAAACGTTTCGGCCACCTACGACAAAGGCGTGCTGAAGGTCAAGCTAGCCAAAAAGGCCGAAGCCAAACCCAAACAAATCAAAGTCAACGTGAGCAGCGAGAAGAACCTCGAGGCCAAGAGCCCGAGCAAAGCCGCGTAAGCCAACTGAAGACACGTAGGGACAGCCGCCTCGGCTGTCCAGTCGAGCGAAGCTCGACTCGGTTGCGACGGGAGGCGGTAGAAGTGACCGCCTCCCGGATTGTTTTGGCAACAAAGTTTCGGCATCAAATAAACTCTTGTCATCCGAGTGAAGCGAAGGACCTCTGTACTACCGTTACCGCCGATGGCATCGATTCTTCGTTTCGCTGAGACGACAAAATTTAGAGGAATTAAGTCATGCCCATCCGTTGGGACAAATTCACCGTAAAAGCGCAGGAAGCGGTCCAGCGTGCGAACGACCTCGCCTCCGAGCACGGCAATCCCGAACTGTTGCCGGTGCACCTGCTGGCAGCTCTGCTCGAAGACAAAGAGGGCATAGTACCGCCGGTGCTGGAAAAGATCGGCGCGGGCCCGCAGGCCGTTCTCGGCGATCTCTATCGCGAGCTTGAAAAGCTGCCCAAGGTTTCCGGCGGCGCTGCGCAGGCCACGCTCTCCAACCAGGCCAACAAGCTCCTTGAGCAGGCCTTCAAAGAAGCCGCCAATTTTAAGGACGAATACGTTTCCACCGAGCACCTGCTGCTCGCCATCACGCACCTCAAGCAAGATGTCGGCCAGCAGATTCTCGTCCGCCACGGCGCGACGTATGACGCCATCCTTAGGGCCCTGACCAGCGTCAGGGGTTCACAAAAAGTGACTGACCAGAATCCCGAAGCCAAATATCAGGCTCTCGAACGTTACGCCCGCGACCTGACCGAGCAGGCGCGCCGCGGCAAGCTTGATCCCGTCATCGGCCGCGACGAAGAAATCCGGCGTGTGGTCCAGGTTCTCTCCCGCCGCACGAAAAATAATCCTGTACTCATCGGTGAACCCGGCGTCGGCAAAACTGCCATCGTCGAAGGACTCGCGCAACGCATCATCTCCGGTGATGTGCCGGAAGTTCTGAAGAACAAGCGCGTCGTCGCGCTCGACCTCGGCGGCATGCTGGCCGGCGCGAAATACCGCGGCGAATTCGAAGATCGCCTCAAAGCCGTTCTCAAGGAAATCGAAGACTCGCAGGGCCAGATCATTCTTTTCATTGACGAGCTGCACACTCTCGTCGGAGCCGGAGCCGCCGAGGGCGCCATCGATGCCTCGAACATGCTGAAGCCCGCGCTCGCCCGCGGCGAGCTTCGAGCCATCGGCGCCACCACGCTGAACGAGTACCGCAAATACATCGAAAAAGATGCAGCCCTCGAGCGCCGCTTCCAGATCGTCTTCGTCAGCGAACCCAACGTCGAAGACACCATCGCCATCCTTCGTGGTCTGAAAGAAAAATACGAAGTCCATCACGGCGTGCGCATTAAAGACTCGGCGATCGTTGCCGCAGCTACGCTGTCGCACCGCTACATCACCGACCGTTTTCTCCCCGACAAGGCAATCGACCTTATCGACGAAGCCGCCGCTTCGCTCCGCATTCAGATCGATTCGATGCCCACAGAGATCGATCAGCTCGAGCGCCGCGCCATGCAACTTGAAATCGAAAAGCAGGCGTTGAAGAAAGAAGATGACCCGAACTCGAAGGAACGTTTGGCAGTCATCAACCGGGAACTTGCCGGGATCCGCGAAAAATCGAACGCGCTCAAAGCCAACTGGAAAAAAGAGAAAGAGCTGATCGCCCATGCCCGCGAGCTGAAAGAAAGAATCGAGAAGCTGAGGATCGAAGAGCAATCCGAGGAGCGCAAGGGCAACCTGCAGCGCGTTGCCGAGATTCGTTACAGCCTCATTCGCCAGGCTGAGGAAGAACTGGCCAGGCTTACGAAGCAGATGGAAGGCCAGGGCAAGTCTCGCATGCTGAAGGAAGAAGTCGACGAAGAAGACGTCGCCCGCATCGTCTCCAAGTGGACGGGCATCCCGGTGTCCAAGATGCTCGAGGGCGAAGTCAAGAAGCTGGTGACCATGGAAGACCGACTTCGCCAGCGCGTTGTCGGCCAGGACGAAGCTCTCGAACGCGTCGCCAACGCCATCCGCCGTTCCCGTGCCGGACTTAGCGATCCCAAGCGCCCCATCGGCTCGTTCATATTTTTAGGGCCGACCGGTGTCGGGAAGACGGAAGTGGCGCGTGCCCTCGCCGATTTTCTCTTCGACGACGAGCACGCCATGCTCCGCATCGATATGTCCGAGTACATGGAGAAGCATTCGGTTGCTCGCCTGATCGGTGCTCCTCCGGGCTACGTCGGCTATGAAGAGGGCGGGCAGCTTACCGAGCAGGTTCGCCGCCGTCCTTATGCGGTCGTACTCTTTGACGAGATTGAAAAGGCGCATCCCGATGTCTTCAACGTCCTGTTGCAGATGATGGACGATGGACGCCTTACCGACGGCAAAGGCCGCGTCGTGGATTTCAAGAACACGATCCTGATCATGACCTCAAATATCGGGTCGAGTTACGTGCAATCCGACCACGTGCGCACACCCGAAGAGTTTGAAAAAGCCAGCGAGCAGGTAATGAACGCGCTGCATGACCACTTCAGGCCTGAGTTTCTCAACCGCGTAGACGACATCATCGTCTTCCGGCCGCTCGGCAAAGAACAGCTGGTCAAGATCATCGAGCTGCGCCTCGAAGATGTTCGCCGTCTGCTGGCCGACCGCAAGATTTCGCTCGAGCTCACGGATGCCGCCAAAGAATTGCTCTTCACTCAAGGATACGATCCGAACTTTGGCGCCCGCCCCTTGAAACGCTCTATCCAGAAGCTGATTCAGGATCCGCTCGCTCTGAAGATTTTGGACGGCGAGGTGATCCACGGTGACCACGTCATCGTCGAGGCCGACAAGCGCGCCGGCAAGATGACCTTCCAGGTCAGCAAGCGAGTCGGCGAGAACGAGCCGGTCAAGGCAAAGAGCTGACAGGCAGCAGTAGTACTAGCAGTCGAGCTTCGCTTGACCGGACAGCCGGGGGCGGCTGTCCCTACATGGCCTACCACCGTTTGGTGAACGCCGCCCTTACTGGCTCTTGAAGCAAGTACCAGACAACCGCTACCCGCACGATAATACCCAACCCTGCCCACAGGAGAGACCAGCGAAAGTCGGTCGCCGCTGCCGAGAGACTGGGCACGAGCATGACTATGCCAACGATCGCGCCGACAATCGCCGCCCATCGCGCCCAATAGTTCAACCTCAGCAAGCCCCATCCGATAATCGCACCGAGCGCACCGACGACGAGAAACATGTACGGCCCGGCCAACTCCAGTCCGTGAAGCAGCGGCTCTCCCAGTCGCATCGACACCACGTCCGAACGCGTGAGCATCAGCGTGCCGATGACGCACAGATAAGCGGCCGCCAGGAAGAACAGAATCGCCGCCGCTGTTACGCCCGCTGGCCGTTGCATAGTGATGGGATTTTCCAGCAATCGCGAGGAACGCACAAGCAAAACCAACCAGCTGCCGATCTAGCGGATTCCCCGGTCACTTCAGTCTTGTGGATTTGTACCTGACGGATTTCGGTGTAGTGGTGATTTTCCCGTTGTGGCACGACGCCGAGCATCGCAACTGGGGTATCCCCCCTCTCCCCCTAATCTCTGGAATCACGGGGTTAGCAAGAAATTCTCCGCAAAATCTAGATGTCAAAGATCTTAGAAGTCAAAATCTTGATTGCAAAGGACTTCTACTCGCGCACCCGCGGGAGGCGCGCATGGCCTAGTGATGCAGTGACTATCTTGGCTTGAAATGAATTTTGCTACAAGGTTGGATGTCACACACGTTTTAGATGGCCAGCGTAACGCGGTGGGAACCGATATCTTCAGGGGCTGAAGCCCGACAGAAGGGAACGCTAATCGCAGCGCTGAAACGCTGCGACACCCAAAGTCCCAGTCTTCCTAGTCCCAGTCTCCCCTGCAATCCATAAACACGATGCGTTGTGGCACACTGCATTCATGCACCGGTTGATGCTGGGCGATTTCGAGCTAACGGTTTTCTCTGACGGCACATATCCGCTCGATGGGGGAGCCTTCTTCGGCGTCGTTCCTAAAGTCATGTGGTCGCGGAAGGTATCCGCCGACGAGAGAAACTATGTCACTGCTGGGCTTAACTCGCTTCTCATTCGTACTGGAAAACAAAGCGTGCTGGTGGAGACTGGCATGGGCAACAAACTTTCCGAGCGCATGGTCAAATTCTATGGACAGCCCGCACAACTTCTCTCGAATCTGGCCGCCGCTGGAGTCTCCCCCGAAGACATCGACATCGTCATCAACACTCATCTGCACTTTGACCATTGCGGATGGAACACCGTGCGCGACAAAAATGGCAAGATCGTCCCGACATTCCCCCGCGCGAAATACTATGCCCCCGAAGGCGAATGGCAATACGCGCAGCGTCCGAGCGCGATAATTACGACCCGCTGGTCAAAAGCGGCCAGATGACGCTGCTTAAGGGCGGCGAGGAGATCGTTCCCGGCATCTCGGTGAGAACTTTCCCGGGGCACACTGCGCATATGCAGGCGGTGATCGTAACCAGCGGAGGGCGCACCGCCTGCTACATCTCCGACTTGATCCCCACTGCCGCGCACATCGACCTTACTTGGGGGATGTCCTTCGACCTCTACCCCCTGCAGGCCATCGAGAGCAAGAAGCAGTACTATGCCCAGTCAATGCCGGAGAAGTGGTTGACTGTCTTCACTCACGACCCGAAGACGCCGTGGGCGTATGTGGAGAAGGATGAGTCGGGAAAAATGGTCGCGAGAGCGACTTAGCTTGTGTGGGGACGGGCGCTCTCGCCCGTCCGGGCCGAGCGAAGCTCGGCTTACTACGCGACAAATTACTTTTCGTGCATCTTGCTCCTCCAATCTGCAACTTGGTTTCTACATTTCGCGGGCAAGAGTGCCCGCGCCACACAACCTTGCTTCGAAGAATTCTTCTACCTGCTCTAGAATCTCTGCCGCACTCTTCGACTCGTAGATCGCTTTGCGCAGGGCTGCTCCGCCTGGGACGCCGTGGGTGAACCACGACGCGAACTGCTTCATCTTGCCGACGGCGTCGGGGAGTTCTTCTTCGATCAGCATCTGGAAGTAGGTGCGGATCATCTGGTAGCGGTCGGCTTCGGTGGGGTGGTGGTAGGGCAATACCCATGTGGGGACAGCCGCCCCCGGCTGTCCGTCGGGCCGAAGGCCCGAAAGCTTTCCATCAAATTGAACGCTGACATCAAAACCAGTCGAGCTTTGCTCGACCGGACAGCCGAGGGCGGCTGTCCCCACATATCCATTGCGAGGCCAGGCTTCCCTCGTCGTGCATCTTGCTCCTTCAATCTGCAACCTGGTTTCTACATTTCGCGGGCAAGAGTGCCCGCGCCACACAACCTTGCTTCGAAGAATTCTTCTACCTGCTCTAGAATCTCTGCCGCACTCTTTGACTCGCAGATCGCTTTGCGCAGGGCTGCTCCGCGTGGGACGCCGTGGGTGAACCAGGACGCGAACTGCTTCATCTTGCCGACGGCGTCGGGGAGTTCTTCTTCGATCAGCATCTGGAAGTAGGTACGGATCATCTGGTAACGGTCAGCTTCGCTGGGCTCGTCGTAGGGCAATGGCCATGTGGGGACAGCCGCCCCCGGCTGTCCGTCGGGCCGAAGGCCCGAAAGCTTTCCATCAAATTGAACGCTGACATCAAAACCAGTCGAGCTTCGCTCGACCGGACAGCCGAGGGCGGCTGTCCCCACACATCCATTGCGAGGCCAGGCTTCCCTCGTCGTGCATCTTGCTCCTCCAATCTGCAACTTGGTTTCTACATTTCGCGGGCAAGAGTGCCCGCGCCACACAACCTTGCTTCGAAGAATTCTTCTACCTGCTCTAGAAT
>WNFG01000204.1_pt1 | contig 49203 bp, 45 predicted proteins | sample 5400431 | NCBI WGS metagenome assembly WNFG01 (sample SAMN13153346, study PRJNA577476) | soil metagenome | isolation source: 120 cm saprolite under Douglas fir tree site 2 hole 3 replicate 2 | place: USA:California | collected 2015-04-18
GTCCCGCCTTCCAACGGCGCCACATGTCGCCCTTCTGCGCCGCAGAAAGCCCAAACCGTTTCCCTTGGATCATAAACACCACCTTTGAAAACAGCGTTATACCAGATGGTGTTGCATCGACCGCTTGAGCCCGCACGACCTACCAGGCACTGACCGTGATACCTCCAGATTGACCGGGCAATGCCCGCGAAACAATTCTCGCTGCGACGGTGTCCAAGAAGTAGGTGCAGTGTCCTCAATGAAGTTTGTTTACAAAGCCGAGCTGTTGTCCATATTTTTCGTTTCTTCACTCGTCTGCGGCCAAGAGCCTACGAAACCGACGAGCCAGTCAGGTCCTGCACCGCTGGAACTCAAGCTCACGAAAGGCCCGCTGTGGAAGGGCAACTGTTTAGAACTGAGTGTCCAACGCACGAATCTTTCAAAGTTCTCTTTTTTCTTGGACGCGGCGTATGAGGGGATCAAAGTCTATTCCTCAGTGAGCGATGCCTCAAATACACTGGGGCAAGGCCCAGGAGAAGCGTGGATGCTTGTTTACGGGTGGACAGATGCCGTTTCAGAGCCAATTAAGTTGGTACCCGGAGCCAGAAGGCAGAATACCGTTTGCATCGCCGAGACTTTCCCCGCGAAAGAGACGGGCAAAGAGATACTCAGGCGAGTTCGTGTGCAGGGCAAGCTTCGCATTGTCGCAGGCTACGAAATTCCAACATCGAGAATCATTGATCAGCCACAAGGGAAAGGGAGACGGACCTATGTTCGGATGGCCGACAATTCAAACCATTGGACTTTTGGTGAAGTCGTGCTGGAAATTCCAATCCCTTGTCCGAACGGCATCGGTATGTCCGATTGCCTTTCTCCACCTCAAATTTTTCCTGGTGAACACGACGTACATACGTTTGAGCTAGAACCCCCACCCGCGATTGAGATTCAACCGCCACCACTACCGATGCTTCCGATTGACAGCCCACGTCCACCGCAACCGTAGTGACAACTCCTGAATAATGCGCTTACCGGACAACTGGCGTAACGGCGGCGGCGTCCGCAACGAACCGACCGAGTGCCCTAGGGCTGCGAAATACGTGGAGTACCGCATTGGGTGCGTGGTTGGCAATGGCTGCCCTGAGAATCGGACGGCTCTGATATCGGTACGCCAAAAGCCAACGGCAGAAATCACCACGTTCGCGCGATCGTCGAATTGCTCGCCAAGCGCAGCGGACTAGCGAGAAGTCCAAAAAAATGATGGTATCTGCCGCGCGAAGCCGGACCTCGCCAGCGTCATGGGGTCCGAGGTCGCCGTCCATGATCCATTGGTCCCCAGCAACCAGCTTTTCTTGCATGGCAACCCACTGCTCGGGAGGTGTCGCCATAAGCCCCGGTTGCCAGAAGATTTTGTCCACTTCGATCACCGGCAGCCCCCTAATCTCGCCCAAGCGCCTCGCCAGAGTCGATTTGCCCGACGCTCCGCGTCCTAGGATGACCACTCGTCTCATACTCTCCAGTTTACGCAAGTTGCTGTGACCCACTGTCCCAATTCCCCTTGACTTTTCTTATCGTTGTGGTACACTAAGTCTCGGGTAATTCTGCGCAAGTCCCGTCTATAGTTATCATCCTCATTTTCTCAGCGTTCCAGTCGCTTTTGGGCTAAGTTATTTGGAATCAACACTTGTGGAAATGCGCCGAAATGCCTCTTGTAACTCCCTTTAGAATCAACACTTATGGAAGGCCCGTAAGTGTTGATTCTAAACCACTTACACGAACACTAAGTCCTTTAGATGCAACACTTACAAAAAACAGGGGGGTGGGGCCTGTTATGGTTAACCAGACACCCGACCAAGGGTGTCTGTCCTGAACGACTATCGGGAGTGAAGGATCTCTCTTGGAACTTTGGAGTGCGGCGGCTTGCCGCCGCTTTTCCTCCTGATACTTCCAAAATACCCTCGGCCTCTGACGAATAAGCCGGGCCGGCCTCAAGTGATGTAATAATAGGTCTCCTTTGTCTGTGAACTGAAAACTGTCGACTGTGAACTCGCTCCCATGATCCAGCCGGACTTTCGAGAATTTCAGCGCCTGGCAAAACAGGGCAACCTGATCCCCGTCTACGACGTCTTTTCTGCGGACTTGCTGACTCCCATCAGCGCCTATCTGCGCATTGCCCAGGGTGCGCGGTACTCCTTCCTTCTCGAAAGTGTGGAAGGCGGCGAAAAAATCGCCCGCTACACCTTCGCAGGCGCGCATCCCGAGGAAATCTTCCGCTACGCCAACGGCGCGTGTGTCCTCGAAAGCCGCGACCGTATGGTTTGGGAGGAGCGCGACCCCGTCTCCTTCTTGCGCGAGCGCATCGAGCGTTTTCGTCCCGTCCGTCTTCCCGGTTTGCCGCCGCTGGTCGCCGGCGCCATCGGCTACTTTAGCTATGACATGGTGCGGCTGATCGAGCGCATCCCCAAGCGCCTCCGCGATGAAATCGGACTCTACGACGCGATGCTGATGTTCTATCACGGCCTCGTTGCTTTCGATCACGTGCAGCACCGCTTGTGGATCGTTCGCAATGTTTTCACCGAAGGCCCCGGCAGCCTCCGTTCGAAATACAACGCCGCCGTCCGCGAAATCAAAAAGACGCGCCGTCTGCTCGACGAGCCCGTGGCGGCTGAACGCCCGAAGAAGCCCTCCAGAGCGAAGAAACGCGCGCCGCTGAAAGTAACTTCCAATTTCCGCCGCCCCGAATACCTCGCCGCCGTGCGCAAAGCCAAGCAGTACATTCGCGCCGGAGATATTTTTCAAGTTGTACTTAGCCAGCGTTTTTCCGCGAAAACGAAAGCCGAGCCATTTGAGGTCTACCGCGAACTGCGCGCGCTGAATCCCTCACCTTATCTTTTCTATTTACAACTCAACGACCTCGTTGTCTTCGGCAGCTCCCCGGAAATGCTCGTCAAGGTTCAGGGCCGCGATGTTTTCTATCGGCCCATCGCCGGCACGCGTTGGCGCGGCAAGGACGAAGCCGACGACCAGCGCCTCGAACGCGAAATGCTGGCCAGCGAAAAAGAACGCGCCGAGCACATCATGCTCGTCGATCTCGGCCGCAACGATCTTGGGCGCGTCTGCGACTACGGCACGGTGAAGCCCGAAAAGTTGCTCACCGTCGAGCGCTACTCCCACGTCATGCACCTCGTTTCCAGCCTGCGAGCACGCCTCCGCGAGGACGTGGATTGTTTCGACGCGCTGATGGCCTGTTTTCCAGCCGGAACGGTGTCCGGCGCACCCAAAGTGCGCGCCATGGAGATCATCGAAGAACTCGAGCGCACGCGCCGCGGAATTTATGCCGGCGGCATTTTGTATCTCGATTTCGCAGGCAACCTCGATTCCTGCATCGCGCTTCGTACCATGGTGATGAAGAACGGCGTCGCTCACGTCCAGGCGGGCGGCGGCATTGTTGCGGACTCCACTCCGGAGGGCGAATTTCAGGAGAGCGTGAACAAGTCGAAAGCGCTGCTCACCGCTCTTGAACGGGCGCACCGGCGCTAGTGGGACAGACTTTTAGTCTGTCCTCCGGAGCAGGCCAAATTGATCCGCCCGGGCAAGTTTCGACGGCCTTCAAGTCAGAAGAGCGGTATTAGAATTAGGAGACAAGTACGGCATCATGATCCTGCTTCTCGACAACTACGATTCCTTCACTTACAACCTCGCGCAGTATCTCGGCGAACTGGGTTGCAACGTCGAAGTGCATCGCAACGACAAAATTACCGTCGATGAAATTATTCGCCGCAAGCCGGAAGCCATCGTGATTTCCCCCGGCCCCTGCACCCCGCAGGAAGCCGGCATTTCCGTCGAGCTCGTCGAACGTCTAGCGGGAAAATTTCCCATCCTCGGTGTGTGCCTCGGCCACCAGGCCATTGGCGCCGCCTTCGGCGGCAAAATCATCCGCGCCCCGAAACTATTCCACGGCAAAACCAGCCAGATCCATCACGACGGCAAAAATATCTTCCGCAAGCTCCCGGATCCTTTTACCGCCACGCGCTACCATTCCCTGATCGTCGAGAAAAAATCCCTGCCCCGCGAGTTAATGATCACCGCCGAAACCGACGACGGCATCATCATGGCCTTCCGTCACCGCCGCCACAAAATCGAAGGCGTCCAATTCCACCCCGAATCCGTCCTAACCGATTCCGGCAAGCAACTCTTACAGAATTTTTTGTCACTCTGACTTTAACGCGAAATTCTTCTCTGCGATCTCTGTGGTTTCTGAGCCCCCCGTGTTAAATCTTTTCTCCTTCACCAATTCAAATCCGCCAAAATCGCGCCATAAATCTCCATCCCCCGCCAGAAGTGCCCCAGCCGCAAATTTTCATCCGAGCTGTGCTGATGATTGTCGTAATTCACGATCGGCACGCCAATCCACGGCAAACTAAGGTCTTCGAAAATATACATCGGCACGCTGCCGCCAAGCGCGGGCGCAACGACCGTTGTGTTTCCTGTCGCGCCTTGCGCCACTTGCACCAGCGCTTTCGACACCGGCAAATCCATCGGCGTCCGCGAAGCGCGGTATCCGCCTTCATTGACGAGCTTGGCAATCCGCGGGTACGTGCGCCTCTCTTCCATCGTTGGCTCGCGATCGATGGCGTAGAAGCCTTGTTTCCGCACAAACTGAGCGATCTGCTCGAATTTCTTCTGGGGGTCTTCTCCTCGCACCAGCCGCGCATCGAGCGAAGCCTCCGCGCGATCCGGCACCACGTTTTGCGCCTGCTCACCCACGTACGCGCTGCGCAAGCCGCGAATATTCAGCGAGGGCTGCAGGATCAATTCCGCGAGTTTCTTACCGCTGCTCTGCGGCTTGGCGATGCCGAGTTCGCGTTCCAGGTCGGCGTCGTTCTCCGGCATTTCCGCGAGCGCTTTCATTTCTGCATCACCCAGCGGAGCGACATCGTCGTAATAACCATCAATCAGCACGCGCCCATCCGCGTCCGTCATCGATGCTAGCAATCGAGACAACTCCATCGCCGGATTCGGCGCCCAGTTTCCGTAATGCCCGCTGTGCAGCGCGCGCACCGGGCCGAATACGGTGATCTCGATCCCGATGTCTCCACGGTTGCCAAAGAAAACCAATGGCCGCCCGCTTTGATGCACCGGACCGTCGGCCGTGATGAGCAGGTCCGCCCCCAACAAATTCTTGTGCAGCTCCAGCGTTCGTTGCAGATTCGGCGATCCCGCTTCTTCCTCGCCTTCGAAGATCACTTTCAAATTCACTCCGAGCGGAATTTTCTTCGCCCGAAGCGCGTCGATGGCCGCGAGCAGCGCCACAATCGGCGATTTGTCGTCTGAGGAAGATCGCGCGTAGAGCCGCCAATTGTCGTTGTACGTCGACCGATGTTTCGCGTTGTTTTCCGGGAAAGGAATGCGCTTTCCGCCGGCTTCAATAGCAGCGTCGCGCAGCGCCGGCTCGAACGGTTTCCCATCCGTCCACGCCGCCGGATCGACCGGCTGGCCGTCGTAATGCGCGTAGAAAATCACCGTGCGCTTCGCTTCCGGCGAGATCAATTTGCCGAAAACCACCGGCCCGCGCCCAGTAATGGGCAACAGATGAGTTTCGATCCCGCGCGCTTCGAGCATTTCAACCAGGCGCGCAGCGTTCTTCTGAATGTTCGGCGTGTCACTCGCGATGTTGGGGATCGACAGAAATTCGCTCAGCTCGCGGATTATGCGGTCCTCATTGTCCATCCGATAGTCGCGCACTGCCTGCGCGACCTGCGCGGGCGCCAGAGCCGCCGCCTTCTGCGCCAGCGCCGCGCTCGGTAGAAAAGCAATCAACAGGGTGACCGCAAAATTTCTCAAAGTTTTCCTCCACTTGCGTTGCCAGTCTCGAACACACGCAATTCAAAACGCTTTCTCGAAGCGAAATCCTGATTGTGAATCTAACTCTCGCCAGTGAAGGCCACCAGGCTCGCCAGTTTTTCGTTTGCTGCGCCCGAGGAAATTACGAAACTCGCGAGTCCTGCCGCCTCGCGAAAATTGGCGGCCACTCCCGCAGCAACCAGCGCAGCCGCGGCATTGACCACCACGATATCGCGCGCCGGTCCCGCTTCGCCCTCCAGGATGCGCCGGATGAGCGCCGCATTTTCCGCAGCCGTCCCTCCGCGAATCGCTTCGAGCGGCGCGCGCGCCACGCCAAACTCTTCCGGCGTCACCGTGTACCGTTGCACCGTGCCGCCTTGCACCTCCGCGACCAGCGTCTCTCCCGCAAGCGAAATTTCGTCCAACCCCCCCGCGCCGTGCACCACAAACGCGCGCTCGACGCCCAGTTCCGCCAGCGTCGCCGCCACTACGTCAATCACATCTTCTGAAAAAACGCCCAGCACTTGCGATTGCGCCCCGGCGGGATTCGTCAGCGGCCCCAGCAAATTAAACACAGTTCTCACGCCAAGCTGTTTGCGCGCGGGAGCCGCATGCCGCGTGGCCGTGTGCGCGGCCTGCGCGAACAAAAATCCGATGCCAATCTCCCGGATCGCGTGCCCGCACTTTTCAAACGGCAGGTCGATGCGCACTCCCAATTCTTCCAACACGTCCGCGGAACCGCTCCGCGAGCTAGCCGCACGATTCCCATGTTTCGCAACGCGCGCGCCTGCTGCTGCCGCGACGATCGCCGCCGCCGTCGAAATATTAAACGTGTTCGCGCCGTCGCCGCCGGTTCCGCAGGTGTCCACCATGTTCGCAGGCCGGGCCTCGCCCTCCGCAAACACGCGCCGGGCATGCCGCCGCATGACTTGCGCAAATCCCGCTAGTTCCTGCACTGCAACGGGCCGCCTGTTGAGCCCCGCGAGCAGCCGCACGATATCCTGCGTCTGCACGCGCCCCGAAAGCAGCTCTTCCATCGCTGCTTCTGCCTCCTCGCGTTTCAGCGCCTCCCCGGCTTCCACTCGCTCGATCAGAGAAAATGTCATCGGCATTCCATCGGAAGATTGCTATCGGTCGCCCGAAGAAGCGCGCATCTTTTCCTTAATTTTTGAGCCATCTCGGGTGTCCTTGCTCTGTTTTCGGCTTCCGGTTAAACTTCTATGTTTCACGTGCCGTCGAAATTCTAACACTAGCAGACTGTTTCAAACTCGAACGGAAAACGGACTCTCGATGAAGATTCATGAATACCAGGCCAAAGCCATCCTCGCGCGCTATGGCGTCACCACGCCGCGCGGCGAAGTCGTTTTCACCAAGGAGGAGGCCCGTGAAGCGGCGCATCGGCTGAGATCTCACGTCAACGTTGTCGTGGTCAAAGCGCAGATCCACGCGGGGGGCCGCGGCAAAGGCGGTGGCGTCAAGCTGGCGCGGTCCTCCGACGAAGCCGCCGATCTGGCCAGCCAGATTCTCGGCATGAAACTGGTCACTCCGCAGACCGGCCCCGGCGGCCGCATCGTGAAGCGCCTGCTCATTGAAGAAGGGCTAAACATCAAGCGCGAACTTTATCTAGGCCTGCTCGTCGATCGCGCTTCCGGCCAAGTCGTGTTCATGGCCAGCGCCGCCGGCGGCATGGAAATCGAGGAAGTCGCCAAGAACAATCCCGGCGCGATATTGCGCGAAGCGATTCATCCGGCGCTGGGTTTGCAGCCTTACCAAGCCCGCAAAATCGCGTTTGGGCTTGGGTTGCCGAGCGAAGTCGTGACCTCCGCCACGCCGTTCCTCGAAGCTCTCTATCGCGCGTTCATTGACACCGACGCCTCTATGCTGGAAATCAATCCGTGCGTGCTCACCGGCGAAGGCAAACTCGTCGCGCTCGACGCCAAGATGACCTTCGACGACAACGCGCTCTTCCGCCACAAGGATCTCCGCGAACTGCGCGACTTCGACGAGGAAGATCCGCTTGAGGTGGAGGCCTCCAAGTTCGGGCTCAATTACATCAAGCTCGATGGCAGCGTCGCTTGCATGGTCAACGGCGCCGGTTTGGCCATGGCTACCATGGACATCATCAAATACGCCGGTGGCTCGCCCGCTAATTTTCTCGATGTCGGAGGCGGTGCCTCCGCCGAGCAAGTCAAGAGCGCTTTCCGCATCCTCATGAGCGATCCGGCGGTCAAAGCGGTGTTCATCAATATTTTCGGCGGAATCTTGCGCTGCGACGTGTTGGCCACAGGCGTCGTCGCCGCCGCCAAGGATTTAAAGTTGACTGTCCCCGTGGTCGTGCGCATGGAAGGAACCAACGTGGAGGTCGGGCAACAAATTCTCCGTGAAAGTGGTCTGAACTTCACAATTGCCAACGGCATGAAAGACGGCGCGGAAAAAGTCGTGGCTCTCGCGGGAGGTGCGCGATGAGCGTCCTAGTTAATGAAAAGACGCGCCTGATCGTCCAAGGGTTCACCGGGCGCGAAGGAACTTTTCACGCTCAACAGATGATTGAGTACGGAACGAGTGTTGTTGGAGGCGTGACACCCGGCAAAGGCGGCACCAAGCATCTTGAACGCCCCGTGTTCAACACCGTTGCTGACGCCGCGAAGGCTACCGGAGCAAATGCCTCGGTGATATTCGTACCGCCGTCGTACGCTGCTGACGCCATTCTCGAAGCTGCGGACGCGAAGTTGCCGCTCGTGGTTTGTATTACCGAAGGCATTCCCGCGCTTGACATGGTGCGCGTGGCCTCCGTCGTGGACTTCAAGAAAACGCGCCTCATCGGCCCGAACTGCCCCGGCATCATCTCTCCCGGCAAATGCAAGATCGGCATCATGCCTGGCCGCATCCACAAGCAGGGCAACGTCGGCGTGGTAAGCCGGAGCGGCACGTTGACTTACGAAGCAGTCCATCAATTGACGCAACTTGGCATCGGCCAATCCACTTGCATCGGCATCGGCGGCGATCCGATCATTGGGACGACATTTCTCGACGCCATCCAGTTTTTCAACGAGGATGCGGACACACACGCCGTCATTTTGATCGGCGAAATCGGCGGCAACGCCGAAGAGCGCGCCGCGGAGTGGATCAAGGTCAACATGAAGAAGCCGGTCGTGGGCTTCATCGCTGGCCAAACAGCCCCGCCGGGCCGGCGGATGGGCCACGCCGGCGCGATCATCAGCGGCGGCCAGGGCACCGCCAAGGACAAGTACGCCGCGATGGCTGGCGCGGGCATCCGCACCGTGGAATCTCCTGCGGATCTCGGCTCCACGCTAGCGGCCGCCTTAAAATAGTCTTTGATGTTGTCTTAAAGTTGAAAACTAAATTCATACGCTAACCTGGAGGATTCTTTCTTGGCACTTGAGCGCACTTTCGCAATCATCAAGCCCGACGCTGTCAGTCGCGGTCAGCAAGGCGAGATTCTTTCGCGCATCCATAAAGCCGGCTTCAAAATCATCGCCATCAAATCCATGCGCTTGAGCAAAGAAGAAGCTGGCGGCTTCTACGCCGTCCATCGCCAGCGGCCCTTCTTTGGCGAACTCACGGACTTCATGAGCTCCGGCAAAATCTTTGCGATGGTTCTTGAAGCCGAGGGCGCGATCCTGAAATGGCGCGACACCATGGGCGCTACCGACCCCAAGAAAGCCACTCCTGGCACCATCCGCCACGACCTCGGCACCAGCATTGGCAACAATTGCACGCACGGCTCCGACGCCCCGGAAACCGCCGCCTTCGAAATCGGCTACTTTTTTTCCGGCCTCGAGTTGATCTGATTCGCGATTTTGAAGCGCCATTCTTATGGCCGGTCCGGGCTCTCCATCTCCTGATGTTTGTGGTTGGTATAGACAAGCACTGCGGCGGCAGCGGCTCCCGCTCCGCCCGCAACCAATAAGAATGCCTTCGACCGCCTGCGTGCATTCGGCGTGGTTTGCTTTTTCCCGGAACCGTCCTCCGCGGGATCCAAGATCACTTCATAGGATTCCCCTTCCGTAATCGTGGCGCTCTCACCGCGGTACGAAAGCACAACCGCCGCGCGCCGCGCGTAAATGTGTAATTCTTTTGGACCGATGATGCTCACCAGCGCCGCCGTTCGCTCATTTCCAGCGGGGCGAATGTGTGCTTCCCGCGCTTCGATTTCCAGTTCACCGGCCCGCGCCGTGGAGAACACCAAAGTCCCCCGGAGCAGTTCCGCTTCCGCTTCAAGTCCTTGCGCCGCACCTCCCGCATGGCGCACCAAGGCAACGCTTTTCTCTGCAAGTTCAAGCAAGGCTGTGTCGCAACGCAGCCGCAGCGCGCCTCCCTCTTCCGTGGAGAAATGGTCGCCGTCATAGACTGTCGCTCCCTCCGAAGCTGCGCCGTTGTTGAGGCGTGCGCGGTCTGCCAGCACGACTACGCCTAGCACCTCCGACGGTGCCGGAGCTGACGTTCCCGCCAGTAGGAAAGCGATCTGGAGTGTCAGCAAAGACTGGAGGGTCATTGGACGATACCTCCTAGCAGCCGCGCTCGCTAAGCTGCAAAAAGGGCCTCAGCTCCCCGCGCAACCATGCGCCAGAATCGTTATAGAATTAGTGAGTATTGTCTTTATCAGATAAGCATCTACTAGTCAAGAATAGTATATATTATCTATTACGAGTCCTTAGCGGGGAAAGCTTCTCGGGCGGTTTCAGGTAAGATTCCGGGATGGACCCGTTCCGCGAACTCGGCCGCGCCGTCCTCGTCCTCGGTGGGTTCCTTGTCGTTTTGGGCGCTCTTCTGTACTTCGGCGGCAAACTCCCGTTCCGCCTGGGAAAACTTCCCGGCGACATCGTCCGTCGCGGCGAGCACACCACTTTCTATTTCCCGATCGTCACGTGCCTCGTACTTAGCGCCGCGCTTTCTCTACTCCTTTGGCTTGTCTCGCGCTTCCGCCGGTAGTGCGTCATCGAACGTTCTTTTTCCCACCGCTGCGGCCTTCAGGCCAGCGTCTTCCTTGTTTCATCATCCTTGACTGGCGCAAAGGAACCCGGAACACTGGTCACTCAACATGACCCAGCAACTCAGCTTCAACCTCGTGCCCGAGCGCAAGACTTTCACGGTCAGCGAGCTGACCGGGAAGATTCGCGACCTGCTTGCGAAAAACTTCACGGACATTCTCGTCCAGGGCGAGATTTCCAATTGCCGCGCAGCGCAGTCCGGCCACTTTTACTTCACGCTGAAGGACGATCGTGCTCAGGTCAGCTGCGTGTACTTCAAGCAGCAGCAGCGCGGGGTCAAGTTCCGGCCAGAAGACGGCTTGCAGGTTACCGTGCGCGGAAGCATCAGCGTTTACGAGCGGCGCGGCGAATACCAGATTTACGTCGAGAAAATAGATCTGATGGGTCAGGGGGCGTTGCAGCTTGCTTTCGAGCAACTAAAAAAGCGGCTTGAAGCCGAAGGCCTTTTCGATGTCACGCGCAAGAAACGGCTGCCGATGCTACCGAACCGCATCGGCATTATCACTTCGCCGAAGGGCGCGGCTGTGCGCGACGTGGTGCGCATCCTCACGCGCCGCTTTCCCAATGTGCATTTGACTGTTTATCCCGTGCGCGTGCAAGGCGAAGGCTCGGCCGAGGAAATCGTTAAGGCGTTGAAATTTTTCAATACCAAGAGAATTGTGGACGTTTTGATTCTCGCACGCGGCGGCGGCTCGATAGAAGATTTGTGGTCTTTCAATGAAGAAATCGTGGCGCGTGCCATCTTCGCCTCGGAAATTCCCGTGATCTCCGGCGTCGGCCATGAAACCGATTTCACCATCGCCGATTTCGTCGCCGACGTTCGCGCCTCCACGCCATCCGCCGCCGCCGAACTTGTCGTGCAAACGCGCCGCGAATTTGACAAGCACATCGCCGACCTGCGCGAAACGCTGGGTGGATTGATCCGCTATCGGCTGCTGGAAATGTCCCGGCGCGTCCACGAGCTTTCCGCGCGCCGCGGTTTCCGCCGCCCGCTCGATCTGCTGCGCCAACAGCGGCAGCGCGCCGACGAGATGACTTCGCGACTGGCGCTCGGCCTCCGCGCGCGCCTCGAACAATCGCGCAAACGCTTCACCGCCGCGCATCTCCGTATCGCATCGTTCGATTTTCGTGTGAAAATCGCCGCGTTCCGCCTGCGCCTTGAAAAACGTAGGGCCGACCTCGGCGTCCGCATCGAGCGCTTCCTGCGCGTCAAGCGAGATCGCTGGCAGCGCCTTGCACTGCAGTTACAGGAACGCGGCCCCTTGAAAATCTTGGAACGTGGCTACGCCATCGCCACCGACGCCAACGGCAACCTCCTCCGCGACGCCGCGCAAGTGGCCCTAGGCGACACCTTAGCCATACAGCTCCACCGCGGCAAACTATCCACGGAAGTAGTAAAGAAGGAGGAATGACTCAGAACCAATAGCGAGCAACTAAGAACGAGATCTACTCGTCGTCGGAGGGGGAAGCTACCTTCAGGACGGCGAGGAAGGCTTCCTGGGGGATGTCGACTTGGCCGACGCGCTTCATGCGGCGCTTGCCTTCTTTTTGTTTTTCGAGGAGTTTGCGTTTGCGGGAGATGTCGCCGCCGTAGCATTTGGCGAGAACGTTTTTGCGGATGGCGGCAACGGTTTCGCGGGCGATGACACGGCTGCCGATGGCGGCCTGGATGGGCACTTCAAACATTTGGCGAGGAATCAGTTTTCGCAAGCGCGTGACCAGGTCGCGCCCGCGCTCGGCGGCGAAGTCGCGGTGGATGATCAGCGCCAGAGCGTCCACCGGTTCACCGGCGACCAGCACGTCCAGTTTGATGAGGTCGGATTCCCGGTAGTCAGCAAGATGGTAGTCCAGCGAGGCGTAGCCGCGTGAAACGGATTTCAGGCGGTCGTAAAAATCGAGCACGATTTCGTTGAGCGGCAATTCGTAAGTGAGCATGACGCGCGTCGGCGAGAGATACTCGAAATTTTTCTGCGTGCCGCGTTTTTCCTGACAGAGCTGGAGGATTCCGCCGACGGAATCCTCATTGGTGATGATCATCGCTTTGATGATGGGCTCTTCGATTTTTTCGATGTCGCTGGGATTCGGAAATCTCGAAGGGCTGTCGACTTCGATCACTTCGCCCGTCACGCGGGTGATGCGGTAGCGCACGCTCGGTGCCGTGGTAATCAAGTTCAGGCCGAATTCGCGCTCGAGCCGTTCCTGCACGATTTCCATGTGCAGCAGGCCGAGGAAGCCGCAGCGGAAACCGAAGCCAAGCGCGACGGAATTTTCCGGCTCGTAGAAAAACGCGGCGTCGTTCAATTGCAATTTGCCGAGGGCGTCGCGTAGCGGTTCGTAGTCGTCGGCGAGCACCGGAAATAGGCCGGCGAAAACCATCGGCTTGATGGCTTCGAAGCCCGGCAGCGCGGGAGCCGGGCGGGCCACTTCGATGACCGTGTCGCCCATGCGCGCGTCGGCGACGCGCTTGATGTTCGCGACGATGAAGCCGACGTCGCCGGCTTCAAGTTCCTCGAGCGCGACGGGTTTCGGAGTCAGCGTGCCGAGCTGCTCGACTTCGTAGGTTTCATCCCCGGCGACGAGTTTGATTTTCACATGATTCTTGACGCGGCCTTCCATCACGCGAACGAGGACGACGGCGCCGCGGTAAATGTCGAACCACGAATCAAAAATCAGCGCCTGCAGCGGATTTTCCGCGCTGCCTTTGGGCGGCGGCACGCGCGCGACGATGGCTTCGAGAACATCTTCAACGCCCAGGCCGCTCTTGGCGCTGATCAGCAGGGCGTCCTCCGCGGGAATCGCCAGCACGGATTCGATTTGTTCCTTTGCGAAATCCGGCTGCGCGGCGGGCAAATCGATTTTATTGACCACCGGAATAATCGTGAGGTTGTGATTCGAAGCGAGAAACGTATTCGCGACGGTTTGCGCTTCGACGCCTTGTGAGGCGTCGACAACGAGGAGGGCGCCTTCGCAAGCGGAGAGGGCGCGGGAAACTTCATAGGAAAAATCCACGTGCCCCGGCGTATCAATTAAATTCAAGCGATACGTATTTCCGTCTTTTGCTTTGTAGTGCAAGCGAATGCTTTTCGCCTTGATGGTGATGCCGCGTTCGCGCTCGAGGTCCATGGAGTCGAGGACTTGTTCATGCATTTCGCGCTGCGAGAGCGCGCCGGTCATTTCGAGGAGGCGGTCGGCGAGCGTGGACTTGCCATGGTCGATGTGCGCGATGATGCAGAAATTTCGGATGAACTTCGGGTCCATTGTTTTCGCTTACAAAATGTTCTCGCTTACCAATTTTCACAATTGCGGGCAGGATTCGAATGACCCGGCCGGTTTTTCCGGTGGGCCTGCTGCTTTCGAACGAGTGACACACGCAGCGCAAAAACCGTGCCGTATGAACAACCAGTTTGCCACAAGTCCGGCTGGCCGTCAGCAGAGGGGGACGCAGAAAGCGCGCAGTAGCAGGAAAGCGTGGATTCGAAGGTCTCTTGCTCAGCGCTGCAGCGAGCGGGAGCGAATTGTGCGTAGAGTATCTGGTTCAGGTGAAGATGAAAGAAAAGCGGCGGCGAGCCGCCGCACTCCAAAGTGGCCGCGTCGGAAACCGCAGGGCGATGCGAATTCCCGAGAGAATGCGGGCTAATTTCCCCTCAAAGCCCCGATGGGACCGACACGGAGAGCGCGGTGCGTGGGAATGGAACTGGCCAGAAAGGCGACCAGCAGGAACGCCGCGGGCACGAAAAGAAATACCTGAAGATCGAGGGGGCGAACACCGTAGAGCAGGGAAGCAATCATTGGGGAAGAGATGGGCGCGACAGGAAGGACTGGGCTGGGCGACCGTGCCGCATTCCGCATCCGCGCACGAGGGCCGTTTGGCGCAGTGTGCACGAGGCCGCTCTTATTCCTCGCGGAGGATGCGGACGGGCTCGACGCGAGTGGCGCGGTAGGCTGGAAGAACGGTGGCGAGAAGGCCGACGGCCATGAGAAGAAGAGCCACGGCCACGAAGGTGAGCGGGTCGGTGGCGCGGATGCCGAAGATGAGCGAGGCGACGACGCGGCTCAGGGCAAACGCTGCCGCGAGACCCATGCCGACTCCGAGTAGAATTGGCTTCATGCCGTCGCTCACGACCATGCGCAGCACGTCGGAGTGCGTTGCGCCGAGGGCCATGCGAATGCCAATTTCGCGCACCCGGCGGCGAACGCTGTACGAGAGCACGCTGTAGATGCCGACGGCCGCCAGCAACAGCGCGAGCATCGCGAACGCCGTCAGCAGGAGCATATTGAAGCGCTGAGGCGACACGGACTGCGCGATGACGTCATCCATGGTTAGGACGTCGACGACCGGAAGCTCCGGGCCAACTTGATGGATGGCGCCGGTCACCGCGGAAATGGAGCCGCGTGGATCGGAATTGGTGCGCACGGCGAGGGTCATGCCAAACGAGCGGAAGGCTTCGCCCGCGGGCACCGTCATTTGCGCCAGGGAAACGTAGATAAGATCCACTGGCCGCGTTTCGTCCAGCGAATCGAGCTTCACGTTGCCGACAATTCCGACCACTTCGCGAACAACGCCTGGGAAAAACGTCAGAGTGATGTGTTTGCCGATGGGATCTTCATTAGGCCAAAAGCGGCGAGCGAGGGAATCGCTGATGAGCGCGGCGCCCAGCCGGCCAGCGGCATCGGCGTTAGAGAGGTCGCGGCCTCGTACAACGGGCACATGCATCGCGCTCAAGTAGCCGGGGCTGATCAGACGAACGTCCACCTCGGGTTGCTCCGACATCGGCAGGACCGGACGGCCTTCGATGGAGAAAGGCTGGTGCGAGCCGCCACCGCCTAGCGGCAAACTGTCGATCACGCCGGCGGAGTCGACGCCGGGCAGTGCGCGGACACGCTGCAGGACATCCTGGAAGAAGTTAATCTGGCCGGAGGGCGACGGAAACTTAGTTGCAGGAAGCGGAACGCTCATAGTGACGACGTTGTTGGGATCGAAGCCGGGCTGGACGTTGCGCAGCTCCCACAAGCTGCGAACCATCAGCCCCGCGCCGATTAGCAGAACGAGGGATAGCGCAACTTCGGAAACCACAAGCAGTCCGCGCGTGCGAATCCCACCGGAGTCGGAGCTGCCGCGGCTCTGGCCTTGTTTGAGCGCTTCGTTCACGTTGGTTCGCGTGAAGCGCACGGAAGGAATCAGACCGGCAAGGATGCCGGCGATCAGCGAGAGGAGCAGCGTGAAGGCGAGCACCTGGTTGTCCAAGGTAATGTCCGCGAAGCGCGGCAACCGGTCGCCGGAAACCTGAACGATCAACGTGAGTCCAAAATGCGCGAGGAAGAGGCCCAGCGCGCCGCCAGCAACTGAGAGAAGCACGGTTTCCGCGAGAATCTGGCGGAGAACAACGAGGCGGGTGGCCCCGAGCGCCGTTCGAATGGCGATTTCTTTGCGCCGTGCCAGCGTCTTCGCGAGAACGAGATTGGCCACGTTGGCACAGGCGATGAGAAGAACGAAGGCAACGGCGCCAAGAAGAACCAACAAGGCCGGACGAACGTCCCCGACAAGTTCCTCACGCAAAGGCCGAATGGTGGCGCCCCAGCCCTTGTCGTCTTCGGGATACTGCTGTTCGAGGCGAGTGGAGATGGTACTGAGCTCGGCCTGCGCCTGGTCGATGTTGACGCGCGGTTTGAGGCGAGCGATAACCAGGTAATTGTGATTGCCGCGAACGGCGCGCGTTTGGTTGGTCCATGCGAGAGGAACCCAGACCTGAGCCCAACTGGGAAAGCGAAACTTGTCCGGCATGACGCCGATCACGAAGTACGGCTGCGATTCCATGATGATCTGGCGGCCGACGATGGCGGGGTCAGAGGCGAAGTGGTCGCGCCAGAATTTGTAGCCGAGGAGGACAACGCGACCATGGCCGGGACGGTCCTCTTCGGGCGAAAACGTTCGGCCGAGATACGGGTGAACGCGAAGGAGAGAGAAAAAGTTGGATGCGACCGCGGCGCCCTGGATGGCTTCCGGGCGTTCCTTGCCACCGAAAGTGAAGCCTGCAAAGCCGTAAGCGGCCATCTGTTCAAAGGACGAGCTTTGCCTCTGCCAATCGAGGTAGTTGGCCGGGGAGACCGAGAAGAGGCTCATGCCTGGGAAGCTCTTGGCGGGGGGAACGTGCCAGACCTGCATGATGTGGGATGAATCTTCGTAAGGGAGGGGGCGCAGGAGCACCGCGTTGACGATTGAGAAGATAGCGGTGTTAGCCCCAATGCCGAGCGCCAGGACCACGATCGCGGCCAATGTAAACCCGGGATTCCGCAACAAAATGCGCAAGCCGAAGCGAAAGTCACCAATCAGGTTATGCATCGTAATCCCCCCTTGCCGCGAGGCACAACGAATTCAGCGGCGACACTGAATACAGACGATAGAACAGGTCGGGATGTTTCCAAAGATTTGGCAAATATTGCAGTAGCCGGTAGGCGCAGGGCGGATGGTGCTTGCGTGAAGCTTAGTCCTGCAGAAACAGCAGCGTACCTTGACGGGCGGAGCTTACCGCCATACAGTCTCGGCAATCCTTGCATGCCTTCGGCCAGCGACGCCTGCCGGAGGGACCCTTCCATCGGGGCAGACACACACTGAGGTGATTGTGGCCAACGAAGCAGGCACCGCTGCACTGCCCGACGAAGCCAGGACAATTCAGAAATTGCGGATGCGGATTATTCCCTTTGTGTTTGTGCTCTACGTTATTTCATTTCTAGACCGTATCAACATTGGATTTGCGGCCTTGACGATGAACAAGGAGCTGGCGATTACCAGCCGGCAGTTTGGATTGGTCGCCGGGATTTTCTTTTTTGGCTACTTCCTGTTTGAGATTCCCAGCAATCTGCTGCTGCACAAGTTAGGAGCGCGGATCTGGATCGCGCATCCTGATTAGCTGGGGAATTCTGGCCATGCTGACGGGCTTCGTCCATTCGGTGCACCAATTGTACGCAGTACGTTTCTTGCTGGGGCTGGCGGAAGCGGGTTATTTCCCAGGAATCGCGTTGTATCTGACGTACTGGTTTCGCCAGCGGGAGCAGGCGCAGGCCATTGCCTTGTTCCTGGCCGGGATACCTGTCACCAGCATCCTGGGCGCTCCGGTTTCCGGTTTCATCCTGGACCACGCGCACTGGCTGAACGTCAGCAGCTGGCGGTGGTTGCTGATTCTGGAGGGAATTCCGGCGGTAGTTGGCGGCGTGCTTACGTACTTCTTGCTGCCGAGCCGTCCGGCAGAGGCCAAATTTCTGAGCAAAGAAGAAAAAGACTGGATTGAAGCGGAGCTGGCGCGGGAGGAGCGAGAGAAACTGGCGAGCCACAAGATCTCAGCAGTACAGGCGCTGATGAACGGGCGGATCTGGCATCTGGGATTGATCGGGTTCACCTTGAATACCGGCATGTACTCGATGAACTTTTGGATGCCACAGTTGGTGAAATCGCTTTCGAGCGGAATTTCTAACAGTCTGATCGGAGTGCTATCGATGATTCCGCATCTGGCCGGGCTGCCCGTGATGGTGCTGGTGTCGTGGAGCTCCGACCGAAACCAGGAGCGCAGATTTCATGCGGCGATTCCCGCCATCGCTGCCGGAATCGCTCTGGCGTCGCTTGGCATAACTCATTCGATTTATCCAACGATCGTGCTTCTGTCCTTCGCCGCACTGGGCATTTATAGCGTCTATGGCCCTTTCTACTCGCTCCCGGGGGATTTCCTGACGCGGGATTTGCGGCGGCCTCGGGGATTGCCCTGGTGAGCTCGCTTGCGAATCTTGGGGGATTTGCCGGACCATACGCTACGGGATGGATCAGCCAGAAAACAGGGAGCTTGTATGGCGGGCTGTCGGTTGCGGGGGTTTCGTTGTTCGCGTCCGCGACGCTGATATTGCTGCTTCCGAAAAAAGCCAGGGTCCGAGCGCCTGTGGAAGCGCAAACAACTTCATGAACCAGCTGGCGTCAATTGTCGTCGAGATGTGTTTTCTTCAGCAGGGCAATAAATCGCGGTTCTGCGCGCACGAAATCCAGCTTGGCATCGTCTCTCAGGAAGAGCGTTGTGCACCCGTGTTGGCTCTTATCCCTTTCCAGTGATTCGAGAGTGTGTTCGCGATCGCCGATGCCTGCGTAGATCCAGGCTTGCAATCCTGCCGAAGTGTACTCGGATTGCCGCGTCTGTTCCATCTGCTTCAAAAGGTCCAGTGCTTCGCGTTTCCGTCCAATCGTTCCAAGCACGTGTCCGAGACGGGCCATGACTGCGGTGTTGCGAGGAGTGATGCGAAGCGTTTCCTGGAGTTCGGAGATGGCTTCATCGTACCGTTTCAATTGCGTGTCATTAGGCAATAGGTCCGAATCAGAAAGATCGGATGACGAGTCGGACGCGCTGTCACTTGGTTAGTCGTACGTAAGCCTCAGAGGTAGCCGCTCGCGGTAGGAGGTTTTAGGGGGCATCGCCATGAAACATTTTGCATTGGCTTTTGCACTGTGTTCGTTTGGAGCGACATTAATTGGCTGTGGTGGCGGTGGAGGGGGTGGCGGCGGGGGAGGAGGAACCCCGACCACAGTACAGATTCTCAACAAACAAACATCGATACCTGCTGGGACGCAGTTCGTCTTCAACGCCCAGACATTTCACAACCACCATAACAACCCACAAGGGGTTACCTGGACGCTCACGCCAGCAACTGGCGAAGGGATGCTGTCAAACGCAGTGAACAACGGGGCCTCGAGTTCCGTGACTTACACTGCGCCGAACAACAGCTGTTCCAACTGCGTCACTGTCACGGCAACCTCGGTAGAGAATCCTTCCTCAACGGATTCCGACACATTTTCCATCGCGGGATCCGCGATCATAATCTCGACGACCTCGCTACCCGGGGGCCTGGTCGGGATACCCTACGGCTCAGCGCTCCAGGCTGTTGGTGGAACTCCGCCCTACACTTGGAGCGTCTCGGGTGGTTCACTGCCGAGTGGGCTTAGCATCACTACGAATACCGCAAATACCACAGGGCAGACCATTACAGCGATTACCGGCGCGCCGACAGCTAGCGGAACGACGCCGTTCACTTTAAAGGTTCAAGATTCGGCGAATCCGCCCGGCTCGATGACACAAGCGCTCAGCATCACAATAAACGAGCCGCCCAGTGCGAACAACGCCGAACTTAATGGCCAGTATGCATATGAGATCAACAGCTTCGGCAGCGTCGCCGGCACCCAGCACGCAGAGGTGGGGAGCTTCACGGCGGACGGCATGGGACATGTCACAAGCGGAATAGTGGACGTCAATAACCCTAACGGATATTTTACCCTGGTAATCACTGGAGGCAGCTATGGTGTCGGTCCTGATCACCGTGGGACGGCAAACTTCAATTTCCTGGGTGGAGGGTCGCGAACCATCGCGTTTGCTTTGGGCTCGCTGAATGGCAGCAATGTGGCAACGGCAGGGCGGCTGATCGAGTTCGACTATACGACAGCGGTCGGTGGTCCCGTAGGCTCAGGGGTAATGTACCTGCAACAATCAGCGGCGTTCGCGTTGTCCAGCATCAAAGGGCCGTATGCCTTCCAGCTCATTGGGCAGAGTGCGACACTCGGCCTGCGGCTGGTCGAAACTGGGGCCGCCACCGCGGACGGCGCGGGGAATCTCAACCCCGGCGAAATTGACATAAATAACGGCGGCACGGCGACGAATACCGCTTTCACCGCAACGCTCACTACCGATCCGACGAACACCGCCACGAGCGGCCGGCTGACCTTCCAGTTCACGACCGGCGCCTCGGGGAATGCGGTCCTCTACATCGTCTCGCCGAATCATGCGTTACTCATGACCACGGACGCGGAGAGCTCTAATGGACTTGTGAGCGGCGAGATGCAATTGCAATCTTCCACCTCGTTCTCCAACGCTGATCTGAAGGGCAACGCGGTGTTTTACTTGGAGGACCAGGGGCAAACAACGGGCGATTCCCGTGCGACGATTGGGTTGGTGAGCTTTGACGGCACGGGCAAACTTACCGTTGTAAGCCAAGACAAGAACGACTCTGGCGTGCACACCAACAAGGCAAACCAGACCGGCCTGACGTACTCGGTGGCGGCAAACGGCAGGGTAACAATCACGGGAGCGAATAACCCGCAGACTTGCTATCTGGTCAGCCCAACGGCAGCGTTCCTCATAGAGACAAGCGGCGGCACGAGCGCAGGCTTTGTCGAGCAACAAACCGGGGGGCCGTTCTCGGCGGCGTCGATTTCCGGCAACTACATCTTTGGTGTTGCTCCACCGGCGGTCCCTGCTTCCGTGGTTGCATCCGGGATCGCGACGTCGACTGGTGGCGGGACTTTGAACGTCACTGAAGACGAAAGCGGCCCCTTGGGTCTTGCCTTGGATCAGACTATTGCGGCCACGGGATTCAACATCGCATCGAACGGCGTGGGCACAGACAGCGTCGGAGATGTGATTTACATGATTTCGCCAACCAAGGCTGTGCTAATCAGCTTGAATTCGCCGGCGCCCGAAGTCTTCATCATTCAGCAGTAGGGAGATCCGCGACGCTCATGTTGCTGCTTCCCAGAAGACTGCGCGACAATCCTGGGTGAAAATAGAAGGGCGCGATCCGCGGCGGCGACAGAGATTTGCCACTTGCAACCCGGGGAACTCCCTCACCCGTGTATCTTGCACTTTGAGGTATAACACGGTATATAACTCTCTCCGCGGAAGTCTCAACCACAATTAGTTTGGCGCGGTTGGCAGGCGAAAGGCACGCGGGACCTATTGGACAAAATCGTCATCAATCCCAATGAACTTGCAGAGGTTCAGCCGGAACCGGGGCAAGCCGTGCGCCTGGAGCCGAAGCTGACACCGGCGATTGCCTGGTGGGCGCGACTCGGACCCATGGTGCTGGTGCCCTTCCTGCCGGTGTTGTGCCTGGTCACGATTATTTTGCGGGTGGCGCTGCGCGGGCAGCCGCCCCGGACGCGGCATGCGTGGACGGCGTACTTATCGACGTTGCTGGTGATCAGCGGAATGTTGACGTCGCTGGCGGCGGTGGCGGTGTTTTCGCTGGGACCCTTGCCGGCGGTGGTCAGCAGCGGGCTGGCGGAGTTGGATGAGCGAACAGATTATCCGCCACTACCAGTGCGAACCAGCCTGTCGGGTGCCGAGGCTGCAAAACAGTTGAAAAGCCTGGTGGCGGTGATTTCTCCGGCTGCACAGTCGTTTTTCAGCAAGCGCGAGATTCTTTCGTCCTCGTTCGGCGCAGGCATGCTGCTGCACGCCAATTCGGCTGGCTATTTGTTTGCAACGGCAAGACACGTGGTGGCAGGCGGCGACGGGAGCGCGGAGAAGAAACCACGGGCGTTGATTTCGCTGGCGTCCGGCGTGTGGTCCGGCGCGGACGTCATCGCGAAGCACACAAGCCTGGACCTGGCGCTGGTTTGGCTGCCGAGGCACTCTGGGCAGGGGGAGTTCGTGCAGCCCGTTGTCGAGGCGAAGGAAGGCGAAAGCATCTTTGTGATTGGCCACCCGGAAGGGTTGAAATTCACGCTTAGCACCGGGATTATTTCCAGACTGCAAGATAACATGCTGCAGATTTCGGCGCCGGTGAGTCCCGGGAACAGCGGCGGCCCGGTGTACAACGAGCAGGGGAACCTCGTGGGAGTGGTGAGCTCGACGCTGGACAAGAGCGCGCAGCCCAACGCCGAGAACCTTAATTTTGCGGTGGCGGCGAAGGCGCTGCTTCGCGAAGCCGGCTGGGAATTTGCCCAGGGGGGACGTGAGCGGTTTCAGGCGTACCTGCAGGCTTCAAGGAACACGCACTCCAAAGTTTCCGAGCACTTCCATCCCTCTCCGGGGTTACAGGCATATGGCCACGATTAATGTGACGGTGTTTGATTCGACGGAGAACAAACGAGTGCCCGTGGAATTGCCGGACGACGCCCCTTGCAACAAAATTGTCGCGGTGCTGATCCAAAAACTGCGGCTGCCCACGAACGGGCCGGATGGCGCGCCGCTGAGTTACAAGTTCCATCACAAAAATTCGGGACGCCAGATTCAGGATTCCCAAACGCTCGCGGAAGCGGGAGTACACGACGGAGATATCCTGCGGCTGCAACCGGAAATCACCGCAGGCTGAAGATGGACCTGCCGAACATGGTTAACATGGTGACGGTGGGCGCGCAGGATGTCCGCGAGGACCGTTACAGCCGGTTGCGGCTGATTCCCTGGTGGGACCAGAAAAAAATCCGTGAAACGAAAGTGCTGGTGGTCGGCGCGGGCGCTCTGGGCAACGAAATCCTGAAAAACCTCGGCTTGCTCGGCTTCCAAGACATTGTGGTGATGGACCTGGATCGCATCGAGGAATCGAACCTGTCGCGAACGATGTTATTCCGGAGCGAGCACATCGGGGAGTTCAAGGCCGATGTCGCGGCGCGCGCGGTAAAAGAGATCAGCGGAGAGAGCAACGCACGGGGGGTCGTCGGAAACGTAATCCAGGACTGCGGGCTGGGACTTTTTTCGTGGAGCGATCTGATCCTGGCGGGGTTGGACAATCGCGAAGCGCGGCTGTGGATCAATCGCAGCGCCTGGAAAGTAAACCGGCCGTGGATTGACGGGGCAATCGAAGGCATCAATGGCGTGGCGCGGGTGTTCTTGCCGGGGTCGGCGCCGTGCTACGAATGCACGCTAGGGGAAATGGATTGGAAGCTATTGGAAAGGCGAATGTCCTGCAACTTGCTGAGGCACGAGGCCAATGTCGAAGGCAAAGTGCCGACCACGCCGACGATCTCCTCAATCATTGCTGGAATTCAAGTGCAAGAAGCGGTGAAGCTGATCCATGGGATGCCGACGCTGGCGGGACATGGATTTGTGTTTGAAGGATTGAACCACAGTTCGTATCGCGTGGAGTACACCGCGAAGGCGGACTGCATGAGCCATTACACGATCGAGAACATCACGGAATGCCCGGAGCGCGCCAGCGAGTTGACGCTGGAGGAGTTATGGGAGCGGGGGAAGCGCGACCTGCAGGCAGCAGAGGTCACCATCGAGTTCAGCCGGGACATCGTTCACAAGCTCATATGCGCAAAATGCGGCACCGAGGAAGAACGGTTTGCGCCGGTCGGGAGCATTTCGTTTGAGGAAGGGCGATGCCCGAAGGATGGACAGATGCGCACCGTGGAGACCATCCACAACTATTCAGGCGGCGAGGCCTATGGGGCGAGGACGCTGGACCGATTGGGATTGCCATTGTTCGACGTGTTCACTGCACGAGGCGCGGAAAGCGAGCTGGGTTACCTGATCGCGGGGGACGGCGAAAAGATCCTGGGACCGCAAACGCGAAAGAGGCTCGGATGAGGGGGCGGAAATCAGCCGCGAACGGGCCACAGCCGGCTGTAACCGTCGATGGCGAAGTCATCCGGCAAATCCGGCAGCACGCACGGTCCTGCAGCAAGACGGAGGTTTGCGGCGTGCTCATCGGAAGCGAGGACCGGAACAACCTGGCGATCGAAGCGTGCATTGCCGGAACGAACGCCGCGCAAGCAGGCACGCACGTGACGTTCACGCAGGATACCTGGGAGCACATTTACAAAACAAAGGATGCCCGGTATCCCGAGCATCGAATCGTCGGCTGGTACCACTCGCATCCCGGGTTCGGCGTGTTTCTCTCCGATCACGACACTTTCATTCACAAGAATTTTTTTTCATCGCCGCTGCAGGTGGCGTGGGTGTACGACCCGCTTAGCGACGAGGAGGGCTGTTTCGGCTGGGTGGGCAAGCGGCTGGAGCGTCTGTCCGAAATCGCCGTGACCGACCGGAAAGGCGGTGAAGGCGCCGGTGAAACGGGAAAGCCGGAGCCGGTGGGAGCGTTTGAGGACGGCGAAATGGAAGTGTCGAATTCGGAAAAGGGCGATAAGGACCAAGAGGCGCCGAAATGGCTGCGCATCGCCTTCTCTGTGCTTTCCTACACGACGGTGCTGATGATCGGCTTTCTGATCGCTTACTTCCTCTTCCCCCAAATCCTGGTCTGGCCGATAGATGGACAAACGGGACGGCCGTTGACAGACCGGCCGATTGATTTGAGATCGCTGCAGCAGAGGCCGCGTCCGAGCGAGAGCGCTCCCGGAAAAGATCAGGGTCCGAGCGAACCATCGAAGAGCGAGGGCGGCAAGGAGAAAAATGTCCCCCGATAACAAGAACGAACCCATCAAGATCACGCTGGACGATCTTGCTCGCGTGGAAACGGTTGGGTCCAGCGTAACAACGGCCACACCAGGCAAGAGCGCCGGGGGAGCGAAAGTCTACGGGAGCGTGGGCGAAGCCGCGGAGCAGCGTGTTGAGGCGCCCGAGGAGCGCGGAAGCATTTTATTGCAAGGGTGGTTCTACCTGGGCATGGCGGGGCTAATCGGGGCGACTCTTGCGTGGGCTATCGCCGAAACGGGGTTTATCGACCAAGGCGGACGGCGATGGGGAAACTTATGGATGATGCCCATGGTGGTCACGCTGCAATGCGTGGGATTTGCGATTGCCGAGAGCCTGGTGGAGCGCTCGCCGAAGAAAGCGGTCGTGCGAGGGCTGCTGGCGCTGCCGCTCGGCGTGGTGCTGGCATTCGTGTTCGATTTCGCGGCGGAGATCATCTTCCGCATCGGAATAGCCATAGCGGCAGGGGCGGGGGCGCAGAGCTTTCGCAATCCCGCTTTCTGGGTAGCGCGCGGCGTTGCCTGGATGGTTTTCGGAGCCGCAGGAGGAGTGGTCTACGGAATCGTCGGGCAATCTTCCAAGAAGACACTTTACGGCGCGCTGGGCGGAATCATAGGAGCGGGGATTGGAGGAATGATTTTTGACCCGATCGCGATGGTTTCGAAGGGCGGAGCACCGAGCCGCGCCGTGGGATTTGCGCTGCTGGGGGTGGCCACGGGAGTGGCGATCGGGCTGGTGGAGAGTGCCCTAAAGGACCGCTGGTTGTATGTCACGGCGGGGCCGCTCGCAGGCAAGCAATTCATTTTGTACAAGCCGCGCACGGTTATCGGCAGCGACCAGAAGTGCGACATTTATTTGTTCAAGGATCCCAACGTCTTGGGAGAGCACGCAATGGTGGAGATCGCGGGAACGAGGGTCCAACTCCGCGCCCTCGGCCCCGCTTACGTTTCGGGACAGCCGGCGAGGCTCCAGGTTTTGCAGAGCGGAAATTCCGTGCAGATCGGAAGATATTCGTTCCGCTATTCGGAAAGGCAGCGGAAGTGAATCCTGTCTGTCCGTATTGCCGGACCGAAGTAGGCGCGGGTGAAGGAGAACGGCTCGATTGTCCCGGGTGCGGGACGCCGCATCACCCGGAATGTTTCGCGGAGAACGGAGGATGCACGGTATTCGGATGTTCGAAAGCGCCGCAGGACGAGCCTAAGATAAGCTTGTCCGGAACGGAATTGAATCGTGGACCCGCACCCATCCAGCCTGCGCCAGTTGCCCGGATAGCACACACCGGCGGATTTTCGATTTTGCAGCTTTCCGGACCTGCCGCGCCGGCGGGAACACAGAACGCTGCCGGGCAGGGAGCTGGGGCGGTACCGCCGCCACCTCCTCCGCCGGCGTCCGGGACGGGAGCGGCCCCTCCGCCGATGCCGCCGGCGCGGGGAGTGTACGCACCGTTGCGGCCGCAGGATGTTCTGCGCGGGACGCAAACGTCGAAAAGCCGCCAGGTCTACGTGCTGCTGGGAGTGTTTCTGGGGATTTTTGGCGTGCACAATTTCTATGCCGGGTACATACAAAGGGCGGTTTCGCAGCTTTGCCTGACGGTGCTGACGTGCTTTTACGGGGCGGTGGTGAGCTGGGTCTGGGCGATCGTGGAAATCTGCATTGTCAGCAAGGATTACGACGGAGTGGAGTTCACGTGAGAGCGGAGGGGCGATGAATTATTTCATCAAAAGGGATTTGCAGGAATACGGACCGTATACACTCTCGGAACTCCAGCGCTATGTGGCGTCCGGAAACGTCCTGCTGACGGATCTCTGCCACAGCGAGGGAGTGACCGAGTGGGCGCCGGTTTCGCAGGTGATTGGGAATATTCCCGTGCCGATGGCCGCGCCGGCGCCAACAGCGGCGTCCGCGGCTGCCGCCGCCGCGGCTATGTATCCTGCGCCTCCATCGCTTCATTGGGCCATCGTGCTGTTGCTCGCCATTGTGACGTGCGGGCTATTCGTATGGGTATGGGCCATAGTCGAGGCAAGCTGGGTGAGAAAAGTGCAACCAGCGAGCAAGGGCCTGATTTTTTGGTCGTTCGCGGTACTTCTCAATCTTGCTTATATAGGGTTTTCCGTATCTCAGGATCCCATCGCGAGGGGGCTGGCTACGCTCTTTTGGCTTAGCGGCTCGATTCTTTGGATCGCAGGCTCCTTCAGCCTGAAAAATTCCATCGAAGAACATTACAACACGGCCGAGCCCATCGGGCTCGATCTGAATGGAGTGATGACATTCTTCTTTAATGTCTTCTACTTTCAATATCATTTTACTGAAATCAATGAGATGCGGAAGAGGCAAGGGGTGTTCGCCTGAGCAAGATGAAAGCTGCAACGAAAATGCGTGCAGTCGCTTGCGCTGCATTGGCCGGCGCCGCGGTCCTGTATCTGTTTCCCCCGAAGCAGTATGACTTTTATCCGCAATGTCCGGTATTCCGGTATTTGCACGTGTATTGCCCGGGATGCGGGGCTACACGCGCCCTGGCGGCGCTGCTGCATGGGAGAATCGCGGAAGCGCTGCATTATAATACGCTGGTGGTCATGCTCATTCCCGTACTGCTGGCCTACTTCGCGGCGGCGCGCTGGAAGTCGCGTGGCGAGGAAGTTTTCACTTGGCCGCACGTTCCGGCGAAGGCGCTGACGGCATTGCTGGTGATGTCCGCTGCCTTCGGGGTGCTGCGAAACTTCCTGGGCGGCTCGCTCTAGGGGAATCATGCTCTCACCACGTATCCGGCGCTTGAAACTCGACTACGACACACTGATGCGGCGATTCGCGAATTGGCCGCTCATCCAGGTGAGCGGCACGGCGGGGATGCCGCCGGAAGTCTATCGGATCACGTTTCAGGTCAAAGGTCTGTACGTCTCGCCGACGGGTGAGATCCTGGAGCGCGATACCCACCAGCTCGAAGTCAATCTTTCCCTGGGATATCCGAGGCGCGCTCCGCAATGCCGGATGATGGCGCCCGTGTTCCATCCAAATTTTGACGAGGGCAGCGTGTGCATCGGCGACTTCTGGGCGGCGTCGGAAGGCTTGGATGACTTGATCGTTCGAATCGGACGCATGATCGCCTATCAAGAATACAACACCAAGAGCCCGCTGAATGGTTTGGCAGCAAAATGGGCGGCGCAGAACGCCAGTTTACTCCCCATCGACACTCGAAACATAGCGCCGCCGTTAGGAGCGGCAGAGGAAGGAAACGCGCCGGCGGATGCGCCAACGATATCGCAAGCAGAGAATGCTCCGGTCGCTCCATCGGTCGATCCGTGGTCTCAGAAGATTTCGCTGGACTGACCCGCTGGCGAATATCACATCGATGTTTGTCGACGTTTTGCCCCCCTCCGGTGAGCGGTATATAGTTGGTGTGGGCCGTCCGCACTCCATGCCGCGCGCGGCCAGCATCATCACCAGTGGTGTAGCACCCGATCGACAATTTTCAGTCACCGCAAAGGCAACCTGAACGGATGGCCGCAGACGTAAGCAAACATCTGGATCGCGCCAAGCGCTTCCTCGAGAAGAACCGCGTGGAGGACGCGATCGAGGCATATTTGGCGGTGCTTGACGAGGCGCCGCAACATCAGGAAGCCACCCAGGCCCTCGGCGATCTGTACGCCCGGATGGATCAGCCGGACCGCGCGGCCGTTTACTACGGCCTTTTGTTTGATCTGCTGGTTGATCCCAAGGACGAAACCAAAGCGCTCGCCATCTACAACCGTTTTTTGCGCGCGGGTCACAATCCGCAGCCGCCCGAGCGCATCGCGCGATACGCCTTCCTGCAGCAAAGACAAAACCATCCCGACGAGGCAATCGAGCAGTACACCAAGGCCGCGGAGCTATTCGCGGCGGCCAACCGCGACGAGGACGCGCTTTTCTGCTGGGAGCGGATTGCCCAGCTCGATCCGGAAAATCTTTCGCGGCAGCTTCGCCTGGCGGAAGCGGCCGAACGCATCGCCAAAAATGCCCTGGCCGCGCGAGCGTTTCTGCGGGCCGGGCAACTGGCTTCGGCGAGCGGGGCCCCGGCCGATGCGCTCCATATTCTCGGGCGCGCATACAAACTCGCGCCGCAAGAACGCAGCGTCGGACTGCTGTACGCCCAGGCAAACTTGCAGGCCGGCAATGCCGTACGTGCCGCCGCGTTGCTGGAGTCCTTTGCCGGCTCCGAAAAGGACACGGCGTTTCTCGTCACATACGGCGACGCGCTGATGCGGTCGGGAAACCTCGAGAAGGCTCGGGAGTTGCTTGAGCGGCTTTTGCGGGAAAAAAATGAAGGTATGACCCAGATGTTTGAACTGGCGGACCGTTATACGGCGGCGGGCCAGGACCAGAAAGCCACGGAGATTTTGCTGGCCTTGAAACGGCGGATGTTTGCCGACAAGAAGCAAAATGAGTTCGCGGCGTTGATGGACGGAGTGGGGGCCAAGCACCCGCACTCGCAGACGATACTTGAATTCTGGGCTTCCATACACAGTGAACTGAATCGCGAATCGCAATACTTCGAGGTACTGATCAAGCTGTTCGATGTGTACCTGACGTCGGGAAACGTCAAGAAGGCGGCCGAGTCGCTCGAGCGGTTGGTGGACATCGACGCGTACGACCACCGCTCTCAGGAGAGGCTGGAACTGTTGCGCGGCCGCGTGGATGAGGCGTATCTGAAACGGGTGGGCGGCCGGCTGATGAAATCGGGCACTCCTACGCCGGGTCATACTTCGCAAACTGCTGGGGCGCAGGCTCCTACGGCTCCTCCGCCGGGCGGTGAAGAAGGCCGGCAGTTGCAGGCGCTGGAAGACTTGATCGTGCAGACGGAAATTTTCTTGCAGTATTCGCTGCAAAACAAGGCTTTGGAGCGCCTGCAAAAAATTGCGGCGATGTTCCCCGGGGAAGAGGAGCGGAACGCGCGGCTTTCCAATCTCTACCAAATGGCAAACTGGTGGCCGCCGGGAGCGGCCAAGCCGAAGACGGAAGCTTCCCCTGCGCCGCCGGTGGTGTCCGCGGCGCCGGTCGCACCCGCCACACCGGTGGCCGAGGCGCCAGTGTCCATCACCTCGAAGACTGGAGTTTATTCGGCGGAGACGTTGCGGGATCTTTCCAAGATTTCCGAAGTCAATCAGAAGATATTCCGGCAGCAGACGCCGCGGGCGATGCTGAACACGGCGGTCAATGAAGTGGGGACATATCTGCATGGAACGCGCGCGCTGGCGGTGGTCGGCACACCGGGACGGCCGCCGGAAATGGCCGCGGAGTTTTGCGCCTCCGGAGTGAAGCCCGCGCCCGGCGCGCAGGTGGTTCTGCTGCTCGCCCATGTTGAGAAAGCCGAGCCGGATGAACTGGGCGGACTCGTTGTGCACGCGACGGAAGGATCGATTCTGAGCGATCTAGGGCTGGAGACGGCGCTGGGCGTGATGATCACGGACAAAGAGACGCAAATGCCCGCGGGGATGTTGATCGTGGGGCATGCCGAAGAGCACAAGTGGAAGCCCAATGAGGCTTATTTCCTGCAGGCCATTGGCGACCAGATGCTGATGAGCGTCAGCCACACGCGCCTGCGGTCGCTGGTGCGGCGCATGGGCGTCTCCGATGAGCGCTCCGGCTTGCTGAGCCGCAGCTCGTACCAGAGTTGCTTGCTTACGGAGGCGGACCGCGCTCGGACGCAAGGGACGCCGCTGGCGCTGACGATTCTGCAAATCGATCGCGGGGCGGAATTGCTGCGGACGCAAGGGGAATCGCCGCTGGAACGATTTCTGGAGCAACTGGCGCGGTCCCTGCAATCGATTGTGCGGCAGAACGATGTGGCGGTGAAATACACATCGTGGTCGCTGGCGTTTATTTTGCCGGATACGACGCTGGCGGGAGCGCAGAATCTCGCGGATAAGTTGCGGCGAGCGGCGTCCGGGCTGCGGCCACCATGGGACTCGACGCAAATCACGCTGAGCGCGGGAATCGTCGAGGCGGTGGCCAAGCACGATTACGATAGCGAAGACATTGTGACGGATTTGATCAACCGCGCGGAGTTTTCGATTGAAGAGGCGCGGAAACGCGGCGGTGATACCGTCGTGGCGCTGGAAACCCCGAAGCTGTGACTGTTAGAGATGCCGCCGGATGTCGTTGAAGGGATTGGACGCGAAGCGGAACGAAGCACTGCTGCGTTGAAGGGTGGGATTCATCGCTTCGCGCGGAATGATACCAATTCCAGTTACAAAAATTGACTCAAACAGGTAGGAGAAAAAGGATGTTTCCAACCGATGTGGTGATTGTGGCGGGGGCGCGGACGCCGATGGTGCGGTATACCGGGGCGTTCTCGGAGGTGAGCGCGATTGAGCTGGCCGCGCATGCTTCGAGAGAAGCGATTCGGCGTTCGGGCGTGGATGCCGGGGAGTTTGATCACGCGATTTTTGGAAACGTGATGCAGACCAGCGCAGATGCGCTTTATGGCGCGCGGCACGTGGGATTAAAGGCGGGACTGAAAATCGAAACGCCAGCGGTGACGGTGAACCGTTTGTGCGGCTCGGGGATTGAGGCGATCGCGCAGGCGGCGCAGCGGTTGCTGCTCGGCGAAGCGAGCATGGTGCTCGCGGGCGGCATGGAGAACATGACGCAAGCGCCGTTTGTGATTCGCGGAGCGCGTGGCGGATTGAAGCTGGGCGGGGGAGCGGTGGAAGATTCATTGATGGCGGGGCTGACGGATACGTATTGCGGATTGGCGATGGCGCTGACGGCGGAAAAACTTGCCGAACAGCATGGGATTACAAGAAAGGATGCCGATGCGTACGCGCTGCGCAGCCAGCAGGCGGCGGACGCGGCGTACAAGGCGTGCCGTATCAAGGAAGAGTTGGTGCCCGTGGAAGTGAAACAGGGCAAGAAAACCATTATGGTGAGCGAAGACGACCATCGGCGGCCGGAAACGACGATGGAGATTCTCGAAAAACTCCCGCCGTCTTTTAAGAAGGATGGAATCGTCACGGCGGGAAATGCGAGTGGGATCGTGGATGGTGCTGCCGCGGTGGTGGTAACGAGAGAGAAAATCGCGAAGGAGCGGGGATTGAAATCGATGGGGCGCCTTGTATCCTGGGCGGTCGTGGGAGTGGATCCGAGCATCATGGGGATTGGGCCGGTGCCGTCTTCGCAGAAGGCGCTGAAACTGGCGGGGCTCACGCTGGAGCAGATGGATCGCGTGGAAGTGAACGAGGCTTTTGCGGCGCAGTATCTTGCGGTGGAAAAAGTGCTGGGGCTGAAGCGCGAGAAAACGAATGTCAACGGCGGGGCGATTGCGCTGGGCCATCCGTTGGGTGCGTCGGGAACGCGGCTGGTCATTACGATTTTGAACGAGTTGCGGCGGAATGGGTTGCGCTACGGGCTGGCAACGGCGTGCATCGGCGGAGGGCAGGGAATTGCAATGATTCTTGAGGCGTTGAACAACTAGCTGCGGACATTTCTGCTACACTTTCGCGTTCACGGTCTTCTGCCGGGCCTTTTCTGCCGATTGGCCGGCAAAACCTTCTACGAGGAAAAGCATGGCGATTCGAAAAGTGGGTGTCGTGGGGTGTGGGCTGATGGGCTCGGGGATCGCGCAAGTGGCGGCCGCGGCGGGATTCGAAACGGTGGTGCGCGAAGTGAGCGCGGAATTGGTGGACAAAGGAATCAAAGGCATTGAGAAGAATTTGAATCGTTTGGTTGAGAAAGGCACGATCACAGAAGCCGCGAAAGGCGAAATTCGGGGCCGGTTGAAAGGGACCACTTCCATCGATGATTTGAAGAATTGCGACCTCATCGTTGAAGCGATCATCGAGCAGCTTCCGGCGAAGCGGGAACTCTTCGCCGCACTGGATGCGATTTGTCCGCCGGCAACCATCTTTGCGAGCAACACGTCTTCGTTGACGATCACGGAAATCGCCACGGCGACGAAGCGGCCACAGCGTTTCCTCGGGCTGCACTTCTTCAATCCTGTGCCGGTGATGAAGCTGGTCGAGGTAGTGCGGACCATCGCGACAGAGCCCGCGGTTTACGAAGAGATGGTGGCGTTCGGGACGAAGCTTGGCAAAACACCCGTGCGCGCACAGGACAGCGCTGGATTCATTGTCAACCGGCTGCTGGTGCCGTATCTTCTGGATGCGATCCGGGCTCTGGAAGAAGGAGTCGGGTCCATCGAGGACATTGATAACTCGATGAAGCTGGGCTGTGGGCACCCGATGGGACCTTTGACGCTGCTGGATTTTGTGGGGTTGGATACGACCTATTACATTTCACAAATCATGTTTGAGGAATTCAAGGAGCGACGATTCGCGGCGCCGCCGCTGTTGAAGCGCATGGTGCTCGCGGGGTGGAATGGGAGGAAGTCCGGACGCGGATTTTACGATTATTCGGATCCGCAGAATCCGAAGGCCCAGAAGTTCTAGTGGCGAGAAAAAATCGAAAAGAAATAAAACGCAGAGACACAGAGTCCGGAGAGCAGAGAAGGAAAAAGAAAAGATGGCATACGAGAATCTCCTCTATGAGAAGAAAGGCGGGATTGCGTACATCACCTTCAACCGGCCGAAGGTGCTGAATGCGCTGAACCGCAAGACCATCGAAGAGCTGCAGAATGCGCTGCTCGATGCGCGCGATGACCAGGCCGTGCGGGTGCTGATCCTTACGGGCGGCGGGGAAAAAGCGTTCGTGGCAGGCGCGGATATCAGCGAGCTGGCGCTGCAAACACCGGTCAATGGCAAGGAATTTTCTCTCTTCGGCCAGGGCGTTTTCCATCTGCTGGAAACGATGGGGAAGCCGTCCATCTGCGCCATCAACGGATTTGCGCTGGGTGGCGGCTGCGAGCTGGCGCTTTCCTGTACGATTCGAATCGCCAGCAAGACCGCGAAGCTTGGGCAGCCGGAAGTGAAACTCGGGATTCTACCAGGTTATGGCGGATCGCAGCGCCTGGCGCGGCTGTGCGGCAAGGGAGTGGCGCATGAACTGTGCCTTACCGGCGAAATGATTACGGCGGAAGAGGCGTTGCGCATCGGCTTGGTCAATCATATCCATGAGCCGGCGGAGTTGATTCCTGCCGCTGAAGCGATGGCGAAGAAGATCATCGCCAATGGGCCGCTCGCGGTGAAATTCACCATGGAAGCGATCGAACGCGGCGTCGAAATGGCGCAGGAGGAAGGATTGTTCCTGGAAGCGACACTCTTCGGAGTGGCTTGCGCAACGGAGGACATGCGCGAAGGCACGAAAGCGTTTTTAGAAAAGCGACCGCCACAATTCAAAGGGAAATAAATGGAGGAAGTGAATGAGTTGAAGGAAGTAAAGGACAAGAGCAGGGATCGGCGCGGAATGGCAATGGCGGAGAAAATACAGCCCGGGAAGATTGACGGTGCGTTGAGCGCTGCCGGTTTTCGCTTTGGCATCGCGGTGAGCCGCTTCAATAGTTTCATCACCGAGCGGCTTCTTGCGGCGGCTGTAGATGCTTTGGAGCGGGCGGGAGCGGCCAGCAAGGATGTCGACGTTGTGCACGTTCCGGGAGCGTTTGAATTGCCGCTGGCAGCGAAAAAACTGGCGGCGACAGGGAACTACGACGCGCTGATCGCTATCGGGTGTGTGCTGCGCGGCGAAACGGCGCACTACGATTATGTTTGTTCGGAGACGGCGCGCGGGTTGCAGCTCGCACAGATGGACAGCGGCTTGCCAATCATGTTCTGCGTGCTGACGTGCGATACGCTGGAACAAGCCATCGATCGCGCCGGGCTCAAGGGCGGAAACAAAGGATTCGAAGCGGGGCTCGCCGCGATCGAAATGGCCCAGTTGTCACGGAAGCTTCGCGCCGCGCATTCGAAAGCAACTCCTGCCGGAAAGCCGCGGCGCAAGTAACGTGTCTCTGCGCACGAAATCCCGCGAGTTTGCGATGCAAATGCTGTTCCAGTGGGACATGAGCCAGCAGGATTTCACCAAGCTGGAGGGGAAATTCTGGAAGAGTGCCAAGGCGGCGGACAAAACGCGCGCTTTCGCAAACAAACTTTTTGAGGGAGCGGCGAAGGATGTCACTGCACTCGACGCGATCATCGTCAAGCACGCCGACAACTGGCGCTTCGAGCGCCTCGCGGCCATCGACCGCGCCATCTTACGGCTGGCAATTCATGAAATGAACGGCATGGACACGCCGCCCAAGGTTGTCCTAAATGAAGCGGTAGACTTGGCCAAAAAGTTTTCCTCGGAAGAATCTGGGGCTTTTGTAAACGGGGTTCTCGACGCGGTCCATAAATCATTGACAATGAAGTAGTTGCAGTCTGTTCGGCTCAACGCAACTCCTTCCCCAACAACCTGCGTTCTCGGGTAGCGAAACTTTCTGGCGCTCCAGGTGTTTCATTTTATAAGTGTGGTGGTAATTCCAGGAACTACTTAACAGGAGAGAAGACTTATGAACGCAGAACTCATAGTCCGTCGAGGTGTGCTTGCGATTGCTTTTGCCGGTTTGCTCGCCGGTGGTGCCTATGCCCAGAGCCAGGACCCGACCCCGCAGCAGCAGGACATTCGGAACGACAAGAAAGACATTCGCAACGATAAAAAAGATCTGGCGAAGGACCGCGCGGATCGCAACGCCGATCAGCACGATATCAATCACGACAAACGCGACCTGAGCAAAGACCGCGCCGACCGCAACGCCGACCAGCGGGACATCAATCACGATCGCACGGACCTAAACAAGGACCGTGTGGACCGCAACAAGGACCAGCGTGACATCAATCACGACAAAACCCAACTCGCGCGCGATGACAAGAACTACGGCGTCAACAGCGCGCAGGCGCAAACCGATCGCAAAGATCTACACGCGGATCGCGTCGACCGCAACAGGGATCAGAAGGACATCAATCACGACCGTACGGACCTGAACAAGGACCGCGCGGACCGCAACAAGGATCAGCGGGACATCAACCACGACAAGAAAGACCTGACCAGGGACCGCAAGGATCGCAACCGGGACCAGAAGGACATCAACAAGGATAAAAAAGACCTGCACAAGGACCGCAAGGATCTGCGCCACGACAAGCGCGGACGTTAAGAGCAGTCAGTAGTTGTCAGCTTTTAGTTTCGGAAAGAAGCAAAGAAGGCCGCTCGGAGTTCCCGAACGGCCTTTTTCGTTGGCAAGAAATTTTTTCTTCACACGCGGATGATGCCTTCGAAAACTTTCACGGCTGCACCGCTGACGCGGGGAACTAATTTCTTTCCCGACTGAGTGACTTCTACTTCAATGTGGCTCGGCCGGCCCATTTCCGCGCCCTGGAGAATGCTCAACGTGTGGCCCGGCGCCAGCTTTCCATTGCGAACAAGATACGCGCCCAGCGAACCGGCTGCGGAGCCCGTCGCGGCGTCCTCATATAGTTCCCAGGGCAGCATGCCGCGGGAGAAGGCTTTGCCATTAGGGCCGAGGGCGAAGCAGTAAGCCATCGTCGCGTTCTTGCCCTGCAGGCGGCGAAGTTCGGTCATGTTCATGGCGATTTTGCCGAGCGCGGCGCGATTGCGCAGCGGCACCATCAGGTTGAAGATGCCGGTGGATACAAACTCAGGCTGCAGTTTCGGGTCGAAGTCTTTCGGCGAAATTCCCAATGCGGTGGCAAGCTTCTTCTTGTCAATTTTCGCGGACTTGAAGATCGCTTCTTTCTGAGTCATGGTGACGCGCTGCGGGCGGCCGTCTTTAAATCGAATTTCCACTGGCAAGACTCCCGCTCCCGTTTCTTGCAGGATGTGAACGCCGCCGTCTTGCGCCGGAACGACACCCAGCTCCGCGAGCAAGAACCAAGTTCCAATCACGGGATGACCGGCCAGCTTGAGCTCTTCTTTTGTGGTGAAGATTCGCAGCCGGGCGAGCGCTTCTTCCTCTGTCGGTTTTTGAACGAAGACCGTCTCCGAGAGATTCATTTCGCGCGCGATGGCGAGCATTTGGTCGTCTGAGAGTCCGTCGCCGTCGGTAAACACCGCGAGGGGGTTGCCTTCGAAGCGGTTGTTGGTGAAAACGTCGAGCGTGTAAAAGCGATGTTCCATGGCTGGTCGTAGATCGCCGCAGGAGCAAATGTCAGATGCGCTCGAGCTGGGCGACCGTCCTTTCGTTGGTGATATTTCCTGTGTTTAACGTCGATCTTGGTTCGATCAGGATGATGTGGACTTCCTCGTCGGCGGCGGGGCAATGCTCTACGCCGCGCGGCACGACGATAAATTCGCCTTCCTTGACGATCGCTTCGTGGCTGCGGAACTTCATTCGCAGCGTGCCTTTCACGACCAGGAAGAGTTCGTCTTCGTTCTCATGATGATGCCAGATGAATTCGCCTTTCAACTTCACCGCTTTGATGTGGCAGTCGTTCACCTCGCCGATAACGCGAGGGTTGCAATAGTCGGAGAAGAGGCTGAATTTTTCGTTCAAATTGATTGTTTTCACAGTGGCACCTAGAGGCTGTGAACCATCTGCGTTACAGCACCGAGAACGCGGCGCGTGGTTTCGGCTCTGGATGTTTCGGAATAAACGCGCAAAAGATTCTCGGTTCCCGAAGCGCGGACCATCACCCACCCGGCATCACCAAGATAGAGCTTAATGCCGTCCATATTTTCCCGGCGCGCCACCGGCAGATCCACGATGCGGCTGAGTTTCCCATTGGAAAAATGAGCGATAGCTTTTTCTTTTTGGCCTGGTTTCAGATCGAGATCGACGCGGCCGTAATGATACTCGCCGAATTCGGCATGCAGCGCAGTGAGCATTTCTCCCAGGGATTTTCCGTGCCACGCCATCAATTCCGCCACGAACAGCGCGGAGACCGTCGCGTCGCGCTCAGGCAGGTAGAGGCTGGTGCCAATGCCCCCGCTTTCTTCGCCGCCAATCAAAATGTTTTGTTCGAGCATCAACTCGCAGATGAACTTGAAGCCGATAGGCGTCTCGTGGAGTTTCCGGCCGAATTTCGCGGCGAGCTTATCGATGAGCTTGGTGACGGAAAAAGTCTTGGCGATGTCTCCCGGGAGTTCGCGGGTCCCGGCCAGGTGCCAGACGAGCAGCGCAAAAATCTGGTGGGGGTTGATGAATGTACCGTTGCGGTCAATGGCGCCGATGCGGTCGCCATCGCCATCGGCACACAAGCCCGCATCGAATTTTCCGGAGAGCACCGTGCGTCGCAAAGCCTCGATGTTCGGCTCGATCGGTTCCGGATGCACGCCGCCAAAACGCGGGTCGCGCGTGCCCCGAATTTCATCGCAGTGAATTCCATTGCGCCGGAATAGCTCCGGCAGCAAGCCTGCCGCCGATCCGTGCATGGGATCAAACACGAACCGAAATTTGGCGTCGCGCAGCCGTTTCCAGTCCACCAGTTTTTCGAGCGCATCGAGATACGGGGCGCGCGGTTCGAGAGGATGAATCAGGTCTTTCCGCGGCGGCAGTGGCGGGACGTTTTCTTTCTGCACGACATCGAGATCAATTTCGATTTGCGCCACAATCGAAGGCAATGCCGAGCTGCCGTAGGTCGCCTTGTACTTGATGCCATTCCATTGATAGGGATTGTGGCTCGCCGTGATCATCAAGCCTCCTGCCGCTCCGCGCTGCCGCACCAGCAGGGATACCGCCGGCGTGGGGCAGGGCTTGTCCGTCAAAAAAACGGGAGTGCCGCTGGAGGAAACCACTTCGGCGGCTGCTGCAGCGATGCCGTCCGAGGCGAAGCGATGGTCGTAGCCGATGATGACGCCTTTGCGCGCGTCCTCGCAACGCACCACGTAACGGGCGATGGCCTGCGCCGCAATCCGCGCGTTCGCAAAGGTGAAATCTTCGGCGATGACGCCGCGCCAGCCGTCGGTTCCGAACTTGATCGAGGTCATTGTAAGCGAGTATACGCGATGCGATATATCTGCCAAACAGCCGAAATGGCTGTTCGCTCTGACTGTTGTTTCGCCTGCGAAGGTTATTTAGAGGACCGTTCAAGCAATATGTAAGAGTCTCGGTCAAATAATACGCACCAAAGAGATCCGAATAGCTTGAAGCCCCGCAAATTCGATCTCGCATGGAACGTCACTGGGTCGCTCTCAGCTACAGTGAACTCGTAGGGTTTCGACCCGCACCAATCGATCTTCATACATAGATGGTGATGGCCCGGAGAAACGGAAAATTCCTTGCTCTCTCCATTAGAGACCTGGCCAGCTACGACCCCATCGATCACGACCTTATATCTCCTGAACCTGTCTGCGTCCCGAATCTCGAATGATCGTCACAGAAGTCATCGTTCACCTCCCTTTTTCAGAGGTAGTCCGGCCAAAACTTCGATCGCTACAACAGTTTCTTGAGTTTTTCTCCTTCCAGCCATTTCACGATCTTGGCGACGTCCTGAGCGCGGTCGCGCGGGCAAATGAGCAGTGCATCAGGCGTCTCGACGACGACAAGATCGCGCACGCCAATCGCGGCCACGAATTTCGACGGGCTCCACAGAAAATTGCCTTCCGCATCGAGCGTGTGGCAGTCTCCGGCGATGACGTTTTCGCCGCTGTTCTTCGCAAGCAGTTCATAAACGGCCGCCCAGGAGCCGATGTCGCTCCAGCCCACCTCGGCGGGAATTACAAACACGCGCGGTGGCCCTTCAATGCGGGTCGCGGGCTCAAGCACCGCGTAATCCACGGAAATATTTTCGAGCTTCGAATAAATGGCGCGCAGCTTGCGATCGTAGGTGCGCGTACCGATGGATTCAGCGAGCGTTTCCAGGGCCGCGTGCGTCTTTGGCAAAAAGGGTTTCAGACTCTCAAGGAACGTGGAAACGCGCCAGAAAAACATCCCCGCGTTCCAGTGATAGTTTCCGGACGCGAGATATTCTTGCGCGAGCTTCAGTTCTGGTTTCTCCGTGAATCGCCTCACTGCGAATACCGGAAAACCGTTGGATGCAATCGGACCGCCCATGCGCTCGACATAACCGAAACCCGTATCCGGCCGCGTAGGCGGAATGCCGAGCACCACCATTCGCCCCGGTTCGCGAGCCACGTCGAGGGCGGCGCTCACGATCTTCCGGAACTCTTGCGGCTGCTCTATGTAATGATCGGCGGGGAGCACCGCCATCAACGCGTCGCCGCGCGCCGCACGACGGATGTGAATCGCTGCGAGGCCAATCGCCACCGCCGTGTTCATCCCCATCGGCTCAATTAGCACGCGCCTGCGCGCGGCTGCCGGAACCTGCTTGCGAACGGCGGCAGCCTGTTCCGCGTTCGTCACTGTCCATGTGCGATCCGCAGGAATCAGCGGGAGTAGCCGCGCAACGGTCTGTTGCAACATGGTGTCCGCACCGACAATGTTCAAGAGCTGCTTAGGAGTGCGCGTGCGGCTCCGTGGCCAGAAGCGCGTGCCGCGTCCTCCGGCGAGAATCACTGCGTGCGTCGTCAGGTTTTTCACCGCCATGCACTTCTCACGTTAGTCGAAGACCGTCTTAGCAATTTCATTTTCAGAGAGACCGTGACGACGAAGGTCTGCTTTCAGCGTTTCCAATGCAGGAACATAGGTGCGCAGGAGCTTCGTCGGCTGCTTCGAATGCACGGTGAACGGCCCCAGCCCCGCTGGAATCAGCCAACACTCGCCGGGTTGATACCCCGCCGAGCCGCCCGGCCACGAGAAGTCGCCGTTTCCGGACAGAATCACGAACAGGTCAAAATGCCCGCTGTCCGCATGCATTTCAATTCGCGCGAAATTCTTCCATCGTTCCGTTGCGAAATGACGGCACGCCGCGAGCAGCACTCTTTTTGCCCCATGCGCCGGCAATGAGACTCGCGAAACTTTGCCCGCAACAGGTCGGCCAAACTGAATTACATCCAGCGCTTTTTTGATGTGCAGCTCTCGCGGCTTTCCCAGTGCATCCACGCGGCCGTAGTCGTAGACGCGGTACGTCAGGTCAGAATACTGCTGGACCTCGCAGAGCACCATTCCCTTGCCTATGGTGTGCGGTGTTCCGGCAGGCACGAAGAACGTGTCCCCCGGTTGCACGCGCCAGTGGACGAACAGGTTTTCCATCGTGTCGTCGCCGAGCGATTCGAGGAATTTCTCCTTGGTTGTTTTCGGAACCAATCCGATAAGCACACCCGCTCCATCCTCGGCGGAAACCGCATGCCACATTTCGGTCTTACCATGGCCGCCGGCGCTCTTTTCGTGCAGCGCAGCATACTCCTCGTTCGGATGGACTTGAATGGATAATCTGTCTGTTGGAAAAATGAATTTCACCAGGAGTGGGAAGTCTTTTGTAGCGGCAAGATCTGTTCCGCGCCAAACGGCGGGCATCTCCGCCCAAGTTGCGCCCAGCGTTTTGTCGGCAAAAGCGCCGTTGGCGACGCGGCAGTCAAGACCAGTCAACCAGGCTTCGCCAACTGGCGATTTCAGGTCATGCATTTCCGCGAAAAGAGGGGCGAGCGAGCGAGCGCCCCATAGGCGTTCGGCAAAAATCGGCTCGAGGCGAAACGGTTCCGGCCTCACGGTTTACGACGCGGCTTCGGCGCGCGAGAAAAATCGTTCGAGCCTGCGCATTCCTTCGTCGATTCGCTCGATCGAGGTGGCGTAAGAAAGCCGCAGGTAGCCCGGCGCGCCAAAGGCTTCGCCGGGGACCAGCGCAACGCGCGCCCGTTCCAGCAGCATCTTCGAAAGCTCAGTGCAAGATTTGGCATGCGCATGCTTGCCTTCGCCGAGATGCGCGGAGATGTTCGGAAAAGCGTAAAACGCACCCCCAGGCCATTCGCAAGTCACGCCCGGAATCGCGCGCAAGCCTTCCACGATGCGTTTCCGGCGCTTGGCGTACTCGGCGAGCATAACCGGCACGGTCTCCATCGGCCCGCGCATCGCTTCCAGCGCCGCGTACTGCGCGATCGAAGTTGCGTTCGAAGTGGACTGGCTTTGCAGCTTAATGAGCGCCTGGATCAACGCCTCCGGTCCGAGCGTGTAGCCGATGCGCCACCCGGTCATCGCGAACGTTTTCGAAACCGAGCCGATGATGATGACGTTCTCTTTCGCCCCAGACGCGCTGGCGATCGAGTACGGCTTGTGCGGCTCATACGTGAAATGCGAATAGCACTCGTCGCCCATCAGCCACACCTTGTGCTTCTTGCAGACCGCCAGTATTCGCTCGAACTCCTCCGGTGGTACAACGCCGCCAGAGGGATTGCTCGGTGAATTCAAGACCAGCAACCGCGTCTTCGGCGTGATCGCTTTTTCGATGGCGGCAGCCTTCACGCTAAAGCCATCTTCCGCTTTCGTTGGCACGAACACCGGCGTTCCCCCCGCATACTTCACGATGTCCGGGAAGCTAACCCAATACGGCGCGGGAATGATGACTTCGTCGCCCCGCTGCACCAATACGTTCATCACGTTGAAGATGGAGTGCTTTCCGCCGACGCTCACGACGCATTCTTTCGCTTCGAACGAAGAGCCAAGCTCGTGCTTGTGCCACGCGCAAATCGCTTCCCGCAGCGGCATGATGCCGCCCGTCGGCGTGTATTTCGATTTGTTTTCCTCGATGGCCTTGATCGCCGCTTTCTTGATGTGGTCCGGCGTCGGAAAGTCCGGCTCGCCCGGCCCGAAGTCCGCAATATCGACCCCGCGCGATTTCAGTTTGTCCGCTTCGGCGATGACCGCTGCCGTCGGTGAAATTTGTATGCGATTGATGCGGTCCGTTAGTTGCACCTTGGCTCCTCGAAAAAACTTCACAGTTTATGGCTGACGGTTAATTCGCTCACAAAACTTTGGCGCGCAAGCGTTGCTCGACCACTTCCGGCACCAGGCCTTTGAGCGACGCTCCGAGCTTCGCAATTTCGCGGACCAGCTTCGAGCTCAAGTAGCTGTACGACAGGCCCGGCAGCATGAAAACCGTCTCCAGCCGCGGTTCCAGTTTCCGGTTCATCAGCGCCATCTGCAGTTCATACTCGTAATCGGAAACGGCGCGGATCCCGCGCAAAATAACGCCGGCGCCGCGCTTCCGTGCATAGTCCACCAAAAGTCCGTCAAAAACATCAATTTCCACGCCGGTCCACTGTTTGGTCACTTCGCGCAGCATCTCTACGCGCTCGGCCACGGAAAACAGCGGCTCCTTCTCGGCGTTCCGCAACACGGCGACGATTAGCAAATCGAACATCTTCTCCCCGCGCTCGATGAGGTCGAGGTGCCCGTTGGTAACCGGGACAAACGAACCGGGGTAGATGGCAATCGAAGTTTTCATCGTGGAAGCATCGTCGCCGCACGCCTTCGCTTATTCTAACTCAGCCGGGGAAAACCGCGCCTTGCAAACTTCGCGACAGGCCAAAGTGGATTCTTTCGGCGCCGCAAGAAACCCTCTTCGCTGGACGTCGAAGATGTGACAGTATGCGGAAGAACGTGCTACATAGCGGTCGTCAGAGACTCGTTACCTTGCGGGGGAGGATTTTCCGGACCATGGCTCAGAATGCGCGGTTGCAAGTCCTTGGCATACTTCTTGTTTGCGCTTTATTGTACCCGGCGATGACCACAGCTCAACAGTCTGCCTTGAATCTGATGCCGGTCCCCGCGACCGTGCAGCCCGAGACGGGGAGCCTTGCAGTGGACTCCTCGTTTGCCATCTCCTTCACTGGTTATACCGAGCCGCGCTTGGACCGCGCCGGCGAGCGCTTCCTGCGCCAACTCGCGCGTCAGACGGGTCTCCCACTTTCCCTCAAGACCTCTAAGACATCCAAAGCAACCCTCGTGATTCAGACCGATCACGCCAGCAAGGAGATTCAGGACGTCGGCGAGGATGAATCCTACATCCTTGACGTGAGCACCGCGAGCGCGAGGATCCGGGCTTCTACACCGCTCGGAACGATGCACGGCTTACAGACGCTCCTGCAACTCGTGGACGTATCGCCCGGCGGATTCGCCGCGCCGGCGGTCACGATTCAAGACAAGCCGCGCTTCCCCTGGCGCGGTCTGATGATCGATTCCGCCCGCCACTTCATCCCCCTCGACGTTCTCCGCCGGAATATCGACGGCATGGAAGCCGTCAAGATGAACGTTTTCCATTGGCACCTCTCCGAGAACCAAGGCTTCCGCGCCGAGAGCAGGAAATTTCCCAAACTGCACGAATTGGGTTCCGACTCCCTCTATTATTCGCAGGAAGAAATTCGCGACCTGATCGCCTACGCACGCGATCGTGGAATTCGCGTTGTGCCGGAATTCGACATGCCGGGGCATAGCACCGCGTGGTTCGTTGGCCATCCCGAGCTGGCCAGCGGAAAAGGACCGTACGATATCGAGCGCAGGTGGGGAATCTTCGATCCGGCCATGGACCCCACGAACGAGAAAGTCTACAAGTTTCTAGATGATTTGATCGCCGAAATGGCCAGGATTTTTCCGGACCATTATTTTCACATTGGCGGCGACGAAGTAAACGGAAAAGAGTGGGACGCCAATCCCAAGATTCAGGCGTTCATGAAGGCCCACGGGATCAAGAACAATGAAGCGTTGCAAGCGTATTTCAGCGGACGCGTCCAAAAGTTAGTTACCAGGCACGGGAAGACCGTCGTTGGCTGGGATGAAGTTCTAGTGGAGGGAGTACCCAAAGACATCGTGATTCAGTCCTGGCGCGGACAAGCTTCGCTGGCAAAGGCCGCCAAGCTGGGCTACCGCGGAATTCTTTCAAACGGTTACTACCTCGACTTGGGATGGTCCGCGGCGCGGCACTATGCGGCGGACCCCATGAGCGGCGACGCGGCAAATCTCTCCCCGGAGGAAAAACAACGCATCCTGGGTGGTGAATCATGCATGTGGGCCGAGTACGTCAGTCCGGAAAACATAGACTCGCGCATTTGGCCAAGAAACGCGGCGATCGCGGAGCGCCTGTGGTCCCCTCAAGAAGTCCGCGATCCCGCCTCCATGTACACGCGGCTGGATGTTGTTAGCGCCCGGCTAGAGTGGCTGGGACTAACCCACCGTACCGCTTTGCGCCACATGCTCCAGCGCCTCGCCGGTTCCGCATCGCCTGCGGAATTCGCCGCTCTGCGCACTCTTACAGATGTCCTGGAACCGGTGAAAGACTACACGCGCGAACAGACAGCTCCGGCGATACCTACCAGCAGCACGCCGCTGAATCGTGTCGTGGACGCAGCTTCCCTCGAAAGCGATGCAGGAAGGCGCTTCGGCGAACTGGTTGATCAGTTCGTCGCCTCCGCCTGCCATGATCCGGCGGCCGAACTTCGGCTCCGCGCACAACTCACCACTTGGCGCGACAATGACGCCATACTCCAGTCCCTCGCCCAGCGCTCTTTCCTCGTGAAAGAAGTAACCGCCAACTCGCACGATCTCTCCACGCTCGGGGCTGCAGGACTCGCCGCTCTCGACGCCATCACGAAAGGACAGCCCGCTCCCGATTCATGGAAAGTGCAACAGCTCGCCCTCATCGATCAGGTGAAAAAACCAGAGGCGCAATTGTTGCTGGTCCCTGTACCCGCCGTGCAGAAATTAATCGAAGCCGCCGCCGCGGGTAGCCCCTGCTCCACCCCGAGGCCTTAGGCCCGAATTGCGCCGAGTATAGTCTCCCCAATTTATTTCGATTCTGCGGGATAGTTGTGGCAGACCCCGCTGCCCGCATCATGAAACGCCTTCCCCTCTTCCGAAATAAACTCCCAACTGTACTTCCCCCGTGAAAGCGTGAGCTTCAACACGCCGTACGTCTCCCATTCGCGCACTTCGCTGTTCGGAGTGGCAAAGCCAATCAAATCGTGGCTGCGTCCTCCGGTCCCCACAACGATTTCACGGATTCCGTTCGCGGTGTCGGCTTTGCCCTCGGGATCCTGCGGCGCAAAGCGTTCGTAAGAATGTTCGTGCCCCGCAAGAACCAAGTCCGCATGGGCGGCGTACAAGTCGTCCCACAGCTCCTTCAACTCGGGATGCACCGCATGCTTCTTGAAGACACCGCTGCTGAACAGCGCGTGATGGCCATACGCCAGAATGCACGCCCGGGGATGCTTCGCGAGGTCCTCTTTCAGCCAAGTCTCTTGTGGCGAGCCCATAGCGCAACCCCCTAGTTCTTTGGCATCGCAATTGGTATTCAGCACCACGACATGCCAGTCGCCCAAGTCGTAGCTATAGTAGCCCTTGCCCGCCGACCCCGCTTGCGCGCCCCAATATTGGAAATAGCCCGCCGCCGTCGGATCTGCATACTCGTGATTTCCCAGAGCCGGTTTCGTCCGGTCTTTGAAGCGGCCCCAGGCCGGGTCATAGCAATTCTTGAAGTCTGCCGCACTCCCCTTTTCGTATGCCAGGTCCCCAGCGGCAAACACCGTTCCAGGAATCTGTTCGATCAACTTGGCCGTGGCCCGCGCGCCTTGCGGCTCCTTGCAACTGGCGATGTCCCCTGCACCAACCAAGACAAAAGTCCGCTCCGGCGTCCGCTTCTCCCTCACTTTCTCGGGAGCGTGCTTGGGAGCATCGTTTGGCGCAGGCGTTTGTCCTTGCGCCCGCGCCCGTCCTGGAACGAAGAGCGCCAGCAGAATCAGGCCACGAACTGCTCGGCCTCCAAAATCATTCCATTTCAATATGTATCCGAGCATCCATCTCCCCCATCGAAGGTTTAGGCTATCATGTCGCGAATCCAGACACAGCCAATCGCATTTCTCAGTGGAATTTCAACCGTTCGCTCCACTACGGGACCGTTGGCTGGAATTCGATTGCAAGTAAGACTGTTTTGGTCTTACTATAAGTTGGTAGAAACACAGGAGTTGTACGAGCAGTTAGGCAGGCCAGAATGTTGACTTTCACACTCCTCCGGCATATACTTCATGTGCGACTGAATCAGTCGCATATTAGAGAGCGTTAAGAAGTCTCTCGAATAATGTTCAAGCTTTCCAAAAAGGCCGACTACGGTCTGATTGCCGTCAAGCACCTGGCGATGCACCGCCAGCAACACGCTTGCAGTGCCAGTGAAATTGCCGAGGAGTACGGCATCTCCGCGACGCTGATGGCTAAAGTGCTGCAAAAGCTGGCGCATCATTCGCTCGTCGCCGCGAAGCATGGCTCCAGCGGCGGGTACCTTTTGGCCAAGGAGCCGGGGCAGATCAGCGCCCTCGATGTCATTTCCGCCATCGATGGGCCCGTGCTGATCACTTCCTGTGTTACCAGCCACGGGAATTGCGACGCCACGGAGCGGTGTTCGGTCCGCGAACCGCTGCGCCGTGTGAACGAAAGTATTTTGAATGTGTTGAGCGCCGTCACGATTTCTCAAATGAGCGAAGATCCGCACGAGCCTGCGCTCGTGGCGTTGTCGGCCGCTTCGCGGCCGCACATGAGTTCGACTTAGGAGAAGAGGGAATATGGCCGTCAAGCTGCCGATTTACATGGACAATCACGCGACCACGCCGGTCGATCCTCGCGTCGTCGAAGCGATGCTGCCGTACTTCACCGAGAAATTCGGCAACGCCGCCAGCCGCAACCATTCCTTCGGCTGGGCCGGGGAAGAGGCCGTGGAAACTTCGCGCCAGCAGATCGCTTCGCTGATTAACGCCACGCCGAAAGAAATCATCTTCACCAGCGGCGCCACCGAATCCGATAACCTGATGATTAAGGGCATCGCCGAGATGTTCCGCGAAAAGGGCAACCACATCATCACCCAGGCGATCGAGCACAAAGCCGTGCTGGACACCTGCAAAAACCTCGAAAAGCACGGCTTCGAAGTCACCTATTTGCCCGTCCAGCGCGATGGGCGCGTGAACATTGAGGAATTGAAGGCGGCCATCAAGCCGGCCACAATTCTGATCACCATCATGTACGCCAACAACGAAATTGGCATCATCAACCCGATCGCCGAAATCGGCAAAATCGCCAAGGAACACGGCATCTTCTTCGCCGTGGACGGCGTGCAAGCCGTGGGCAAAATTCCCGTCGACGTCCAGAAGGACAACATCGACCTGCTGGCCATCAGCGCCCACAAAATTTACGGACCCAAGGGCGTTGGCGCTCTGTACGTCCGCCGCCGCAATCCCCGCGTGCAGCTTTCCGCCATCATCGACGGCGGCGGCCACGAGCGCGGCATGCGCTCCGGCACGTTGAATGTCCCTGGCATCGTAGGCCTCGGCAAGGCCTGCGAAATCGCTCAGAAAGAGATGCCGGAAGAAGCAGCGCGCTTGCTCGGCTTGCGCGAGCGGCTCCGCAAGGGCCTGGAAGCCAAGCTCGACGAGGTTTTCATCAACGGCTCGATGGAGCACCGCTTGCCCAACAACCTGAACATGAGCTTTGCCTACGTCGAAGGCGAATCGCTCCTCATGGGTATCAACGACATAGCGGTTTCCAGCGGTTCCGCCTGTACTTCGGCAACCCTGGAGCCCAGCTACGTACTCAAAGCATTAGGCGTCGGCGAAGACCTCGCCCACACCTCGATTCGCTTCGGCCTCGGACGCTTCAACACGCAGGAGGAAGTCGACTACGTCGTCGACAAGATGGTGCAGGTCGTCACCAAGCTCCGCGAGCTTTCCCCGCTTTACGAAATGGCCAAAGAGGGAATCGACATCTCGAAAATGAAATGGCAAACAGCCTAAAAGGACTGGAATAAAGAACATGGCAAATGAAGGTACAATTCGCATTCATCGCTCCATCGGCGGCACCGGCGCGGCTTTCCGCGTTACCTTTGTGCCCTACGGCGGAGAAGGGGAAGAGGCCGCCGTCGCCGGCGAGCGCTCTTTCCACGAGCTTCAGCAAGTGCGCGCCTTTCTGAAGATGCTCGGGCTCGGCGCGGAGTTTATCAAGGACGCTCTTCGTCAGTTGACCGCGGGCCGTTCGGCTTCTGTGCCGAACGTTTCGCTCACGGACAAAGCCGTCAAAAGCGCGGGTTTCGGGAATCTCGTGAATCTCGCAAGGAGCAACAGCTAATGGCATACAGCGATAAAGTAGTCGATCACTACAACAATCCCCGCAACGTCGGCAGCATGCCGAAAGAAGACCCCAACGTCGGCACGGGTCTCGTCGGAGCGCCGGAGTGCGGCGACGTGATGAAGCTGCAGATGAAGATCAACCCCGATACCCAGGTCATTGAAGAAGCCAAGTTCAAGACCTTCGGTTGCGGATCGGCCATCGCCAGCTCCTCGCTCGCCACCGAGTGGGTCAAGGGCAAGACGGTCGAAGAGGCGCTCTCCATCAAGAACACGGACATCGTGCGCGAGCTTTCGCTCCCGCCGGTGAAGATTCACTGTTCTGTGCTCGCCGAGGACGC
>WNFG01000206.1_pt1 | contig 49136 bp, 40 predicted proteins | sample 5400431 | NCBI WGS metagenome assembly WNFG01 (sample SAMN13153346, study PRJNA577476) | soil metagenome | isolation source: 120 cm saprolite under Douglas fir tree site 2 hole 3 replicate 2 | place: USA:California | collected 2015-04-18
TTCGGGCTCCAACGCGTTTCACGGCACCGCGTATGACTTTCTTCGCAACGGCGCCATGGATGCGTACACGTTTGGCGCCATGGGCTCTTCAAAATTTCTGGTGCAGAACAATTTCGGCGGCTCCTTGGGCGGTCCCATCTTCCACAACAAGACTTTCTTCTTCGTCAACTACGAAGGCTTCCGCCATTCGCAAGCTGATTCCATGACGGAAACTGTTCCCACTCCTGATGAGATCGCCGGCAATTTTCAGATGAGCGGCGTCACCATCTACAATCCGTACAGCGTTGCCACGCCGGGCCAGCCCGCCAGCCCGACGAATCCTCGCGCTGCTTTCCCGAACAACACCATTCCTTCGCAAAACATCAACGTGGCCGCGCAGCTCTTCCTGCAAACCTATGTTCCGCGGCCGAACATGGACGTGGGCATGATGGCCTGTGGCGGCTCGATGATGGGGCAGCCGGGAGTCGTCGGCGCGGACGTGGACTGCAACAACTATCTGGATGTCCGCAATGAACGTCACGTCACCGATCAGGGCACGGCCCGCATCGACCACATTTTTTCCAATAGCGACACTCTTTCCGCGCGCTACTCACTCAGCTCCGAGCGCGGCTTCATGCCGATCAATTTGCCAGGGTTTGGCACGAGCCACGACGATTTCTCGCAGCAGGGAAGCCTGGCGTGGAACCGTATCATCACGCCGAACATGGTAAACATCGCGGCGCTGACATTTTCCCGCCTGGCCATGAGCCATTTCACGCAAAGCGCGTTCAGCAATGACATCGTTTCGCAGCTCGGAATCCTGGGCATCGGCTTCGGCGGGCCGGGCGCCTGGGGCGCGCCGTGGTTCAACGTGCAGGGCTTCTCCGGAATGGGCGACACGTATGCTGCCACCCCTATGCGGGCCTGGGACACGACTGTCGAAGCGCGCGATTCGCTGAATTGGCAGCATGGCCGCCACAGTCCCAAATTTGGCGGAAGTTTCCGGCGTTACATCTGGCCCATGTGGGGATTTTTCCAGAATCGCGGGTACTACCAGTTCACGAAAGGCTACACTTCGCAGACGGGAACCAACGATGGCACCGGCTCAGCGCTGGCCAGTTTTCTGCTCGGGCTTCCTGCCGTGAAGCAGCGCCAGGCGGGGATCCCGCAGATGCAGCTTCGCGCCTGGTCCACCGACGCTTTTGTGCAAGACAGTTTTCAGATTACGCGTAACACCACGATCGCAACGGGCTTGCGGTATGAATACGCGAGCCCGCTGCACGACATCGCCTACATCAACACCAATATCATCTTTGAGAACGGCACCCCCCGGATTTTTATCGGCGGGCAGAACGGCTTCCCCAGCGGCCTGATGTATTCCAACAAACACAATTTTGCTCCGCGCTTCGGGATCTCACACCATTTCACCAGTGTGGCCCTCGTTCTTCACGCCGCGTACGGCATTTTCTTTACGCCCGTGGGCCTCAATACCTGGTGCAACCAGCGCCACAACGTTCCCTTTGTCTTTCCCGAAACGCAGCAGTTTGACAATTTCAATCCGCCCCCTGCTCTGCTCAACTCCGCCGCGGCGCAAAAGTCACTCAATTTCAACCCGGCAGTTCTCGGCCAAACCACCGTCAGCTTTACGACGTTTGATCCGCATTCTCCAGCACAGTACGTTCAACAGTGGAGCACTTCGATGGAAAAGAGCCTCGGGCGCGAGACGACTTTCGAAGTCGGTTACCTCGGTTCGCGCGGCATCCACCTCCAGCGCGCGGATCTGATTAACAACGCGCCTCCGGGGCCCGGCGCCATCGGGCCGCGCCGTCCGTACAAATTCCTCTCCTTCGTTGACCATTCGGTGTTGCCCTCGGGCGTCACTGTTTCTCCCACGATGCCTGCGGGCTGCCCCGCGGGCGCGATCTGCACACCGGTCAGCACTATCAACCTGCTCGCCAACTCCGCGCAAAGCTGGTACGACGCGGGTTATGTGAATGTCCGGCGCCGATACGCGCACGGCCTCGGCTTGCTGGCTAACTACACTTTTGCCAAGAGCCTGAGCAACGCGCCGGATTTTCGTTCGCCCATGTTCGAATCCTCGATACCACAAAACAACAGCAATCTTCCGGCTGAAAAAGGCCTGGCCTGCAACATCAAGCATCGTTTCGCTATGAGTCTTGTCTATAGCATCCCTGGCTACGGCAATTCGGGTTTCATGCGCGCGCTCTCGCACAACTGGGTCCTCTCTTCTGTCTATCAAATCCAAACCGGCTTTCCACTCACCATCTCCGTCTTCGGCGACACCGCCAACGCCGGCACGGTGCTCGGTGAGAATCCGATTCGGGCCAACATCACCGGGCAGCCCATTTTCGGCCCCGACACGCACACGGCGGAGCACTGGTTCAATCCGGCTGCTTTTGCCGCGCCAGCCGCGTTTACGTTTGGCAACGCCGGGCGCAACACGGTGGTCGGGCCGGGAATGCAGACGATGGATTTGGCGTTGGCACGTGATTTCGGTCTCACGGAACGAATGAAATTCCAGTTCCGTGCCGAGTTCTTCAACGCGCTGAACAAAGTAAACCTGGGTATGCCGGACCGCTTTGTGAACACGCCGCAATTCGGCACCATCACCGAAGCCGCGACGCCCGGCCGCGAAATTCAACTAAGCGCCCGCGTATCGTTCTAGTTGGATTATTTGTAAAGCGACTGACTTAACCCAGTGTTCCTTGCAGCACTTCGCGAAGCAGTTCCTGTTTCTGCGGCGGGAGTTTCTTTCCCTGCGCAGTGAGATAAAAAACATCGATGGCTTTCTGGCCTTCGGTGTCAATCAGCGCGACTTCGATGTTGCATTCCAATCGCGCCAGCGCCGACCCGATTTCATACAGCAAGCCCGGATGATCCTGCGTGACGATTTCCATCAAGGTGCTGAGCGCAGATGAGGCGTCGTCAAAAGTAATGCGCGTTTCGACGGCCACCTTGGGCGTCCGCGCGCGGCTTGCCTTTTCGCGGCCCTTCAGCAGCGGCTCAAGCGCCGCTTTGCCGTTTACCACGTCTGCCAAGCTCTTGTGGAATCTCTTGATTTCGCCCGGATTCAATTCCAGCGTGCGGTGCAAATCCGCGAACTGAAACGTATCCAGGACCACGCCGGCCGCGTTGGCAAATGCATCTGCTTTGACGATGTTCATGCCCCATCCTGCAAGCACGCCGGAAATCGTCGCAAAGAGCGCCGGGCGGTCCGCCGTAAGCAGCGTCAGCGAGAACGCGTGGCGCGTCGAGAGCAATTCGGTCTGCACCGGTTCCGCGCCCAGCTTCTGGTACAGCGCAAAGTGCGCTGCGATCTCCGCCGCCGAATGCACGGCCAGATACCTTCGCGGGAATCCTTCCAGGAATCGCTCGATCTCTTCGAGGGTCGCCTCGCCAGCCAGCGCCTGGACCCGCTCCAACACGGGAACTTCATCGGGGGCGTGCAGCCGGTCGCGATCCAGCGTCCGGCTGAAGTGGTTCGAAGTGGCCACGAAGAGCTGCCACAGCATTTCCGCCTTCCACGGTGTCAGCGCTTCCGGATTCACGGAATGAATGTCCGCGTAGGTCAGCAGGCACAATCGTTGCAATCGCTCCTGAGTTCCCACGGACTCCGCAAAAACGGAAACAGTCGCCGGGTCAAAAATGTCCCGTCGCTGCATTGTGGCGGACATATCCAGGTGGTGCTCGATAAGGAAGCGCACCTCCGCCTCTTCCTCGGGAGAAAGTTTCAGACGCCGCGCCGTGCTATCCAAAGCCGTGAGGCTGCCGGTGACGTGATTCTCCACCGGCAGCCCTTTGCCGACGTCATGCAGCAAAAGGGACAGAATGAGCAGATCGCGCCGATCGACGGTTTTCCAGAGCGGTGCGAAATGTGTTCCGCGCGCATCGGGCGGATCCGCAAGCTCCTGCAGGTGCTCGATGGTCCGGAGAGTGTGTTCATCCACGGTATAGCGGTGATAAAAATCGCGCACCACCAGCGAATCGATTATCCCGAATTCCGGAAGGGTCTCCGTCAGGAGTCCAAGCCGCTGCATCGGGCGCAATGCCACTCCGGGAAAGTCCGAGCCGAGAATCTCGCGCAGCGTTGCCCAAGGCATCTCCGTGTTGCGCGCCCGCAGTTCCGGATGCGTCAGGATGTATCCGATGCTGCGTTCCGCCTCGCGGCTCAGCGGAGTACCCGTACGCGCAGCCTCTCCGAACAAGGAAAACGCGATGGCCCGGTCGGCAAGCGCAGGCGAGTCCACCACTTCCAGTAAACCTTCACGTTCCTTGCAGTACTTGCCGTGATCCGCCTCCAGCTTGGCGGCGCGCGCCGCATGGAAGAGCCGCTGCCGGAGGGTCTTGGGAACAGGGGCTTTCTGCTCCAGGTAGCGCAGCAGTTGCCGGTTCAGCGTTCGGGCCTGACGGAAGTACAAGCGCATCCATTCCGCCGGCGTTCTTGCGAGACCGTCTCCAACGCCCAATGCTCGCTCCGCCGCATCTGCCTGCAGTTCGTAGGTAAGCGTGTTGTCGTTCCGCCCGTTTTTGTAATGCAGGAAACAGCGGATCGCGCCCAGAAAATCGACTGCCGCAGCGGAGAGCTCTTCTTCCGCTGCCGTGATTTTGCGGTTCTCTTTTTTCTCCGCGACGACCTGCCGCAGCCAAATCGTCGCCTGATAATCCCGCATCCCGCCTGGCGACTCTTTAACATTCGGCTCCAGATGAAAAATCGTGTTTCCGTATCTCGTCAATCGTTCCTTGGTCAGCCGGTGAAGCTCCGCCAGCAAAAAACCGCGCGCCTGCTTTTCCGAGGCCGGCAGCACCTTGGTGTCCAGCTTGTCGTAGAGCACGTCATCGCCCGCCAGGAATCGCCGGTCCAGCAGCGCCAGGTGAAACTCCGCATTGTCCTCTTCAATGCGCTTGCACTCTTCCAGGGTCCGTCCCGCCGAGCTCACGCGGAATCCCAAGTCCCATAGCGTCCGGGAGAACTCCGCGATCAGCCGGCGTGATTCCTGCTCCGCTTTTTCGCTGCCAAAAAGGAAAAGGATGTCGAGATCCGAATAGGGGAACAGCATCCGCCGTCCGTACCCGCCAAGCGCGAGCAGGGCCAGCCCCTGCGGCGCACTCTCGTGGACGTGCAGCAATTCTCCAAAAACCCGCTGAACGTTCTGGTCTGCGAGCTCGCATAGCGCGCGCAGCGTTTCTCGCGCACTCGCACCGGCTTCAAATTGTTGCCGTATATGTTGCCGTTCCGCTTCGGCTTGCGGGCCGAGCACGGACAGGGGAGTCGGGGGTCCTTGCATGTTTTTAACGGGTGGGATGCCCGGATTGAAACCGGGGCGCGCGGCGGTCCTCACTTGGATCGCCCCGCAGTCACGAGCAAGCAGACCGCCCAGCGGCCCAAAGTGAAGAGTTAGAGCGCGTTTTCACCGCGCTCCTCATTACGAATCCGAATGGCTTCCTCTACCCTGGATAGGAATATCTTACCGTCACCAATCTTTCCTGTCTTGGATGTCTTCAAGATAGTGTCCACTGCGCGGCTCACCAGCCCATCCGGCAACACCATCTCCAGTTTCACCTTCGGCAGCAGGTCTACAGTGTACTCGCGCCCGCGATAAACTTCGGTGTGTCCCTTTTGACGGCCGTGCCCACGCACTTCCGTCACCGTCATTCCCTCGATGCCGATTTCGCGCAGAGCATCTTTCACGGATTCAAACCGCGAGGGCTGAATGATTGCCTCAAGTTTCATCATGGACGTTTCCGCTCCGCCCCGTGCCCGACACTCTCTTGCCGGATTTCTCTACGCCTCAAGGTTGTAGGCCTCCTCGCCGTGTTGCGTGACGTCCAGTCCTTGAATTTCGTGTTCTTCCGGTACGCGCACGCCGGTCAGCAAATCCACGATCTTCAGCAGCACTATCGTTCCAGCGAGCGCAAACCCCCAGGCCATCAGGATGCCCATGAGTTGATTTGTCCCCAATTACCGTCGAGTCCCCCCACCGGTTTACCCGCGCCAAAAATCGGATTGATTGCCTGCTGGGCGAAAACTCCCGTGAGCAGCGCTCCAATCGTTCCGCCCGCGCCGTGCACGCCGAAGGCATCAAGCGCGTCATCATACCCGAAGATGGCCTTCACTTTCGTCACCATCCAGTAGCAGCAGGCACCGGCGACGAGGCCAGCCACCGCTCCGGAGATTGTGCCCAGCGCGCTCGCGCGCCCGTTCTTGAGCCACTCCGCGGCGCTCCAGCTCAGTGCTGCCGCGGCCGCAGCGAAGTGTGTGGCCACAAACGCGCTCGTCGCTAGAGAACTCGAAGCCAGCGCGCTCCCCGCGTTAAACCCAAACCATCCCACCCACAACAGGCACGCGCCAATGAAACTGAGCACCAGGCTGTGCGGCGGCATCGGCTGTTTCGGGTACCCCTTCCGTTTCCCCAGATAAATCGCGCACACAAGCGCCGAGACTCCGGAAGAAACGTGCACCACCGTGCCCCCCGCGAAATCCAGGGTGGGAAATTTTCCGCCGAGCGCGGCGTTCAGCAGCCCACCCTTGCCCCAAACCATGTGCGCCAGCGGGGCGTAAACCACAAGGAACCAGAGAGTCAAAAAGAGCACTGTCCCGCTGAACTTCATGCGTTCCGCCGTCGCGCCGGTTGATCAGCGCCGGTGTAATAATCGCGAACATCAGCTGATACACCATATAGGTCATTTCTGGAATCGTCCCGGCGTAATCAGGGTTCGGCTCCGCGCCCACGCCGCGCAGGAAGGCGTGTTCGAATCCACCGATCACTGGCCCGCTTCCGCCGAAACACAGGCTATACCCCACGAGTGCCCACATCACCGTAATCAGCGCCATCAGCGCAAAACTTTGCATCATGATGGCCAGCGTATTCTTCCGCCGCACCAGCCCGCCATAAAAAAGTGCTAGCCCCGGCCCGGTCATCATCAGCACCAGCGCCGCGCTCACCAGCATCCACGCGTTATCGGCCGAGGACTGCGCCGCCGCCACGCGCTGATCGAGTCGCGCCAGCTTTTCATCCACGGCTTTTGAAACTTCGGGTTTTGCAAGAGCTGCTGGAAGAGTTGCCGGGGAGAGCGTCAGGGCGGGGGTTTGTTGCGAGGAAAGGGGAACCGCGGCGAGCAGGAGCACCGCAAGTACCAGTACAAGATTGAAACAAAACTTTCGCCCCATGTACTTCATAGGTGTCCGCTCCGCTGGCTGGCTGGCTTCACCTGCCGGGGACCCGCCACTTCGCCGCTCGGCATTATACGCGCGGCCGCCACACGTCACAGTTTGAAATATTCATTCCTTCCATTCGTTTTTCTAATACAACGGTCTGTCCGGCTCCTGGGATGTCCGAGTCGCCGAGTTACGGGAGTTACGGGAGTGTGGACTTTGTGCAACTCATCGGCCAGCGTATAATGCCGAGCGGCCAGACGTTTGGCCCCACCCATAGTGGGTTCAGAGACGGAACTTCAGACATGACCGAACGTCCCCCCATGGAGATTAACGTCCGCGAGTCCGGCGGAGTGTCCATTCTCGAAGTCCGTGGCCGCCTGACCATCGGGGAGCCCAGCGACCAGCTCCACGCGGCGCTTCAATCCGTCGTCCAGAAGGGCGCAAACAAAGTCGTCGTCATCCTGAATGGCATCCCGCAGATCGACAGCTCCGGCATTTCGACGCTGGTGCGCATCTCGATTCAGCTCGCCCGTGAAGGCGGCGTGCTGCGCCTGGTCTGCGGCCCCGGCCGCGTCCGCGACGCCCTCACCGTAACGCGCCTCGTCGAAGCCATCCCCACGTTTGAATCCGAATCCGCCGCCCTCGCAAACTTCGCGTAGGCACACCCATTCGCACGGCACGTTTTTCTATTAGTTGTCGGGAATAAACTTCGGAGGGGATCTTACTCGGAAAGTCTATCCGCCCTTTTTCAATTCTGCGAGAACCAGCTTCGCCAATTCCTTCAGCGTTTCGAACACGCCGATTCCCTGAATCGCCACGCCTTCCAGCACCGGCTCGCCTTTTTTCTGGAGCTGCTTCGTCAGCTCCGGCACGGACATAGCATTCGGCAAATCGCGCTTGTTCAATTGCAGCACGTACGGAATCGTCGCAAAATTCAGGTTGTGTTCTTTCAAATGTTCCTGCAGGTTTTCCATCGTTTCGAAATTCGCGTCCAGCCGTTCTTCCTGCGAGTCTGCAACGAACGCCACGCCATCCGCGCCCTTCAAAATCAGCTTGCGGCTAGCCTCATAGAACACCTGCCCAGGCACCGTATATAAATGAAAGCGCGTCTTGAACCCGCGCACCGTTCCCAAATCCAGAGGCAGGAAGTCAAAGAACAGCGTTCGGTCCGTCTCCGTCGCCAGCGACACCATTTTCCCCTTCTGGTTTTGCCCCGTGTGGTCATAGATCCACTGCAGGTTGGCGGTTTTTCCGCCCAGACCTGGACCGTAATACACGAGCTTGCAGTTTATTTCGCGCGCAGGAAAATTGATGAAAGGCACGTTGTCGTCAATCCGAACTAGGCCACAAACTTATAGCACACGCGGTGCAGGCAGGCCAATCTCTCCCCTGTCTGTCTCCCGCTCGATACTCTCTCACACAGTTTCCGCGATATTCTCCAAAACTCCACGCCCTATTTCGTGCCTTGCCACCGGGAGGTAACGTTTCCTCAGTCTTCCGCTGGCTGATGGCCCTCGTTGACGCGCGGTAACTCCTCTGCTAGCATGCGCTTCATGGCAAAGGCTCATAAGCCGACTTCACGCTCCTCTGGTCATTCCAAGAGCTCTTCCCGCGCCCTGGGTAAGTCTCGTAAAAAGAAGAGTTTACCGCCTCCTCCGCCCGCCCAGCGCGGTGGCGTCGAGCTGGTGGACCCGCGCGTCCAGGCGCAACTCAAAGTCTACGATGAAGCCTTAGCCCTCTTTCATCAGCAAAAATTCGCCAAGGCCAAACAGGAACTCGAAGAAGTTTTGAGGGGCCCCAGCAAAGAGCTCGCCGATCGCGCCCGCATGCATCTTAAGATCGCCGAGCAACGCATGAAACCTTCCGCGGAACAAAACCCCAAGACCGCCGAGGAACATTACCAGCGCGGCGTCGGCATGATGAACATCGGCCGCTGGGATGACGCGCGCGAAAGTCTCTTGAAAGCCCGCAAAGCTGCGCCCAAAGCGGACCATATTCATTACGCTCTGGCCGCGCTCGACTGCCTCACCGGCGAAGCCGATTCCGCCATGGCTAATCTTAAGGTCGCCATTCAGTTGCGAGCAGAGAATCGCTACCATGCGCGCAACGACGAGGATTTTGCTTTCCTCCAGGAAGACCCGCGCTTCACTGAACTTCTCTATCCGGAGAAAGACGGCATGGTCGGCCAGTAGGACAGACTTTCAGTCTGTCCTCTCCTTGCTTCTCCTTTCCGCTTATGCGTGTGCCCTCTCCGTGTTGAATTCTTTTCTGTACAATGAAGTGTCATCCTTGCTTGCCATCCGAAGATGAGAAAACCCTCCCCCAAACCGAGAGCTCCTCACCGTGGTTTCCGCATTGTCGCTCTCGGCGGCGGCACCGGCCTTTCGACGCTTCTCCGCGGCCTCAAGGAACATGTAATCCGCCGCACCGATGAGCATGCCACACCCGAGCATCCCATCGCCGACCTCGCTGCCATTGTCACCGTGACCGATGATGGCGGCAGCTCCGGCCGCTTGCGCCGCGAGAATCGCATCCTCCCGCCGGGCGACATTCGCAACTGCATGGTCGCCCTTTCGAAAGATGAAGCGTTGCTCGGCCGCCTCTTTCAATATCGCTTCCACGCGGGTCGCGGTCTGGTGGGCCACAACTTCGGCAATCTTTTCCTGGCCGCGCTTACTCACGTCACCGGCGACTTTACCGAAGCCATCCGCGTGAGCAGCAAAGTCCTGGCCATCCGCGGCCGCATTTTTCCCTCCACGCTTTCGAATGTCCATCTCGTCGCCACGCTCGAGAACGGACGAACCGTTCACGGCGAAACGCGCATCACCGCCAGCCGCACGCCGATCAAGAAATTGAGACTTTCGCCGCGTCAGGTGCAGCCGCTTCACATCGTCCTGGAAGCCATCCAGCATGCCGACTTGATACTCCTCGGCCCCGGCTCGCTCTACACCAGCATCTTGCCCAATCTCTTGATCCCGGAAATCGCCAGCGCCATCGCCAAATCCAAAGCTCCGCGCGTCTATATCGCCAATCTTATGACCCAGCCCGGCGAAACTTCCGGCTACGCTCTCGCGGACCATCTTCGTGCTATCCAGAAGCACGTACGTCCGCGGGTGATTGATTGGGTCGTCGCCAATCGGCAGCCCGTTTCTCCCGATGTCGCTCGCCGCTACCGTGCCCAGGGCGCCGAGCCCGTCGCCATCGATCTCCCCGCGCTCCAGAAGCTCGGCTTCCGCGCTATCCTCGATAATCTCCTCGAAGAACATGGCGTCCTCCGCCACAACACCCGCCGCCTCTCCCGCCTCCTCCTCGAAGAATTCCTCCAGTCCTCTGTTCGCGCCTGACTTCGCGCCTGCCTAGTCAGCCGGCGTTTTTCCTCCCAGCACCGTCACCCGCGCTTTTGGAAGCGTGAACACACCGCCCCTCTTTGCGATTATCTTCGGCGTCATTCCCCAAGACACAGCCTGTGTTGGCAGATTTCTTCTGGTACGTATTTCCACTTCCTGCTAACGTTTTCACCGTCTTCACTCGCCGCAATTTGGGAGAATTCATGTCCATCTTCGGCCTTATCGAATACAAAGACGCAAGCCCCGAAGTCCGCGCCGTCTACGACGACATCATGACCACCCGCAAAACCGACTGGATCAACAATTTTTGGAAAGCCATCGCTCACGATCCTGCGCTTCTCAAGCGCACTTGGGAAAGCATCAAGCAAATCATGGCGCCCGGCGCCCTCGATCCGCTAACCAAGGAACTTCTCTACATCGCCGTCAGCGTCACCAACAATTGCCACTACTGCATTGCTTCCCATACCGCTTCCGCCTTCGGCAAAGGCATGACCGACGTCATGTTCAAGGAACTTCAGGCCGTCATTGGCATGGCTAACGAAACCAACAAGCTCGTCACCGGTTATCAGGTCGAAATCGACGAGCGCTTCATGCCGCCTCTTTCCCGCTAGAAAATCTACATTTCCAATGGCCTGTCCTTAAGGCCAGTGTTTCCACGGTAGTACGCGCGTACTATGGTTGGCCCCTCCGCCCAAGCTGAGTATATAGATGTTCGCGCAGGATCCTGTCTGGACGCTGCGAACTGCAAAATCTTCCTTCGTAAGTGAGAACTTCATGGCACCCATCGCCAAAGAAAAAGAAAACGATTCTCTGATCACCACGCCGGAATCCGCTGCGCGTCCCTCGGCCAGCGCTCCTGTTCCCTCTGAGAACGGTGTTAAGCAGCAACCCGTTGCGCTCGAAGTCCCCGTTTCCGTGAACGGTGCTCGCACCGTCGAAGGCAGCGCCAAGCGAGAGCCTTTCTCCGAAGCCACAAAAACCGTCCTGATTTTTGGCAGCGGCGCTGTCATTCGCTTGGCTTCTTCCGTCGCTCCGGGCCAGCTGCTTTTTCTCACCAACGAAAAAACCAAGAAGGAAGTCGTCTGCCAGGTCGTCAAATCCAAGAACTACCGCAACATCAGCGGCTACGTCGAGCTGGAATTTACCGAGTCCGTCGTCGGTTTCTGGGGCATGCGTTTCCCTGGTGATCGCATCAGTGCGCCTTCGCAATCTTCTGTGACTCCTCCTCCCGCGATCGGTTCGCCGGTTGCCAGCGGCGCCCCAGTAGCGCCCCGCCCGGTTGCGCCTGTCGTCGTACCCCCGCCCGTAAATGCGACACCCAAAATCTTTGAATCCAAGCCCGCAGCGCCTGCATTCGTCGCACCGCTGGCGCCCGTAATCGAAATCCCCGCGGCCCCGAAACCGGTACCGCCCGTTTCGCACGTGCCGGCCACGCCTGCTTCGCTCATGCCCGAGCTCCAGGTGGACTCCATCCCGGTCAAGCCGGTCGGCCCCGTTTCTTCGACATTCGATTTGCCGCGCACGCCGGAAGAGCACGCTTCCATCTTTGCGCCTTCTGCGCAAGCCTCCGCGTTTCCGCCGATAGTGGATGTAAAGAGTTTGTCTGACAAGCGGCAGCCCAGTTTTGTCGAGGCTCCTCCTCCTGACCCACTGGCGCCTCTCGCCGCCGCCGACACGCAGACCGAAGAGCTCAAAAAACAAACGGCGCGCTTGCAGGAACAGCTTTCGAGTTTGCTGTTTGCCGAGAAGACTGCGGAAAAGCGCGCGTCCGCGCCGCCACCCCCATCCACCGCCGACAGCAAACCGTACGATCCCTTCGCGGAGATTTTGCAATTTGCGAAGAAGACGGAGCCCGCTCCCGCCCCTGTGAAGCGCGCGGAGCCTGCGAAAATCGTTTCGCCTCCGGTCTCTTCAATGCTGGACGACGAAGAATTGAAAATCCCCTCGTGGCTCGAGCCGCTGGCCCGCAATGCCGCTGCTCCTTCTTCAACCCAGGAACTGATCGAAACAGAGAAAACGAAGCATCTGGCCGAACAATCTGCTTTCGAAGAAATTGCCCCCGCGACCAAGGCCGATTTAGAAGAGCCCGATGCCCCGGAATTGCAAGCCCCTAATTTCGGCAGTGATCTCAATTTCGAATTGACCGCGCCCTCCGTTGAAAGCAACCCTCGCAAGTCCGGAAAAGGCCTCAAGTTCGCAGCCATTGCCGCTGGGGCTTTGCTCCTGGCGGGCGGCGGCGTGTGGTATTTCCGCCAGCAGTCCGGTGCTGTTCAAGCGGGCGTCACGGCCGCAAGCAAGCCATCGCCCGTCGCTTCTGCTCCCGCGGAGACTCTGTCAACTCAAAACAGCTCAGTTATTCCGGCCAACCTTCCGGCGCAAGGCGTGCAATCCAGTTCGTCCGTGCAAAACAATGGACCTCTGCAATCCAATTCGAATGCCTCGAAGGTCGAATCTACCGGCGTATCGCTCTCACCCGTTAGCGGCAAACAAGTCAATTCGAATTCAGCCGCCGGCGGGAACGTGATGACTTTGGCTGCCTCGGAGTCTGTTGCTGCCGAGCCCAAGAAACCTTCCATCGGCCAGGTTCGCCTCGCGACTCCGAAAGTGATCAAGCGCGGAAACACCGGGAATGACGGTGAATCCGATGCGGGACTCGCTTTCAGCGGCGACGAATCGGATTCGAGCTCAAGAGCGCTCGGCGCGGGACTGGCGGCCAACGCCTCTCAGCCTGCTGCGCCTGCTGCTGCGCTTCCCGTCGGCGGCGATGTAAAGCAGGCCAGACTTATTTCTTCAGTGCCTCCGTCTTATCCGGTTCTGGCCAAGACTCAGCACATTGCGGGTGACGTGCGCGTCGCCGCGCTCATTGATGCCTCCGGCCGCGTCACCACCATGAAGGTCGTTTCCGGGCCCACGCTGCTCCATCAAGCAGCCATGGATGCGCTGCGCCAGTGGAAATACCAGCCGGCAACTTTGAATGGCAATGCCGTGCCCATGCACCTGACGGTGACGATTCAGTTCCGCTTGCAGTAATCCCCTACAGGCAGAGATCTCCCACACCCGCACGAGGGGTGTATGCAATTCGAAAAGCACCTTCTCTTGCAGGCGGCTGAAGAGGTTCGTATACTGGCGCCCCGGCCAAATGGCAGGTCTGGCGGTTGGGTAGACCGCTTTCTTTCGCCTTCCTTGGCCTGACATGAGTGAAAGCTGAAATAGCCGGAGAACTCTGGAACGATCCTCTCATTCGTTCGCAATCATGTGCTTTGAGATCAGGGCGGAGCGCGGCTTCGTCGCCGGCCTTGAGCGTGAGCGAGGAAGAGCTGCTTCCTGCTCTGTTCCGTGGACGGAGCCTGGTTGCAAGTTTCTAAGGAGAATTTCGCATGCCGCAAGCGCCCGTGCCGGAAGAGATGAATGTCTACCAGAACGCGGAAGCGCGTTTTGAAGTCGCCGCCAACAAACTGGGACTCGAGCAGGGCCTCTACCGGTACCTGAAATATCCGAGCAAGGAAATTACTCTCTACATCCCCATCGGAATGGACAACGGAACGCTGGAAGTATTCACTGGATATCGCGTTCTGCACTCCACCGTACGCGGTCCCGGCAAAGGCGGAATCCGGTTTGCGCCCGATGTTTCCCTCGACGAAGTACGCGCGCTGGCCACGTGGATGACCTGGAAATGCGCGGTCGTGAACATTCCCTTCGGTGGGGCTAAAGGCGGAGTGATTTGCGACCCGCGTAAAATGTCGCGCGGAGAGCTGGAGCGGCTCACGCGGCGCTATACCGCAGAGCTGGCGAATTGGCTGGGCCCCGAGCGGGACGTCCCTGCTCCGGACGTGGGCACCAATGAGCAAACCATGGCGTGGGTCATGGACACGTATTCCATGCACGTTGGAGAAGCCACCACTGCCGTCGTAACGGGCAAGCCCATCGAGTTGGGCGGCTCGGCTGGCCGCCGCGAAGCTACCGGCCGCGGCGTCATGATCTGCTGCGACAAAGCTCTCGCCAAATTGGGCATGAAGAAGCAAGGTTGCCGTGTCGTGGTTCAAGGATTCGGCAACGTGGGCTCGCTGGCCGCCGAACTGATGCAGAAAGCGGGCTACAAAATCGTCGGGCTCGCGGACATCGGCGGCGGGCTCTATAACGAAAATGGCTTCGACGTCCCGAAAGTTATCGATTGGGTCTATACCCAGAAAAAACCCCTGCAGGACTTTCCGGACGGCGGCACAAAGATGTCCGCTCGGGATGTCTTATTCCAATCTTGCGAGGTCGCCATTCCCGCGGCCATCGAGAACCAGATCACCGAGAAAAATGCTCATCAGGTACAGGCAAGAATTCTCTGCGAAGGTGCCAACGGCCCCACCACCTGGCAAGCCGATGCGATCATCGATACAAAGGGAATCTTTACCGTGCCGGACATTCTCTGCAATGCCGGCGGCGTGACCGTCAGCTATTTCGAATGGGTGCAGGACCGCCAGGGCTTTTTCTGGCGCGAGAGTGAAGTGAACGAGCGCCTCCTCGATTACATGGAAAACGCTTTCGACGAAGTGGTGCGCTTCGCCGAGATGCACAAAGTGAACAATCGCATTGCCGCGTACATGCTGGCGATTGACCGGGTCGCCAAGGCTCTGAAATTGCGTGGCATCTATGCTTAGGACCGCTCCAATCCGGTTTTGGCTCAGAGACCGGGAAAGCCGGAAGTGTTCCAAATTGCACTAGCTTCCAGAGCTAAGTTGTATTAGTTTCTCTTCCGTTCATGCTGGTTCATTGGGAACTGGCCTGAGTCATTCCGCAACTCCGCTGCGGGATGCGCAGGAATCAAGCCGAATTTGAGGGCTCGGTAAAATATGACGCGCCAGGAGGGAGTCCGCTTATGACTCCGGAATCGGTTCTGCCAGGCCACGCGAAGAACGAAAAACAGCATCGCCGCGAGATTTGTATCGCGGGCCGCTGGATGTACGAACGCGGGCATATCGTTGCGTGTGAGGGAAACCTCTCCGTGCGGCTCGAAGAGGACCGCATTCTCACGACTCCCACTTGCATGAACAAGGGCGCGCTTTCTCCGGAAGATCTCGTGGTTACTGATCTGGACGGGCGGCAGCTCTCCGGGTATCGCAAATGTTCCTCGGAAATGGCCATGCATCTTTTGTTCTACCGAATGCGGCCCGATGTGAATGCCATTTGCCATGCGCACCCGCCCACCGCGACAGGATTTGCCGTGGCCGGACGCGCTCTGAACCAGGCGCTGCTTCCCGAGATCATCGTCGGTCTCGGGCAGATTCCGCTGGTGCAGTACGCTACCCCGGGAACGCCGGAATTGAGCGCGGCGCTCGAACCCTTCGTCCCGCACTATGACGCCCTGCTGCTGGCGAACCACGGAGCAGTCACGTGCGGCCCGGATCTTCTTACGGCTTTTTTTCGAATGGAGACCATCGAGCACAGCGCGAAAATCACGCTCGCCGCGGAGATGGCCGGCGAACCCATGCTGCTTTCCAGCCGCGAAGTCGCCAAGCTCATGGCCGCGCGCCCACGCTATTTCGTCGCGCCCCCGCCGGGCGGCGGCGCCGAACTGCCCATCACCTGCGATAACGGTGAGAGTGCCGGCGAGGATGTGACTCTGACGCGCAGCGAACTTGACGCCTTGATTGACGAAGCCATTCGCAAAGATCGCTCCAGGCGCTAGGCCGATCTAAATTTTCTCCGCCGTTTCCTTATTTTCTAGCTGGAAATAATTTGTCTTCTCGCGATGCGAAATCTCGACCGCTCCTTCTTGAACGCCGCGATTGGCTGAGTGAGTGCGCGATTCCATGCTTCGCGTTGACGGGCGAAAGAAAAGCGGCAATACTGGCGAGCGATGATTGGCCAGCTTCGCGGACGGCTCGCCGAAAAAAGACCGAACCAAGTGCTCGTGGACGTGGGCGGCGTCGGGTACCTCGTGCAGGTCCCGCTTTCGACGTACGCCGCGCTCGGCGAGCTGCACACCGAAGTCACTCTCTTGATCCATACCCATGTACGGGAAGATGCGCTGGCGCTGTACGGGTTTGTGTCGGCGCGGGAAAAGCATTTTTTTGAGATGCTGCTATCCGCTTCCGGTGTGGGGCCAACGCTGGCGCTGAAGATTTTGAGCGGGATGAGCGTGGAAGAACTCGTTCCCGCGATTCGCGGGAGCGATCTGGTGCGGCTGACGAAAATTCCCGGCGTGGGAAGAAAAACCGCGGAGCGCATGGTGGTGGAATTGAAGGACAGGCTGGAGATTGTGGCAATAGAGGCCGATAGACCGGCGGCGGCTTCGCCCGCAGGCGTCGAGGCGGATGTGATTTCCGCGCTCGTGAATCTGGGATACGATGGGCGAACGGCGGAAGGCGCGGTAGGAGATGCGAAGCGCACCGCAGGCACCGCGAATTTTGAAAAACTGCTGCGCGCGGCGTTGCAGTCCTTGACGGCGCCGAAGGGCCGAGCGGCGCGGCCGTAAGAGCAAAGGAAAGGATTTAACACAGAGAGCCGCGAGAAGAAGGAAGGGGTTCCCTGCTTTCTCTCTGTGTGCTCTGAGCACTTACGTCTGTGCGCTCTGTGTTATGTTCTTGCAGTTTTGCGGTGAAACGATGTCCGACGCAACAGCGAAACGGATGATGCAGCAGAGACAGCCGGAACGGATTGTGTCCGGACAGGCGTATGACGAAGACGCGCGCATCGACGTTAGCGTTCGGCCGAAGCGGCTGGACGAATACATCGGTCAGAAACGCGTCAAAGAAAATATCCAGATTGCGATCGATGCGGCGCGGAGCCGCGGCGAAGCGCTGGATCACGTGCTGTTATATGGGCCTCCGGGGCTGGGCAAAACGACTCTCGCGCAAATCATCGCGAACGAATTGAACGTGCCGATCAAGACCAGCGCGGGACCGATGCTGGAACGCAAAGGCGACTTGACGGCGATATTGACGTCGCTCGAAGGCAAGGAAGTTTTTTTTCTGGATGAAATACACCGGCTACACCCCGCAGTGGAAGAAGTGCTGTATCCGGCCATGGAAGATTTTCGCGTGGACCTGATTATCGGGCAAGGGCCGGGAGCGCGGATTCATCCCTTTCAGCTGGGACATTTCACGCTCATCGGAGCGACGACGCGCGCCGGATTGATTACCGCGCCGCTGCGCTCGCGTTTCGGAATCGTGCACCGGCTGGATTTTTATGAGCCGGAAGATCTGCTGATCATCACGCATCGTTCGGCGAAAATCCTGAACATCCAAATGGACGAAGGCGGGGCGGAGGAGATTTCGCGCCGCTGCCGCGGGACGCCGCGCATCGCGAACCGGCTGCTGCGGCGAGCGCGGGATTTTGCGGAAGTGCGGGCGGCCGGGCGCATCACCCGTGCGGTGGCGCAGGAAGCGCTCGCGATGCTGGGTGTGGACGAAAGCGGCCTGGACGAAGTAGACCGCAACCTGATGATCGCCCTGCTCGATAAATACGCGGGCGGGCCGGTGGGCCTGGGAACGCTGGCGGCGGCCCTCAGCGAGGAAGAAGACGCCATCGAAGAAATGTACGAGCCGTACCTGATGCAGCTCGGGCTGATCGACCGCACGCCGCGCGGCCGCGTGGCGACGCCGCGGGCGTATGAATATTTTGGGCGCGAGCTGCCCCGGCGCCAGCCGCGACTTTTCTGAGAAAGTTGGTAGTTCCGACTGGGCCAGAATCTTCGCTCCCGAGACAGCTCGAGATTTCCGATCGAAAGTTGAGAGTCAAGGGTTCAGGACGACCAAAGAGTGCGGAAGAGTGTGAACGGAAATAAAGATTGGTTTGTGCAGGATGGCCGGGTGCACCCAGACAATTTCAGAGCGGAATAGCGAGCGTGACAGCTGACTTTCACGATCAATGTTGCCATGATAGTATCGTTTATGTCAAGATAAATTCTAGGCGATTGAGCGGGAAGAGGATAGATTCGGGAGAGTTGCATGTTAAAAGTGGAGAGGGAAGATGCCGGCGCCACGGACAGAGGGGCACGATTTATCGTGCCCCCTACAGGGAGAGACGCTGCAAGATGACGACGTCCCGCCCGGATCGCGATAAATTCGGCCGCCGCTACAGCAAAGGAGGTCTAGTCAGCTTCGGACGGGGGCTTGGAGCCATCTGACAACTCTGCGCCAGGGGGCGACTTCGCCGGTGCGCATCGGCGTTTGCAACCACACGATCAGTTTGTGCCAGCCAACCGTCCGGCGGCTCGGACTATCTACTCGGGGCTCTGGCACGCTGACAGGAGGAATCTCCGGTGGCGTAAGCCAGTAGGGGCTTGCACCACTCAGAGTCCGCTCGGCAATGACGCTGGACGAGGGGCGCTCAGTGACCGGGCCGCTCATCGAGAGTTTGAGCAGCGCCCCGACCTGCTCCTGAGACGCGCGCATGGTTCGCAGGATTTTGCGGGCAAACCAGATGCCGGCAGCTAAGAAGGCAAACTGAGCAAGCAGATTGCCCAGTGCATACCAGTTGCTTTGGATCCAAGTGTATTCGTTCATGGGCGCACCTCGGACTGGGGTAGCGCTTAATCTACAACTCGGCTCGAGCCTGTGAAACTGGTTGGAAGTCCAGGAAAAGGACAGGTGATTCCTTTGGCCGCGCGGTCTACGCGGCGGTGGCAGACACAGACGCGGAGCGGTGCGGCGCCGTCATTTCTTTCTCGGTTTGGGACGGATGCGGGCGTACTTGAGGGCAATCATGCCTTTCGAGAAAGTCTTGTTCTCGAGCAAAGAAAATTCACGCTGCGGAAAGCCGGGTGGGAAAAGCGGAAGGCCTTCGCCGATGAGAACCGGCACGACGCCGATATAGAGCTCGTCGACGAGGTCGTCTTTGAGGAAGTCGCGCGCGAGTTCGCCGCCGCCCATCAGCCAGATGTTTTTTCCGGGGCTTTTGCGCAGCTTCTCGACGAGCGTTTTCGGGGATTCGTTGACGAAGGTTACGCCCGAGCGTGCGCCGGGCGGCTGGGAATGGGAGAAAACGTAGGACTTCAAGCCCGAGTCGTTGTAGGAACCTCCGCCCATCTTGAGAGCGACATCGTACGTCTTGCGGCCCATGAGGGCGGTATCAATGGTGGCGAAGAACGGACCCATCGAATAGTCCTTGGGCATGAAGAGAAAATCGACTGATCCATCAGGGCGGGCAATGTAACCGTCGAGGCTGATACCGAGGCCCAGGACGACGTTGCGCATGCGAGGCATTGTAAACAAGCTTTGGTGGAAAGGCGACAGGGTCAGAAGAATTGCGGCGGCCGCACTCTGAAGCGCAACGGCCAAGACTTCGGGGCGGAAAACGTATGGAGGAGCCAGACCACGCTCATGCCCTCGAAATAAAAGGACGATTGCGCGGAGCCTTTGATTTAGTCTAAGGTGCGTCTCGACGCATTCGCGCTCTTAGAATCAATTGGAGGGACTCTGCCATGCGGAACGTAGTCGTTGCGATGGTCGCTGCGATGTTGCTGGCCTGCGGGGCGTTCGGGCAGAAGACGGCGCCGGCGGCACAGAACTGCGAGCGGCTGGCGCAACTTGAGTTGGCTGGAGCAAAGATCGGTTCGGCGCAAACGATTGCAGCTGGGGCATTTCCACCACCGCCGAACGCGACTCCCTGGATGGCCGGTAGTGCAGATTTTTACAAAAGACTCGCGGCGTTTTGCCGCGTGGTGGCGGAAGCGAAGCCTAGTGCCGACTCACTTATCAAGATCGAAGTGTGGATGCCCGTCGAAGGGTGGAACGGAAAATTGCAGGGCCAGGGCAATGGAGGATTTGCCGGAGAGATCGGCTACTTTGGATTGGGGCTCATGTTGCAGAAGGGATATGCGGCGGTGGGCACGGACACGGGCCATTCGGCAGGCGGGACGGACGCGAGCTGGGCGCTGGGACATCCTGAGAAGGTGACGGACTATGCGTACCGCGGAATCCATGAGATGACGCGGATTGCGAAAACCGTGATCCAGGCGTTCTACGGAAAAAGTCCGCAACATTCTTATTTTGGCGGGTGTTCGAACGGCGGGCGGCAAGCGCTGATGGAGGCGCAGCGATTCCCGGAAGACTACGACGGGATCCTCGCGGGAGCGCCGGCAAATTTCTGGACGCACCTGCTCACCAAGGCGCTTGCGGATGCGCAGGCCACGACTCTGGATCCAGCGAGCTATATCCCTTCCAGCAAGTTGCCCGCGATAGCGGGCGCGGTGAATGCGGCCTGCGACGCACAGGACGGAGTGGCGGACGGCATCCTGAATGAGCCCAACAAGTGTCACTTCGACCCGGAAGTTCTCCTGTGCAAGGACGGGGATTCGGACAAGTGCCTTACGGCGCCACAGATCACGGCGTTGAAGAAATTGTATGCAGGGCCATCCGACGCGAAGGGGCGCAAGATTTTTCCGGGCTACTTGCCGGGCGCGGAGGAGGGGCAAGGCGGTTGGGGGCCGTGGATCACGGGTTCGGCGCCAGGCAAGAGCCTGCTGTTTGCCTTCGGCACGGGATATTTTTCCAACATGGTGTACGAGAAGGCGGACTGGAATTACAAGGATGGCAAGATCGAGGAAGCCGTGAAGGCCGCCGATGAGAAGACGGCGAAAATTTTGAACGCGACCGACCCGGACCTGGCAGCCTTCAAGGCGCGGGGCGGGAAGCTGATTCTCTATCATGGCTGGAATGATCCCGCAATTTCGGCGGTCAATACGATCAACTATTTCGAAAGTGTAGTGAGCAAAATGGGCGGGCCGGAGACGGACGCGTTCACGCGGCTGTACATGGCGCCGGGAGTGCAGCACTGCGGCGGCGGACCGGGACCGGACTCCTTCGGGGAGAATGGCGCGGCGGAAGGAAGCGATGCACAACACAATATGGGGCTGGCGCTGGAACGGTGGGTGGAAAAAGGAATTGCGCCTTCCGCCATCATCGCGACGAAGAAGGCAGGGGGCGATTCCGGCAAGAGCGTGAAGATGACCCGGCCGCTGTGCCCGTACCCGCAGGTTGCGAAGTACAAGGGCAGCGGGGATTCGAACGATGCGGGAAATTTTGTGTGTACGACGCCGAGCAAGTGAAAAGATTCCTCAGAAAAACATGACGGAAAAGACGGTGTATCTTTCGCTCGGTTCGAACGCGGGGGAGCGGGAGGCCAACCTGCGCGCAGCGATTGCCGCGTTGCCTGGGGCGGGTGTGCGCGTGACCCGGGTGTCGGCGTTTTACGAGACGGAGCCGGTGGATTATTTGGAGCAGGAGTGGTTTTTGAATTGCGTGGTGGAAGGAGAGACAGAAAAAGCGGCGATGGAATTGTTGCGCTCGCTGCGGGAGATTGAAACGCGGATGGGGAGCAAGAAGTTGGTGGCGAAAGGACCGCGGCTGATTGATATGGACATTTTGCTGTACGGGCTGGAGACGATTGAGACGCCGGAGTTGCAGGTGCCGCATCCGCGGATGCACTTGCGGCGATTCGTGCTGGTGCCGCTGGCGGAGATTGCAACGGAGGTGGTGCACCCTAGTTTGAAGAAAACGGTGAAACAACTGCTGGAGGAAACGGCGGATCGGAGTACAGTGCGGCGGATGGTCACCAGCGGAAGAATTTAGGAAAGATTTAACGCAAAGAGCCGGAGGCCGGAGCACAGAGAGGACTCGAAGAGCTTTCGGCTAATCCCAGGGGCACCCGCCGCGGCGGGTGCCCCTGCGGGCGGCTCGGATTAGGTCAGCTGGTGCGGTGCAAGAGGAGACGGTGGAGGGTCATGTGTTTGGGCTGGAGGGCCTCGAGCTCGATCTGGGCGAGGCGGCCTTCGTTGATTTCGCGCCAGCGGTAGACGCCGGGCTCGGTTTCCTCGGTTTCGCGGCCGTTGAGGCGGCGGAGAAAAGTATTGGCATTGTCGCGCGAAGCGACCGCGCGGTAGGTGGGGCGGGCCAGCGCTTCGACGGCGTAACTGCGCAACAGTTTGTTCCAGTAATGGTCGAAGAGCTCGCCAGAGGCAAAGATGTCGCTCCACGCGACTTCACCGCCGTAGGCCACCACAACGCCGACGACGCGTTCGTCCTTTAAGCCGGAAGTAGCGCGGGCAAAGCGTGCACGGACTTCTTCGACGAAATCATCGATGGAAACGCCGACGGCGCGGGACTGATAAATTTTCTCGTAGGCTTCGGTGCGACCGTTGGTGTCGATTGCGCCCTGGATGTCATGCATGCTCATGCGAGCTGCGGGGGCCGCGGGAGCCGCTTTGGCGGTGGTGCCGCTGCGGACCGCGTCCCAGACATACGCCTGTTCTTGGTCAACGGCAGCTTTTTCGCGGACGCTTGGGTGCACGATGGTTTTCGCGGCAGTGAATTGCGAGACGCCGGTCCAGCGGCCATGCTCGACGCAGAAAACGCTGAGAGGCAGCGGCGGCGCGCCAGCGGGAATGATGCGGTCCTTGCCGATGACGCGATCCTGCTTGCCGCCGCTAACGAGTTCGCCGGCGAGGAGCAAGAGCGGGCGCCTGCTACGGTTGATGAGAACGAGCTGGTTGACCGAAGCGCCGGTGTTGTTTTGCGGAACGTAAACGGGACGGCCATCGCGCCCGCGAACCAGGCCTTCGGAACCTTGCTCGCGGACGAGGACTTCGCCGGTGGCGAGACCTTCTTCGAGAGTGAGGAACGGGCTGGTGTCCTGGCTGTTCGAACTGACAACGGGGAAGACGGAGATGTTTTCGTAGGTGACGGGTTCCAGAAGACGCCACTCTCCTTCAGAGCGACCCGGGGGCGAAGGCGGTTGATGTGGTTCGAGTGGCCCCCAGATAAAGGCCAAACCACCGAGCGTGCTGATTCCCAAGAGACCGCCGACGAGCGCGGCAAAAATCGAGCGTTCCATGAAATCCTCCTGTGCGCGTGCCGATGAGGACACGACTTGGAGTTAGAACGAGGACGTGGGAGTTTCTTGCAGGCCGAGGCAGTGAAGTAAGGAAGTAACGAAAAGCTGTAAAAGCTGGAAGCTTAGCGGTTGGGGTCGCCCAGGTTGGTGCGAGGTTTGTTGCGCCGCGACTTCGACGCTTCGCCTTCCTGGCGTTCGTATTCGGCGATCTCTTCCTCGGTATAAGAAAAGGAGTCGCGAGAGGCGAACATGGAATTGGAGCGGCCCGCTTGCTTCTTTTTCTTGCGCAGTGCGCCGAATTCGTGGCGGACCTGACGGAGCGGAGCGTCAATCGCTTTCACCTCGACGAGGAGGTCGCTGACTTTTTCCAGGAAATCGTGAAGGTGATAAGGACGAATCACATAAGGGAGGCGCGCGGTTTCAAGCTGGACGATGTACTGGCCTCCGCTCATTTCCGGAACCAGAAAGAGGACGCGGACGCGTCCGCCATCTTCGTGTGATACGGTTGCGAGTTCGCGCAGGGTGATGAAAGCTGGCCCGTCGACACCGGACAAAGCGACATTGGCAATGACCAGGGACCATTCCCCTGTCTTGAGCTCGGCAAGGAGCATCCCGGTATCCGGGACGACGCGGACGCGCCAGCCTTCGGAGTCCAGAATCTGCTTTACCGCACTCGCGCCGGGGGCGTCGTTGTCAAGAACAAGCAGTCCTACCTGGCGAGGCTCGACGAGCGTGGGACTAGTACTCACAATACCCTATTATAACGTCAAGATGCCTTTTTGGGCTAACAAACAAAGAGCTGCGACGTATCGGGTAACTGGCCGAGCCGATGGCAGGCACCAATGGTTCCCTCGCGCGACGAAATTCACTGCCCAACAGTAAGACTTGTGCCGCTGAGATAGCGCAGCACGCTCGTGCTATCCCAGAAAATCCGGAATGTGGCCGCAGCGGTGGCGGAGAGCATGCGGGTATAAAATACTTGGAGTCCATCGCGAGACCATTCCGCAGAGCGACCCCACTGATCCGCGGGGCAAAGAACCGTGCGGCGCTTCGAATGCAGTTCGAAGAGGAAGAAACCTGCGGCCAGTCCCGCAGCGTCTTTTGGGGAGCCAGCCGGAGCAGACACGTAATCAGCGGAAACCAGGAGTAAATCGGGATTGAGCGGATGCGCACGGATTGTGTCTGAGCTCAGGACCTGGAACGTGCCGCCGTAGATCTCCAGCAGCGGCACGGTTTGCTGGGGTTTGTCTTCGCTTAGCCAATAGGCGTTTTGCATGTCGCTGGCAAGGACCGTATGGATATCCAGCCATCCATGCAAAGAATTCACAGTCTGCGGAGAAAAGACGGCGGCGGCTTCAGGCGTAGCCGTAGGGAAGGACCAAACCTGCCAACCCTGATTTTGCGCCTTGAGAAAGACGATTCGCGAGTCGTCGGGAGACCAGAAGGGTTGTTGAACCAGACCATGCACCAAATCCAGCGATTTGCCAGAGTCCGCATCATAGAGAACGATGGTGCGGTCCGGAGCAGGTTTCGAATCGATGCGCGTATAGAGGAGTTTCTTGCCGTCATGGGATAAACACAGCTCGGAGCCGGCAGGAGCTACGATTTTCTTTACTCCGCCACGACTCAGCACGACGCCGCCAGCCGGATTCAGATACGCGATGGCGGACGGAGCCTTGAATTTAGTGATGGTTGGTGCCGGAGACTTTTTCTTCTCGGTGTCCTCTTCGGGGTCAAGTTGATTGTTGATTTTGGGAAAAAGTTCGGCGGCGATGCGGGCGCAGCCTTTCATCGAGCCAAGCTGAGCATGATCGACGCTGACGCGGAAAGTGTATTTTCCCGTGGAGGGACCCGGAGGGGCGGTGGGATCGGAAACCACGTCGGTGCAGACTTCGCGCGTGAGATGGGCGGAGACAGCCGCGCCGGTGGCGGAGTCTTTGGCCTGGTAGGTCCAGGAATCGGCTGCGGGCTCCTGAGCTACTACCCCGGGTTCCAGCGGGATGGGCGGATAGTTCGGCCGGTCCAGACGCTCCGGGCCCTTCAGACCGATGCGGAGGCTCCAATCGGGATTGTTGCCAAAAGCCAGAAGCAGGATGGGGTAGTGGGTGGATTGCGGAGCTGGAGGCCCCACGGTTTCCTTCCTTGTTGGCTGGGAGGGTTTCGCTTGTCCATGAATGACACGGGGAGCGAGGACGGAGAGAAGTGTTGCCGGCAGAACGAGCTTAGCTTTCCTGGCAAAGTGCACCACGGTCCTCCGGGAATAGGAGGATAACCCCGACAGGAGTACGAGGCAATCGCTCGATCGCTCGTACGTGGTGTGCGGAGACAGGTTGCCACCAGGGACGGGCGGCAAAAGCCAAGATCCCGCACAGGATGCGCGGACGAACAAAAAGCGAAAAATAAAGATTGACATAGCGAATAAAAAGCGAAATACTGTCGGCGTGCTTCGAGGTGGGCGATGTCTCCAGTTCATTCCTCATCGACGGTGGGTATTCGTATCCATCGGCGCCGCGCATCACCAACCACAGTAAGACTCTTTCCTGAGTGCCCAAGTGATGTAAGCCCAATGAAAGTGGTCGGCGACCCTGCCCCGGTTGCGGACCAACACGGGAGCATGGCGGATCGCATGACGACGGATTGCCCTCCAGAGTCAGAGGCCGCGAACGGAGCTCAAAACTCCAGCAAAAGCCTGGTCCGAAATGCACCCGTGGTGCCACACGAGCGCGCTCACGCGCGACTGGTGGGCATTGCCCGCCTCGCAGCATGTTCTCCGCCGGCGGAGACGCGAAGAAAATCGCCGGAACGACCGGAGTACTTTGTTTTGCCAGTGCGGTCGATCCTGAACCGATGTGATTCGAATCGCGTGCCGTTCGAATGGACGATCAATCCTTATAGAGGATGCGAATTTGCGTGCAAGTACTGCTACGCGCGGTATACGCACGAATACATGGAGCTGGACGGAGGGGAGTTCGAGAAGAAGATTTACGTGAAGAAGGATGCGGCGGCACTGCTGGCACAGGACGTGTCGCGCAAATATTCTTATTCGTCGGAAAAATCGGATGGCGAGAGGCCGGACCATATTGCGATCGGGACGGCGACGGATCCGTACCAGCCGGCGGAGCGGGAATACGGAGTGACGCGGGCGTGCCTGGAGGAACTGGCGAAGCGCGAAGGATTGAGTATTTCCATCATCACGAAGTCGAATCAGATCGTGCGGGACATTGATGTTCTGAACAAGATCGCGGCGCGCTCGTCGCTACAAATTGATATCACAGTGACGACACTGCGGCCGAGGCTGGCACGATTGCTGGAACCGCGCGCACCGCACCCGCGCCTGCGGTTGGCGGCGGTGAAGGAGTTGCGCGAGGCGGGATTGCAGGTGGGGGTGTCGGCGTCACCGCTTTTGCCGGGAATTACGGATGGCCAAGGAGAGCTCGAAGCAGTGGCGGCCGCTGTGAAAGAAGCGGGTGCGCAATGGTTTTTCTCGGGAGTGCTGTTTCTGATGCCATCGTCGGCGAAGCAGTTCTTGCCGTTTGTGCGGGAGAAGTTTCCTCGGCTGGCGAGGCAGTACGAGCAGTGGTACTCGAAAAACGGCTACGCGCCGGAAGAGTACCGACGGAAGGCCTCCGAACGTGTAGCGTCGATACGCCGGAAGTATTGCTTTGAGTCGCGACCGTGGGTCCCTGTCAATCAGAAACTTGCGTGCTCGCAAATGGCGTTGAGTTGGGATGCGGCGGTGGCGCCGCCATCCGGAGCACCCACGATGGCCGGACTGCGCTCGTGCGCGACAGGATAAAGCGAGAGAGGAAGCAGAGCCAGGATTGGCTGTGCCACGAAAACCGCTAGGGGACGATGATGCGGGATTCGTCGCGCTTGAGCTCGGGAGCAGCGGGGAATTGGCTGCGGAGGAATTCGATGAAGCGGCGCGAACGCGGGCGGCCGTTGGTGCGCAACAATCCCATGCGGTAGAGAAAAACCAGCAGATAGAAAATATCAGCATCTTTCAAGTTTGCCGACGCGGCGCGCTCGGACTGCTGTTTTTTGATTTCGGTGAGAAGGGCAATCAGAGCAGCGTAGAGTTCGCGCGGGAGCGGAGCGACCGGCGGTTTTTCGTAAATGATGCCGGAACTGAGCGTCTTGTAAGTTTCGGTGAGAGCCTGGATGGCCGTGAGTACATCGGTATCCGCTGCGGCGGGCTGGACGGAGCAGAATTTGGCGATGGAGAAAGCCATGGCGGTCATCAGCTGCTGGTGCGTGTAGACGATGTCCTGCGGAATTTTTTCGTCGAGTAACGGAGTATCCGCAGGAAAGCGGCGCTGGTGCTCGTTTTCGTAGCGATGGGCCGCGATCAGGTGGGGGCAGTCCGACGGGCAATCGATAGTGATTTCGCGCTCGGTGCCGCAGCAGACCGCGCAGATCTTTTCGCCTTTTGCGGGGCAAAATCGTGCGGCTTTTCGTTTTTCACAGATCGGACAAGCCACCGAGTCTCCTGGACGTGAGACAGTCGTCCAGCAGAATACGCCGCGGCAGCGAAAAGCACAAAAGTGCGCCGTGCCTCGAGCAAGGAAGACACCCCGGTTTGACCCGGGGCGCTTCGTAGAAGACCGTTTGGCTGCAGTGATTACTTCAGGGATTCAGGGTCCGAGAGATTCTTTGGAGACTTCTGGTTCAAGTAGGCAATCATTTTTTGAGCGGCGGGAGGAACAGCGACAGCACCTTTGAAAACGATGGACTCCGCATCGATCTTCTTTCCATAGATGCGCTCATTGGCGTCGTTGTCCGGGCGAACCGTTGAGCCTTCCAGCGAGAGGCCTGCAAAGAGGCCTCGGGCGCGGGAGTAGCTCAATACTTCGGCCCGCAAGGAGACATCGGTAGATGCATTGGCGGTGCGCCCCTTTGGCCCTGCCGCTGCCGAGGCATCCACGCCCAGCTTGACCTTGTTACTTAGGATGGCGCGAGCACCACGGGGATTCATGACCAGCAAGACGAAATCCGTGGCCTGACCGCCGAGCTGAAAGCCAATGCTTCCGCCTTCCAAAGCCATCATGGCTGGGGCGCTCCAGGGTCCGGTGAAATGTTCCCCACTGCGGCAGGTCATGGCGCCACGACCGTAGCTACCACCGATTACAAAGGCAGCTTTGAGGACAGAGGGAAAGACAATGATGCATTCTGCCTTGTCGATCAGGTCCGGCGGAATATTGTCGGGGATATCCATGATTTCTTTGACGACCATCCCACAATTTTCCAGCCGCTCGGTTTCCTTCTTGTCTTTCGCGGCGGAGAGCGGCAGGGCGACCAGGGCCAGCGCCATAAGACAAGACAGCATTTGCTTGATCACAATTCACCTCGACGTAGTTTTCTGAGCGTGAACATCATAGAGTGCCCGGAGGCTGGGTGCAACCTTGGGCCTCGGAACTGGTTTGATGCGCGGGTGCGCTTCGCAAAGTAGGACGCGCGCAGGATGGAATACGTTGCCTTTCGACTATACTTTCCTGGGCGATTTGCGCGCGAGAAAAGGATGAAGATAGAAAAGATGGGACGGCGATGGGTAGCGGTCTTCCTGATAAGCGCGATGGTTCCGTTCACGGCCGGTATAGCGGGGCTGGGCGCGCAATCAAAAACGAAAGCGGATACCGCGCCGCGTGGGGCAAAGAAGAAGAGCGCCGCGTCGAAGAAGGCCACCGCGAAATTTGGGGCGCGGGCGGATGCTCTACTCGGTCCGGCGCCGGCGAGCAAAGGCGAGTGGGGGCTGTTGATCGCGGATGCGGAGAGCGGGGAGATCCTGTACGAACAGAATGCGGACAAATATTTTGTGCCGGCGTCAAATATGAAGCTCTTCACTACGGCGCTGGCACTGGCGAAACTCGGGCCGGATTTCCGGTTTCATACAACGCTGGAAACACGCGGAGCGATTTCGAGCGAAGGAGTATTGAGCGGAGATGTTGCGCTGGTGGGCCGCGGCGACCCAAATCTTTCGAACCGAAGGTTTCCGTATCAGTTGAAGGAAGAGTTTGACGGGCCGCCGGAGAAGGTGCTGGCGGGGCTGGCCGATGCATTGGTGGCCAAGGGCCTGAAAGAAATCTCCGGAGATGTGATCGGGGACGACAGTTATTTTCCGCGCGAGCGTTATCCGAACGGCTGGGAAATTGACGACATGGTGTGGGAGTACGGCGCGGCGATCTCTTCGATCGTCGTGGATGACAATACCGTTACGCTGACGTTGACGCCGGGAGAGCTGGCAGGGAGTCCGGTGCACGCGGTGGTTAGCCCGGCGACGCCAGACTTTGCCGTCGAAAATGATGTGGTCACTTCCCCGGCGGAAGTGAAATCGGATTTGATGCTGAAACGCGAGCCGGGAGCGAATCTTGTCGTTGTGAAGGGCACCTTGCCGGCGAAGAGCACGCCGCGGAAACTCGTTTTGGCGATTGAAGAACCGGCGCAGCATGCAGCGGCAACTCTGAAACGATTGCTCGAAGAGCGGGGGGTAAAAGTAGGAGGCGGCGTGAGAGCGCAACACCAGCGCGCGGATACGCCTGGGGATCCGACCGTCCTGGCGGAACACGTTTCGGTGCCGCTGGGAGATGCGGTGAAGCTAGTGAACAAGATCAGCCAGAACCTGCACACCGAGATGCTGCTTCGGACGGTGGCTCGTCAGAATGGAGTTTGGGGTACACCGGACGATTTGATGAGGACTCCCGCGGATTTTTACGCGGCGGCGGGAATTGCGGCGGGAGACGTGATTCAGACAGACGCTTCAGGATTGTCGCGGCACGATCTGGTGACGCCGCGCGCCGTCGTGGCGCTGCTGGGCTTTGCGCAAAAGCAGACCTGGTTCGTGCCGTACTACGAGTCGCTGCCGGTGGCGGGGGGCGACGGGACGCTGGAAGATCGCATGAAGAGCACGCCGGCGGCGGGAAGGGTTCACGCAAAGACGGGATCGGTGGAGCACGTGCGGACGCTATCGGGATTTGCGGAGACACTGAGTGGACGGCGTTTGATATTTTCTTTCCTGAGCAACAATCAGGGCGGGAGAGGCCACGAGGCCGCCGACGCGCTGACGGGGCTGTGTGTGGCGATGATCGAGGAATTTAACGTGACACCGAAGAAGCGCGATGCAAAACAAAGGCAGCCCCGCTGAATCCGGGAACGCCCCATGAGCCAGGAAAAAATCGTGACGGTGTTCGGGAGTTCGCGACCGCGCGAAGGAGAAGCGGATTATGAAGAGGCGCACGTACTGGGGCGCGCCCTGGCGAAGCATGGCTTCGCCATTTGCAGCGGAGGATACGGCGGCGTGATGGAGGCAGTTTCGCGCGGAGCGAAGGAGGCCGGAGGGAAGACGTACGGTGTGACGGCGGAGTTTTTCTCGGCTGCGAAGCTCAATTCATGGATTGACACCGAAGTGCGCATGAAAACCTGGGAAGAAAGATTATTTGAATTGATTCGCCTCGCGGATGGATTTGTGGCCTGCAAGGGGGGAACGGGAACGCTGGTGGAGCTTGCCGTGGTTTGGGAGATGCTGAACAAGTCGGTGATGAACGGGAAGCCGTTCGCGGTGCTCGGTAATTTTTGGCAGCCGGTGCTGGATCGCGTGCGGGAAGTGGAGCTGGGGCACCCTGCGCCGTGGGGCGAAGCAAATGGACGCCTGGTGCACGTGGCGGCCCGTCCGGGGGATGCTGCGAGCTACCTGCAAACTCGTTTGAAGTAATCCTAGCGATGTCACGGACGGCACAAGACGTTCTCGAATTCGACAAGCTGCGGGAATTGCTGCGGTTGCGGACGACGTGTGCGCCGGGGCAGAGCGCAGTAAAAGCGCTCGAACCGGGGACGAATCGTGCTGCGCTGGAATCGGCGTTTGCGTTGATCGGCGAAGCGCGAGAGTGGCTGCGAACGGGGCGCGAGCTTGGATTCGGGGCGCTTGCCGATCCGCAGGGCTGGCTCGAACGCATCGAAGGAGCCGGTGCGGTGCTGGAGCCGGCGGAATTTCGGGATGCAACGTCGCTGCTGGAGACAGCGGGATGGCTGCGACAGCAGTTTCGTAAGGAAGCGACGAAGTTTCCGTTGCTGGCGGAGCGTGGCGCTTCTCTTGGCGATTTTTGGGACGTGCATGCGGCAATCCGGCGGTGTGTGCTGCCGAACGGCGAAATCAGCGACGATGCATCTTCCGCGTTGCGGCGAATTCGCACAAGCATTACGCAGACGCGCGACTCAATTCAGAAAACGCTGAAGCAGATTCTGCGCGCGCGAAATGCCGAACCCGGCGAAGACTACGTCACGCTGCGCAATGAACGCTTCGTGATTCCCGTCCGTGCCGAGCAGCGACGCAGCGTGCAGGGCGTGGTCCACGGCGCGAGCGGCACGGGACAAACGATTTTTATGGAGCCGTTCGAAACGGTCGAACCGAACAACCAGCTCGTTCAGCTAGGTGCGGATGAAGCCGCAGAAATTGTGCGAATCCTGCGCGAGCTGACAGAGAAGCTGCAAGGGATTCGGGAGCCGCTGCTGGCGGCAGTGGAAACGATAGCGGAGCTCGACAGCGCTTTTGCGCGAGCGCGGTTCGCGCAGGAATTCGACGCGGCGATCCCGGAGTTCTCAGAGAGCAGCGAACTGCGTTTAGTGGAAGCGCGGCATCCGGTGCTCGAAGACAAACTGCGCAAAGAGAATCGCGCCATCGTTCCGATGTCTCTTTCTCTTGGAGGTGATGAGCGCGTGCTGGTGATCAGCGGGCCGAACACCGGCGGAAAAACGGTAGCGCTGAAAACGACAGGAATGGCGGCGCTGGCGGCGCAGTCCGGCATTCCGGTGGCGGCGCAGCGCGCAGTCTTGCCGCTGTTTGATCGCGTGCTCGTAGACATTGGCGACGAGCAATCGATCGCCGCGGATTTGTCCACGTTTTCGGCGCACATGTTGAACTTGAAGAGCATGCTCGAGGCTGCGACGCCGCAATCACTCGTGCTTGTGGACGAAATGGGCACGGGAACGGCGCCGGAAGAAGGCGCCGCGCTCGCAGTAGCGCTGCTCGATGATTTTCGCGCGAAGAATTGCATTGTGCTGGCGACCACGCATCACGACCGGCTCAAGACCTATGCTTCGACGACGCCGGGCGTGGTGAACGCGGCGGTGGAATTCGACGACGTGAATTTGCGGCCGACTTACCGGTTGATGGTCGGTGTGCCGGGCGGTTCGAGCGGTATAGCCATCGCGCAGAGGCTCGGGATTGCGAACGGAATCATCGAGCGGGCAAGGTCGCTGCTCACTCCAGAATCGCGGGAAGCCGCCGATCTGATCGCGTATCTGCACCGCAGCCGCGACGAGCTGGATCGCATGCAGAAACAGATGGCCGCCGAGCGGCGCGCGCTGGAAGAAGAACGGAAAAAATTGCGAACCGAGTGGGTCGGACGGCAGCAAAAGCGCATCCAGGAACTGGAAGAACAATTCGCGGAAATGCAGAAGCGCTTTGACGAAAACGTTGCACGCGTGGTTGAGGCGGTGAAAGAACGCGAGCTGCGCGGACAGATGGAGAAATCGGCTCGGCGAAAAATGCAGGACGTGCGTAGCGAAGCGCAGGAGGAGTTGAATGTTGCCGTCGTGCAGACCATTTCCGATTCGCAAGCGGACCTCGGAGTGTCGGCCGCTTCGTTGCAGGCCGTGACCGCGGAGCGGTTGCAGCCGGGCGTTCGAGTTCGCGTGCGCGGATTCAGCCAGCCGGTTGTGTTTCGCCGGCTCGATGGGTCGTCCGCGGAGATCGAGGCAGGGCCGCTGCGGATGAAAGTGGCGCTGGATGAAATCACGGGCGTGGAGGAGGAGGCGACTGCATCGAAATCCGCCGCGCCGGCGAGCAAGCTACAGAGCGTGACGGTTACTTCCCAACGTGGCGAAGGCACCTTTACCGCCGAGATCAATGTGATCGGCATGACCGTGGAAGAGGCTACCGGACGACTGGATAAGTTTCTCGATGACGCGGCGCTGGCGAACAAGTCTCAGGTGCGAATCATTCATGGGCACGGGACCGGCGCGCTTCGCAAGGGGATCGGAACGTTTCTTGCTTCGCATCCGCTGGTGGAGAAGCATTCGTTCGAAACGGAGGAGCGCGGCGGAAAAGCGATCACGGTTGTGGAGTTGCAGAAATGAGAAGATGGAAATTGGAAATCAGAAATTGGAAAATGGGAATTGGCAATGGGGAATAGAAGCTTGCGTGGTCGTCGTTTCAAGCAGGTGCGCGTCGTTCTGGTTTGATATACTCGCCGCGTTTCGATGGCCAACTTACAACGAGGTGTCTTGATGCGAGGTTCGCAGATGTGGATGTCGCTTGCAAAAGCAGTAGGTCGAACGACCCGGCTTGCGATCCTTGCCGGTGCCACGCTGGCGATGCTCCTAGGAATATCGAGAACGGCTCGCGCGCAGGCGCCGTCGCCAAAGCGGACCATTGTTCGTGCAGGGCGCGTGCTCGACGTGCGCACAGGGCAAATGCGCGCGGATCAGGCGATCGTGATCGAAGGCGAGAAGATCGCGCAGATCGTTGCGTCCAGCGAAGTGAGAGCGGCTGCTGGGGACACGACGATCGACCTGCCGGACGCCACGCTGCTTCCCGGCTTGATCGACGCGCATACGCACCTGACATTTGAACTGAGCTCGCTTGGATATCAGGGATTGGCGATCTCGACCGCGCGCGAAGCGCTGCACGGCGCGAGAAATGCTCGCATCACTCTCGAGGCCGGTTTTACAACGGTGCGAAACCTAGGCGCGAAGGATTACGCCGACATCGCGCTGCGCGATGCCATTAACGAGGGCGATGCCATCGGACCCCGCATCATTGCCTCCGGGCCAGCGCTGGGGATCACCGGCGGACACTGCGATGAAAACCTGCTGCCGCCCGCGTTTCACCACCGGGGAGAGGGAGTTGCCGACGGCGTCGAGGCCGTGCAACACAAAGTTCGCGAGGTCATCAAATATGGCGCGGACGTCATCAAGATTTGCGCTACCGGCGGGGTGCTTTCAAAAGGAGATGATCCCAACGCTTCGCAGTACACGCTCGAAGAGATGAAGGCGATTGTGGCGGATGCCCACCGGCTGGGCCGCCGCGTGGCCGCGCACGCGCACGGTGCGGAGGGCGTGCGCTGGGCCTCGGAGGCGGGCGTGGATTCCATCGAGCATGGCCACCTGATGGATGACGCGTCGATCGCCACGCTGAAAAAAAATGGAACGTATCTTGTGCCGACACTTTTTCTAACGGAATACATGCAAGCCAACCTGGAACGCAGCAACGTGCCGGAGTTTTCAAAACAAAAGATGCGCGACGTTGCCGCGGCCGCGCAAATCAACGCAAAGAAAGCGATTTCTGCGGGCGTGAAAGTGGCGTTCGGCACAGACGCGGCCGTGTATCCACACGGACTGAACGCGGGCGAGTTTCATGTTTACGTGAAGCTAGGCATGACCCCGCTGGCAGCGATTCAGACGGCAACCATCAACGCAGCGGACTTGCTGGGTTGGACAAAATCCGTTGGCACTGTTGAGATCGGTAAATGGGCGGACTTAATCGCTGTGGACGGCGATCCCACGAAAGACGTCACGACTCTAGAGCACGTGAAGTTTGTAATGAAGGGCGGCACAGTCTATAAGAACGATTACGTAAAGCGGTAAGCATTACCGAATGGCAGAAGCGGGATCATTTGCGGAGAAGGTGAAGCAGCAGGCGGACATTGTCCGCGTGGTGGGGGAATACGTCCGCCTGAAGAAGAGCGGGCAGAATTTCACTGGGCTGTGTCCCTTCCATGCGGAGAAGTCGCCGTCGTTTGCGGTGCATCCGACGAAACAGATTTACCATTGCTTCGGCTGCGGCGTGGGTGGAGACGTATTCAAATTTGTGATGGAGATGGAGAAATGCGCGTTCCCCGAGGCGATTCGCATCGTCGCGGAGAAATGCGGGATTTCGATTCCGCGGCCCAAGGAGCGCTCGCCGGAGGAGCGGAAAGAGAATCAACAACGCACGGTGCTAGTGGAGATGCACCGCGAGGCGCAGACATTTTTCGTGAAGCAGCTGGAAGGAACGCTGGAAGGTAAGGCCGCGCAGGCATACCTGGAGGATCGCGGCCTTGGTAAGGATGTGCTCGCACGGTTTGGAATTGGGTATGCGCCGAGCGGCGGCGACCTCCTCCTCCGGCACCTCAAATCAAAATACGCGGAGAAATTGCTCGCGGAGTCCGGCCTGATCTCGCGCGATCAGAGCGGGCGGCTGTTTGACCGGTTCCGGCGGCGCATCACGTTTCCGATTTCGAATGAGTCCGGAAAAATCGTTGCGTTTGGGTGCCGCGCGCTCGGCGACGACCAGCCGAAGTACCTGAATTCGCCGGAAACGCCGATCTATTCGAAGAGCAACGTGCTGTATCACATGGATCGCGCCAAAGAGGGAATTCGGCGGCAGGATTTCGCGATTCTGGTCGAAGGTTACATGGATGCGATCGCCGTGGCGCGCGCCGGAATCAGCAACGTGGTGGCGAGTTGCGGGACCAGTCTTGCAGAGTCACAGATCAAATTGTTGAGCCGATTCACGCGGCGCGTCGTGGTGAATTACGACCCGGACGCCGCGGGACAGATGGCAACGGAGAGATCGCTCGTGTTGCTGCTGGAGCAAGATTTTGAAGTGCGCGTGCTGGCGCTGCCGCCGGTGGGCAACAAAAAAGCGGACCCGGATTTGTTCATCCGCGAAAAAGGAGCGGAGGAGTATCTCAAACTGCTCAAGGAAGCGCCGCCGTATGTAGATTACCTGATCGCGCGTGCGCGGCAGATGGATTTGACGACCGGCGAAGGAAAACTGCGCGCGGTAAATTTTCTTTTGCCTTACGTGCAGAAGATTCCCAACCGCATCCTGCGCTCGGAATGGGCCACGCGCATCGCGCAGCAGCTTCGGCTAGACGAGCCGGTGCTGCGTGCGGCTTTGGGCAAAGCGGCCTCGGAGCGCCGCAGCGAAGTAAAGACGCAGCCGGAATTGCTCGGACGCGCGGCAAAGCCCGTGGAGCGACGGTTGATTCGAATGCTGGTGGAGGCCGAAGGAGTGCGGCACGAACTGGCGCAGCGTTTGCAAAATGCGCGTCTCTATCACGGCCTGGAAACGGAGAAGATTTTCGCGGCGCTGGTGATCGCCAGCCTTGCAGGCCAGCCCTTGCAGGCGACGGAAGTGGCCGCGGCGCTGGAAGAGCGCGACCGGCGGCTGCTCTTCGAAATCCTGTTCGAGGAAACCAACGAGCCGACCTGGGAAGAGGCTCTGAGCTGTATCGAAGCACTCCAAAACAGGCAGGCCGAACGGGAACTCGCCGAAGTCCAACGAAGCATCGAGGCGAGTCCATCCGCACCGGAGATGCGCGGATTACTCGAGAAAAAGCAGGAGTTGATGCGGCGGCTGGCCGCTGCACGCTGAGAGGTGATGCCCCTTCAGCAGCGGATTCGACCCTTCGTTTGACTCACGCTTCAGCAGCTGTGCCGCGCCGGCGAAGGAACCAAACCCCAACCGCAAAGAGCGCGGCGGGTAACCAGATCCAGAGAAGTTCGCCTTGGAGGACGGCGAAGCCGCGATCCGAGAAAAATCGTCCCACGCCAATGGGTGACACGCGGATCGGAGTCCAAGGCAGAAAATACCGATGATTGTCGAATGGAGAGAAAAATGCCACGCCGAGGCCACCGTCTGTCATTGCGTCCAGCAAACCGTGGCTGACCGTGGCCAGAAAGAAATAGGCCCAAAAAGAGAAGCGGCTGAGGCCAGAAGAGTCCCCTCGAAATCCCAGGGTGATGATCGCGAATGCTAGCAATGCCGCAAAGACAATGGAATGCGTGAATCCCCGGTGCCCCCAAAAGTCTCCGTATCGGATGCCAAACCGGAATCCAATGACATCAAGGTCGGGAATGACGGAACAAACCGCGCCAATCGCCCAAACCTGCTTCGAACAGCCGGGGCCACAGAAAGCCGTGCCGATGCTGAGCGCTGCCACTGCATGTGAGAAGAGCGATGCCAAAGTGACCTTCTCCAGAGATTGTAGACGGAATGGAGCCGAGTTGTGAAAGTCCAACCCACTAGAGTCTTCCACAGATTTCCACGAATTAAATCATTGACGAAATGGGACTTAAGCGTGTAGCGTAATAGGGTTTCGCGAGTAACGGTTCTGCCGTTAAGCGCATCTATATACATGTACTTAGCGGCAGTGGCCGAGCCTCATAGGTGCGGAGAGCGGGCGACGCACGGAGGCCAACGGCGGGCGAACGGCGCGGCGCAGAGGGCTTCAATTCAAAAGCGAACGATTTTCCTGGGGGGATTCCCCGTGGTTAGCGCCTGCGCGCCAGCCTGTCTGTATCTTTGCACGTGAACATGGCTCCAATCACGTCCAGCGGCGCTTGGGATATCGGTCCGATTGCGGGAGGAATTTGTGGCAGCAGTAGGTCTTGAAGAGAAATATGATGCAGTACGACAGCTCATTGCCGTAGGCAAAGAGCGCGGTTACTTGCTCTACGACGAAGTAAACGATTCGCTTCCGGCAGAGGTGCATTCTTCGGAAGAGATCGACGATCTCCTGACTACATTTGAGCGGAACGGCATTGAGATCTACGAGGACCAGGCCTCGGCGAAGGCCGCGCGCGCCGTGGAAGTGTCTGCGGAGCCGGGTGATCGCGACGCCATCGTTAAGGACGACGCGCACTCCGACGAAGGCAGCAGCGACCTCGATCTGACCCCGGGGTCCCTCGAAAAGACTAACGACCCCGTCCGTATGTACCTGCGCGAGATGGGCACCGTGCCGCTGCTGACACGCGAAGGCGAAGTCACCATCGCCAAACGCATCGAGCGCGGGCAACTCGTAGTGATGAAGTCCATCACCCGCTCACCAATCGTCATCAAGGAATTGATCGCGGTGGGCGACGATCTGCGCAAGGGCGTGCGCTCGATCAAAGAAATCGTGCAGTTTGACGACGAAGAGCTGACCGAAGAAAAGATCGCCAATAAGACCAAGCAGACGCTCAAGTACATCGACAAGATTGCGAAATTGTACGAAACCGCGCTGAAGCAAGCAACGAAACTCGACAAGACGGCGAAATCGAAGAAGAGGCCGTACATTCGCGCGAAGTGGGACGTGGCGCGGACACGCGTGGAGATTTCCGTCGCTATTCGCGCGATCGATTTCAATCCATTTGAGAAAAAGCGGCTGATTGACAAGATGCGCGGCACGGTCGAGCGGCTGCAGTCGCTCGAACGCGAAGCAGGGCGCCTGGAGCGCCGCGCCGACGTAGCCAAGGGCGACGTCGCCGCTGAAGCGCGCAAGGAATTGCGCACGCGCCGCACCGAGCTGAAGGACATCGAAGAGGCCAGCGAAGTCGGACTGACCGAATTGAAGCGCACGCTGACCTTCATTCACCGCGGCGAAGCGGAAGCCGAGCAGGCCAAGAAGGAATTGATCGAAGCCAACCTTCGATTGGTTGTTTCCATCGCCAAGAAATATACCAACCGCGGATTGCAGTTCCTGGACCTGATTCAGGAAGGCAACATCGGCTTGATGAAGGCCGTGGACAAGTTCGAATGGCGCCGGGGCTACAAGTTTTCAACGTATGCGACCTGGTGGATCCGACAGGCCATCACGCGGGCCATCGCCGACCAGGCGCGCACCATCCGTATTCCCGTACACATGATCGAAACGATCAACAAACTGGTGCGCACCAGCCGCCAGCTTGTGCAGGAACTCGGCCGCGAGCCGACCAGCGAAGAGATCGCCAAGCGCATGGACATTCCGGTATCCAAGGTGCGCAAGATTCTGAAGATCGCGCAGGAGCCGATTTCGCTGGAAACTCCGATCGGCGAGGAAGAAGATTCACATCTCGGCGATTTCATCGAAGACAAGGCCGTGGTTTCGCCGTCCGACGCGGTCATCAACTTGAACCTGAAGGAACAAACTTCCTCGGTGTTGAAGACGCTGACGCCGCGCGAGGAAAAGGTCATCAAGATGCGTTTTGGCCTGGATGACGGCAGTGAACACACGCTCGAAGAAGTCGGCCAGTCGTTTGCCGTCACGCGCGAACGCATCCGCCAGATCGAAGCCAAGGCACTGCGCAAGTTGCGGCATCCGTCGCGTTCGCGCAAACTGCGCGCCTTCCTGGAAGGCCCGTCGCGCGATTACCTCTAGAAAGGCCTGAACGACTTAGTACAAGACGCCTTCGATCATTTCGGAGGCGTTTTTGTTTCCACTGAACTAATCCTGCGGCAGCCGGCCGAATCGCACGAACATCCGACCGAGCCAGACAACCATGAAGCCCAAGAAGCCAGCGAGGATGTACCACATCCGGGAGACATCGGGCCGGTGCTCCGGATGCAGATTGGACTGAATCGCATAATCGAACGTGAGAATCATGATCAGGAAGACTGCGCAGCCGAACCAGGCAAAATAGGCTTTCAAAAAGGCCATTGTCTCAGCCTGGTGTTCCGGCGCAAGCCAGTACTGTTTGTTCGGAAGGTTGATCAATCGCGGAGGCACGGAAGCAATGATCCGCGGAATCCCAAATCCCAGCACGGCTGCAAGTACGCTCATGCCGGTGAAGAGTCCGAAAAAGGCTGATTTTGTTTGCCAGCTGTTCGGCACGCCCCGACCGTTGAAGTGCGAAGCCACAACATCGGGCATTTGTGCGTAGTAAGTGGAAAAATAAATCGCCGCGCCCACGGCGAGGATTGCGAAAATCAATTTTGGCAACCTGGCATCCGGCATGATCGCTCTTAACTGGAGCGTAAGACAGTGCGTAGAGCTGCACAAGGTTTCTGCGCTCATCGGTGCCCCGGTAGTCACAGCCCTTGCCGACTCGCCGCGGAACAACTCAGTGCAGATTGCGAAAGCGAAGGATCTAGGCGCGCCCGGATGGTCTTTCTGCGTACTAGAATAGGGCATGGGCCATAGCGAACTATGAAGACGAAGCGAAAAATAGCCGCGATCGTGCTGCTTGCGCTGCTGGGCGCAGTTGCCTACGGATTGTTCCGCACGGGGCAGCCAGCAAGTGCGCCCACGATAAATACCGAGGCCGCGTATGCAGGGGCAGCACAGGGACCGATTGTCGATCAAACGCCGCTATCGACCGCACAGCGGTTGGCCCAGATGCCGACTACCGCAGAGGAACTGCCCTTTGCCCAGGAAGTCCTGAGGCTCGGGGACAACGATATGGACCTCGCCTTTGCAGCGGCTGTGCGTGATGCCCAGGAACATCCACCGGTCCTAAGCACCGAGGCCAAGGCGATCGAAGCGCGGCTGCAGCAGTCGGAGAGAGCCGTCGAAGCGGACAAGGCCGAGGTCGCGCGGCTCACCGCCGCCTACGAAAAGGCCGGCGCGGATAAGAAGGATGCCTTGGACGATCAGCTGGATGTCGCCAAAGCGCAGCAGGAGTTGGATCAGGACGAAGCCGACGATGCCAAGCAGGACCTGATCCGTGCCGGCGGCGATCCGAAGGGCCGAATCCAGTCGATGGTCGAAGAACACGAAGCCACCTCGCATGTGGCGGACACCATGCACGTGTCGATCGACAATTCTGTCGAAGCGCAGGGATTGATTCACCGGGTGCAGCGATGGTCGGTGCTTCGCCAGAAGCAGCTACTTCTCTGGCACGCCAGGCAAGAAGCGGAGTCCCTGGCGATGTCGCTGACGGCCCGGCACAATGCGCTGGAATCGCAGATCAGTTCTGGGAAGGCCCGCACAGCAGAGGCGAACGCGCAAGCGACGCCCGGTGCGGCCGCTAGTGGTTTCAGAAAACCTTCAAATCTGAATCGAGAAGAGTCGACCAATCTGGTGAAAGCCACTAAGCTGCGCGCTTCCGAGCAAAAAACTTTGGCCGGGTTTGGCAAACGGATCGACGACCAGAAACAACTGGCCGACGTCTATGCCAAATGGACAGATGTTCTTGCCGCCAAGCAGCGTTCGGTCATTCACCGAATGTTGATTGGACTGGTCATTATTTTTGGAATTTTGCTGATCGGAATCTTTTTCGATAGCTGGCTTGAACGGCTGCTCGGCAAAACCTCCCTGGATCGCCGACAAGTGGAAACGATGCGCACGGTCACGCGCGTGGCCGTACAGATCTGCGCGGTGCTCTTCATTCTCCTGGTGATTTTTGGGCCTCCGAATCAGCTCGGAACGATTCTGGGCCTCGCTGGCGCGGGTCTGACAGTAGCGCTGAAAGATTTCATTGTGGGCTTCCTCGGCTGGTTCGTGCTCATGGGCAAGAACGGCATCCGCCTCGGCGATTGGGTGGAAATCAATGGCGTGACCGGCGAAGTCGTCGAGCTTGGGATGTTCCACACAGTCCTGCTCGAAACCGGAAACTGGACCGATTCGGGCCACCCGACGGGGCGCCGCGTGACGTTCACCAACAGCTACGCGATAGAAGGTCACTACTTCAATTTCTCGACGTCCGGCCAATGGATGTGGGATGAATTGCAGCTAGTGCTTCCCACTGGGCAAGATCCGTATCCGGTCATTGATGCGATTCAGAAAAAGGTCGCCGAAGCAACCACCGAAACCGCAAAACAGGCCGAGCAGGAGTGGCAACACGCGGCGAGTTCGCGCCAGATGAGCGCGCTATCCGCTGCGCCTGCCATCAACGTGAAGCCGGTCATCGGCGGGGTCGAGATTGCCGTGCGCTACATCACGCGCGCCAACGAACGCTACCAATTGCGCGCCAAGCTCTATCAGGCGGCTGTGGATCTGCTTGGTCCGAAGGCGATTTCTCCGCCAGCGTCGCCGGCCCCCACTCCCTCTTCCGATTAGTCCAAATCACCGGCAACCGTGCGTCACTGGGGCACTGCTCCTAGCGCGAACTTGCTCCGAAGTCAGTCCGTACATCGGCGATATCAGCCGCAACAGCTTACTGCATGAGCTGGCGCGCGCGAATCGCGGAGACCGTCGCTCCCGTATAGAGCAGCGCTAGCATCGCATATCCTGCGACCAGCCCCGCGCCTTGCGCCACCCACCCCAGCGCAAAACTCATGAAGAGTTGCACCACCGTCGTCAGTATCGCCATTGCGGACTGCGTGCGCCCCATGAAATGGCGGGGCACTATGGTCATCAGCGAAGACTGCGCCACAACGCCGCCCAGCGCCCTGCAGAATCCAAACAGAATCTGGATCATCACCGCGCCTCCCAGAAACGCGACGAACGGTGTCGCCATGTGGCCCAGTGCGAGCCCCGCGCATGCCGCGACGTAGAGCGGCATGCGCAACGCCTGCGGAAGCTGGCTGGCAATTAAGCCGCCACAAATCGCTCCCGTGGCCCAGCCTGCTTCCAGAAACCCCAGCCCGCGCGGACCTGCGTGCAGAATGTCGTTTGCCAAAGCAACCAGAACTACATTCGCGCTCACCACACCCGCCATCATGACGGAGTGCGTGATCCCCAGCACGAGCACCAGCGGCTGTTGCCGCAGATACGCGAAGCCTTCCTTCATGTCCGCGTAAACGGCTAGCGAAAGCCCTGCTTCCGCGACCTCCGGATTTTCTCCCGTCTCCAGCGCCTCGGCGGTCGCTTCCGTCGCCTCGTTAAATTCCCGCGGATACTTTTGACTCTCCCGTGGTGAGACGTACCCGCGCCGCACTTGATACAGGCAATAGGCCGACACGAAATACGTTGCGCCATCGATCGCCAAGATTCCCGCGATGCCCGCCGTGTTGTAAAGGAAACCCACGAAAGCGCCCGCGATGAGCATGCCGCTCTGCACTCCCACGAGCACCGCGGCATTCGCGCCGGTAAACTGGCTCGTCGGAATCACTTCCTGCACCAGCGCGTTCACTGTCGCCCAGTACATCGCGGAACCAGTGCCGGTGATCAGCGTCATGGCGTAAAGGTGCCAAAGCTCCAGATGGCCGCGCCACGCGATGTAAGCGGTGGCGAGAACAAAAACGCCGCGCGTGAGATCGAGCAGGACACCGAGGTAGCGCCGGTCGATGCGGTCGATCAGCACGCCGCCAAGAAACGGCACAAAGAGTCCCGGCAAGGTCATTACGATCACTTGCCCGCTCACCTTCACGGTCGAGTGCGTTGCCGTAAGGATGTACCAGCTCACGCCTGCGAAGTTCATTCCGCTGCCGAAGAGCGACACAAACATCGCGACAAAGAAATAGCGGAACCCGCGCTGTGCCCAGATCAGCTGCCAGTCCACCCTGTTTGTCACTGTGGTTGCCATCGAACCTGATAGCTTACTATCGTAGGCCGCGGCGTTTCGACGAAGTCACTGCAAACGTTTCGCGGCAAAAACAGTGTGTAGCGGGGGATGAGATGGGGAAAGAGCTCAACTGCTCGGTGCGGTTCGGGAAGCAGCAATCAGAAGGCAAAGCGCTGCTCGAAACGAGCGAAATTCTTTTTCGTGGTGATTTCCGGCTGAAGATTCTGTTCTCCACCGTCACATCCGCGAAAGCTGTGGATGGCGAACTCCGTTTGCAGACCGCGGATGGGCTCGCGGTTTTTCATCTTGGCGCGGCCTCCGAAAAATGGTGCGACAAGATTCTTCATCCCAAGTCGCGCATCGAAAAGCTCGGCGTTAAACCCGGAGCGAAGGTTGCGCTTCTCGGCGAGTTCGACGCGGAGTTTCTTCGCGAAGTAGGCAGCCTCACCAGGACGGTGAGCAAGGGCAAGGCAGCTTCTGATTCCGATTGGATCTTTTTTGCTGCGGATTCGAAAGACGACCTCGGCAGTCTCTCCAAAATCTCAAAATCCATGCAGGGCGCCACTCCCCTTTGGATCGTTTATCCCAAGGGGCAAAAACACATCACGGAAAACGACGTTCTCGCTGCCGGTCGCAAGTCCGGTTTGAAAGATGTGAAAGTCGTCGGCTTTTCCCCGACACACACCGCGCTGAAGTTCCTTCTTCCTGTTTCGCGGCGCTAGACGTTTTTCAGTTCACATGAGGCGGTTGCGAGGGGAACACTCACCTCGGCGTTGGCGGGACTGTAGAAGACCGAAGTTTCCATCTCCTCCTAGAGTGTACGCGAGTCGTCGGTTGCACTTCGGATGTATGCGCGTCCGGCGGCATCTTTGAATTCATATTGTATTTCACTCCGCCGATGCTTCCCTCCTGTCAGGTACTGGCGAGTAACAACGCCGAAGGCGAGGCTTTCTTCGGCCAAAAGCTTCTGATCCCTGATGGCGCGACGAATGGACATGATTGCAATTGCCATTCCGCACTTGGGACACATCAGTTTTTTCATCTAAGAAATGTATAACTCTCTCGCAGTTGTTTATCGAGAGAAAGTTTCACTATTTCGTATGCGTGCGTATCATCAAAGTGATGGCGTCCCTGTTGGAAGTGAGAGGATTGACGGTGGAGTTGCCTACACCCACCGGCTGGGTGCGGCCGGTGAACGAGGTGTCGCTGCACATCGCGGAAGGCGAATCTCTCGGACTGGTTGGCGAATCCGGAAGCGGCAAGACCATGCTGTCCCTGGCGCTGATGGGTTTGCTTCCGCCCGGCGCGCGGGTCAGCGGCGAAGCCACGCTAGCGGCGGAAGGGTCACCGAAAAAATTAATGGCTCTGAGTGAGCGCGAATGGCGCCATGTTCGCGGCGGCGAGATTGCCATGATTTTCCAGGAGCCCATGACCTCGCTGAATCCCGTGATGCGCATCGGCGCTCAGATTGCAGAAGCCATCTGCGCGCATCAGCCCAAGCTTGCAGTCAACGAAGTGAAACGTAAAGCGATCGATGCTTTGCGGCGCGCCGCAATCCCCCAACCCGAATCCCGCGCGCAACAATTTCCGCACCAGCTTTCCGGTGGCCTGCGTCAGCGCGCCATGATGGCCATGGCGCTGGCGGCCGGGCCACGTGTTCTAATCGCTGACGAGCCCACCACCGCGCTCGACGTCACGGTGCAGAAGCAAATCCTGAATCTGCTCGATCGCCTCCGCCGCGAGCTGAAGCTGGGCCTGCTTTTCATCACCCACGACCTCGGTGTGGTAGCGCAGGTCGCGGAACGCGTGGCCGTCATGTACGCTGGACGCGTCATCGAAGAAGGCCCCGCGCGAGATGTCCTCACGAAACCCAAACATCCCTACACGCAGGGGCTGCTGAAAGCCTCACCAACTCTCAAGCGCGGGGCGCTCACCCCAATTCCCGGCGTGGTTCCGCAACTCACGGCTCTGCCACCCGGCTGCGCTTTCGAACCGCGTTGCGAACTTCGCCGCTCCGACTGTGTCACCGAAGTGCCTGCTCTCCGGGCGGCCGGCGAAAATCATAAGGCACGCTGCGTGCTCGTCTGATGGAAGCAATTCTCTCAGCGCGTGAACTCCGCAAGACCTACCGGCGAGGCGGCAGTGTCTTCTCTCAGGAATCAGATAGCGCGCGCTTCACTGCCGTCGATGGCGTAAGTTTCGAGGTCGCGCGTGGCGAAACGTTCGCCATCGTTGGCGAAAGCGGTTGTGGTAAGACCACCCTCGCGCGGATGCTGCTTCGCCTCATCGAGCCCGACGCTGGGCAAATCTACTTTGCCGGGGAAAACCTCTTGGGCGCCCGCGGAGCGGGATTGCGCGCATTGCGCCGTCAAATGCAGATGATTTTCCAGGACCCCTTCGCATCATTGAATCCGCGCATGCGCGTGGGCGAGATCGTCGCCGAGCCCCTTGCGATTCATGAGCCGCGCCTCACCGCCCGGGAGCGCAAAAATACCGCCGTTCTGATGCTGGCTAGGGTCGGTCTCGGCGCCGATGTGCTCGATCGTTACCCGCATGAATTCTCCGGGGGGCAGCGGCAAAGGATTGGTATCGCGCGAGCCCTGATTCTCCAACCGAGATTGATTGTGGCGGACGAACCCGTTTCGGCTCTGGATGTCTCCGTGGGAGCGCAGGTTCTTCTTCTGTTACAAGAACTGCAGAGCGAATTCTCGCTGACCTATATTTTCATTTCGCATAGCCTGCCCGTGGTCGCGCAAATCGCCACGCGCATCGCCGTCATGCGCGCCGGCCGATTCCTGGAAATCGGCGCTGCCGAAGTAGTTCTCCACCACCCCCGGCACGATTACACCCGCGAACTGCTATCCGCCGTCCCGGAGCTGCCGCGCGGCTGAACGGCTCCATTCCGTGCCTTTCCTTTCTTGCTTCGGGCCTTTTAACTTTCAACTTTCGACTGTCAACTTCTTTTCCGCCGCGCTAGAATCCCCCCACTGAAATATTCCCCGGTGCTGGTGCGTAGTGCCATCTAGATAGCCGTGCTACGCAACCTTGTGGTGGAGGAATCCTCGATGGCGACAACAACTACATCTCTGCCCGATCCCCAAGCCCCGCCGCCAGTGAGTGCGATGGCCCGGATCACGGGCGTGCTGTTCAGTCCGTCCAAGACGTTTGCCGAAATTGCGCAGCGGCCAAGTTGGGTGGCCCCTTTTCTCTTGCTCATTGCGCTAAGTCTTGGGATCAGCGTTCTGATTGGGCAAAAGACAGACTGGCGCAGCTTTTTTGAACGTCAGATGAATCAGAATTCGCGCTTTGACAACATGTCGCAGGAGCAGAAGGACCGGATTCTGGAGAGCCAGGTTACCTGGGCGCCGAAGATATCCTTCTTATTCGGCCCCGTGGCAGTAGGCGTGAGTATTCTCGTGATATCTCTAATCTACTGGAGTGCTTTTAATCTGTTCAAAGGGGCGGGACTGCGGTTCGGCACGGGCTTTGCAATCACGGTCCATGCCTTCGTGCCGGCCCTGATCAGCAGTGTGCTGGCGATTATCATCCTGCTGATCAAGAAAAAGGGCGACGTCGATCCGGAACATTTCTTGGCGAGCAGTCTCTCGGCCTATCTTCCCGATCCATCGCCGAAATGGCTTGATACGCTAGGACAATCCATCGAATTATTTTGGATTTGGTCGCTTCTCTTGATCGCGATTGGTTTTGCTTCGGCGAATCCCAAAAAAATCAAGTCTGGTACGGCGTACGGCATCGTCTTCGGGTTGTGGGCGATCTGGGTGCTCTGCAAGGTGGGCTGGGCGGCGCTCTAATCGCGTCCTGATACACTGAAGTAGGACAGACATTCCTGCTTGTCCTTCTGTCAGGTGTTCAGCCGAAGATGAGTTTTTCCTTTGAAGTCTCGAAGACCGGCCCGACCGGCGCTCGCCGCGGCCGCTTAACCACGCGGCACGGCACGGTCGAAACTCCGTTCTTCATGCCTGTGGGTACCCAGGCCTCCGTCAAAGCGCTCACCCAGGAAGCCCTCGAAGACCTCGACGCGGAAATCATCCTCGCAAATACCTATCATCTTTATTTGCGCCCCGGCCATGAACTCGTGCGCAAACTCGGCGGCTTGCATCAATTCATGTCCTGGCCGCGCGCCATCCTTACCGATTCCGGCGGTTACCAGGTCTTCAGTCTCTCCGCGCTTCGAAAAATGACCGACGAAGGCGTGCGCTTCCGCTCGCATCTCGACGGTTCGGAGCATCTCCTTACCCCGGAGAAGGCCGTAGAGATTCAGCTCGCCCTCGGCTCGGATATCGCCATGGTCCTCGATGAATGCATCGAAACGCCCGCCCCTCGCGACCATGCCGAAGCTGCCGTCACACGAACTACAGCGTGGGCCAGGCGCGCTCGCAACTATTTTCAGGGATGGACGCAGTGCAACGGCGACCTGCCGCAATGGCAATTCGGAATTGTTCAAGGCGCAACTTTTCCTGATTTGCGCCGGGAAAGCGCTCGCCAGCTTCTCGATCTAGATTTTCCCGGCTATGCGGTCGGCGGCCTCGCTGTCGGCGAACCACACGAGACGACCTGCGAAATGACCGCCGAAGTCACCGCACAGCTCCCCAAAGATCGTCCCCGGTATCTCATGGGTGTTGGCCGCCCCGAACAAATCGCCGACTACGTCGCGCGGGGCATCGACATGATGGACTGCGTCCTCCCCACGCGCGCCGCGCGCCATGCCTGCCTCTACACCAGCGAAGGCCGCGTGCTCATCAAGAACGCGCGTTATGCACAGGACCAGCGGCCCATCGATCCGAATTGCACCTGCAGCGTCTGCCGCCGCTATACGCGCGCTTATCTACGCCATCTTTTTGCTGCCGGAGAACTCACCGCCGCGATTCTCGCTACCCACCACAATGTCCACTTTTACCTTGACATAATGCGTCAAATCCGCGAGGCTATCGAGTTTGGGAACCTAGCGATTTTCTCATCTGAGATGCACGCGCGCTATGCGGTAGGTCCGGTCTGAGAGCCGGTTCGAGGCGTAGCGCGGGCCGTCCGCGGGGCACCAAGAGAAGAGCATGAGTTGAAGTCGGCGAGCAGGCAACTCGCCTGCGTTCCGCTGTTCCTACTCTTCTCTGGATTTCCAGCGCCGGGAGGCTGCGAGCTGTCTCGTGAACGAGCTCGGGAGGGCACGACTTCAGTCGTGCCGAAGGGTGTTGAGACTTTGCATGCTTTAGCCCCTGGGGTTCGCTGATGGGACCGTCCATTCAGTTGTGAGATTGAGTTCCAGGCAGTAAGCTACAAAATTTTGGCATCGAAAACGAACCATAGGGAACTGGCTAGAAAAATGATGACGGCAGCAATGGTTTTTCAAGCTTCGGGTGGCGGTTTAGGCGGTTTCCTGATTCCGCTGGGCCTTATGTTCGCCATCATGTATTTCCTGGTGATCATGCCCCAGCAGCGCCAGCGCAAGAAAATGCAGGCGATGCTCGCCGAGCTAAAGGCCGGCGACAAGATCATCACCAGCGGCGGCATCTACGGCACGATCAACGGTATCGATGGTGATTCCGTCATTTTGAAAATCTCCAGCGAACCGCAAGTTAAAATCCGCATTGCGCGTGCGGCGATTGCTCAGGTGGAGGCATCGGAAGATGCAA